>JAAUXY010016808.1_pt1 | contig 21436 bp, 16 predicted proteins | sample 7278121 | NCBI WGS metagenome assembly JAAUXY01 (sample SAMN14350117, study PRJNA611818) | marine sediment metagenome | isolation source: surface marine sediment (1.8m) | place: French Polynesia: Moorea | collected 2018-08 | reverse complement strand
GACTCGATAATCGCCGTGGAAACCCCGTACAGGCCCCAGAACAGCTGCCCCAACACGAACAGCACGATGGAAATGGGAATGATGACGAGCAGTCCGCCGAGCGCGGTCGTCTTGATGAATCCCAGGAATCGTCTCACGGCATCCTCCGTCCAGCGGATTTACATAATGCGCACATTTTGCCGGCTCCCGCGTCAACCGATGCCGACCGCGCGCGTTGATAGTACCGAACAGCTAGTGAATCTGCCCGAATTTTCAAGGAGTTAAGGATATGGACATCAAGAAGGGAATCCTCATCGTCATCGGCCTGCTGTTTTGCATAGACGCGGCATTTGCCGATGCCGGCGACCGCGTCGAGGAGCGCTTCGACAACCGCGGTGACCGGATCGAAACGCATCTCGACAATCGCGGCGACCGAATCGAGAACCGCCTGGACCGCAAGTCGGACCGTGCCGAGGCGGCCGGTTACGAGCGAGCGGCAAACCGCCTCGAGCGAACCGGCGACCGCGTCGACCGTCGACTCGACAGCAAGGGCGACCGGGCCGATGCGCGCAACGATCGCCGCGGCGAGCGCGCGAATCGCAAGCTCGACCGACGCACGGATCGCAGACAAAATCGTCAATAGGCTTTATCTCCCCCCGCACACGCCTCCTGACGAACCTGAGCCGGCGCTACGCGCCGGCTTTTTTATGTGCGAATCCTGCGGTGCTGCGCTAGTCTTTGGCCGCAGACAAGAACAATAAAGGCAGCCTATGAAATCGCGCGGTTGGTCCATCGACTCGCTCGTGCTGATCTTCTCGATCATTATCGTCGCTCAGCTGTTGAGCTACGTCGTCCCGCAGGGGCAGTTCGATCGTGAACCGTCTGCCGACAATCCGAACCGGATGCAGGTGGTTGCCGGCACCTACGACCCGGCCGATGCCGAGTCGAAGGTCACGATGGCGCCGTGGCAATTCCTGCTATCGCTAACCAAGGGCTTCGAGTCGGCGCAGGAGATCATCTTTTTGATCTTCATCGTCGGCGGCATCATCGAAATCCTGCGCGAGACCGGCGCGATCGATGCGGGTCTGCACCGTGCAGTGGCCCGGCTTGGGGGCCGACCGTGGATCCTGATTGCGGGCTGTCTGTTGCTGTTCAGCATCGCGTCTTACACGATCGGCATGGGCGAGGAATACGTGCCGTTGATACCCATCCTCGTGTCCATGAGCCTGGCGATGCGCATGGACGCGATTGTTGCGATGGGCATGGTCTGGGTGCCGTACGGCATCGGCTGGGCCTGCGCCGGCACCAATCCGTTCGGCGTCATCATCGCGCAGAACATCGCCGGTGTGCCGCTGATGTCCGGCTCCGGCGCGCGGCTCGCGATGATGTTCGTCTTTCTCGCGCTCGCCTTCCATCACATCTATCGCTACGCGATGCGCGTCCGGAAGGATCCCAGTCAGAGCCTCGTCGCCGACGTCGACTACACGACCGGCTTCGAGTCGCCGGACGACGACGATCTGAACGGCCGCCGCATCGGCGTGCTGGTCGTATTCGTGCTCGGCATCGTCCTGTTCGTCTGGGGTTCGAAAAACTACGGCTGGTACATTGCCGAGCTCAACGCCGTATTTTTCGGCATCGGCCTCGTTGGTGCCGCTATCGGCGGATTGTCCGCGGGCGATACGAGCCGCGCGTTCATCCGCGGCGCAGCGGGCATGACGGCCGCGGCGCTGATTGTCGGCTTTGCAAGAACGATCGAGGTCGTGCTGTCCGAAGGCCACATCATGGACACGATCATTCACTACATCGCGCAGTCACTCGAGGGCACCGGCGCCGAAGTGTCCGCGCTCGGCATGCTACTCGTGCAGACGGTCTGTAACCTGTTCATTCCGTCAGGCAGCGGCCAGGCCTACGTCACGATGCCAATCATGTCGCCGCTGGCGACGTTGACCGACGTGCCGCAGCAGACGGCCGTGCTGGCGTTTCAGTTCGGCGATGGCTTTACGAATATGATCGTGCCCACGAGCGCGCTGGTCATGGGTGCGCTGGCGCTAGGCAAGATCCCCTATACGGCCTGGGTACGTTTCGTGGGTCCGCTGCTGATCAAGATATTCGCGCTTGCGGGAGTGTTCCTCGTGCTGAGTATTCACCTGGGTGATGCGGTTGGCTTTACGAGTTGATCCTCACCGCACCCTGACGCGCATGCGCAGCCGGAATTCGGTGGGCGTTCCCGAGGCGCCCGCGAAACTGCCGCCCGGATTAATGCGCACATAGCGAACTGCCGGGTCGAAACCGGCGCCATCCGGCGTCGGCACATAGCTCCAGTCGGTACCGTCCGTCGAGAACTCGACGTCATCTCCGGGGTCGTTTAGGCCGCCGTACGTGAAGCTCAGGCCGCTTGCGGCCGGGCCGATGCCATCCGTGAACTCGACGGGTCCGCTGCCCGGCAAACCGAGGTCGCCGACAAACAGCTCGACGTTAGCGGCCAGCGGGTCGGTTACCAGCAGGGATTCCGAGTCAATGCTCCCGGATCCCGAGTTGGTCGCGACGAAGGTGTACTCGACCCACGAGCCCGGTATGGCCTTCGCGTTGCTCGTGTTGTTGACGGGGTCGTAAACCGCGTTGACGGATTTCTGCAGCACGATGACGGGCGGCTGCGTCTCCGCCGACAGCGTCAGCACGGGTTCGGGTGCCACGTAGCGCCGCATCAGGACGTTGCGTACGCGGGCACGGTCCTGCGCGGTCATGATCGCCGCGAAACCGCGGCCCGGGTTGTCGTTGGCATCCGAGCCCGAGATCTGCAGGTTCGCATTCGACGGCCAGCCGAGCGCGCTCCAGCTCGCGGTCGAGTCCTCGTCCCAAAACGCGAGCCGCGTCGGCGACGTGAGCCAGGCGGCGACCCCCTGGCGTCGCCACGTATTGGGAACGACGGGCGGCGGGTTTGGCCCGTTGACGGCGGTTACCGTGCGCTGGTTCCTGACAATGTCGCCGTCGTGCGTGTAACCGTTCGCCTGGCAGCCGGGATAGTGGCCGCGATTGCTGGCGTAGTAGTGGTTCGAACGCTCGCTGCCGGCGGAGCCGCCCTGGATGATGCCGCGTACCAGCAGGCCGGTTGTCTGGTTGAGCTGGTAGCAGCCGGTGTGAAAGAACTCGGCTTCGACGTAGACATCGCGCTCGTCGATCGCGCGCCGATAGCCGCTCGTGAAGTTGTCGCCCGTGTCGTAGGTGTAGTAGCCAGACGGGTTCCACGTGAGCGAGTTGTCCCAGCCGGTGCCGTGCCACGCATCGACCCGGCCGCGCGTGTAGTCGCCCTGCCGGTCGACGCTCGCATCGTCGAACCACAGGTAGACGTTGGTGGGGCTCAGGCTTGCGGGTGCGCCGGCCGACGGGTTGCCATAGTAGAGGTAGTAGTTCGTATCGCTGCTGTTCGCCGGAATGTCGGCGGCGAGCGCGAAGCGAATATCCGTGCTGGCGGAATCACAGTCGATGACGTGGCGCGGAAGCTCCTGCCAGCCTATGCCGTCGTAGTACAGCACCCGCAGGTCGTCGCAGTCAGGCTGCAGTTCTCCGGCGGCGATGAGCGACTGCGTGTCGAGCGTCGCGACGCGTGCCGTGTAAGCCTGGTAGCCGCGGTCGGGCAGATTCGGCCCGGTGGCGACGGTGACGTTGAAGCGCCGTGCGTAGCTCGTGTCCCACCAGAGACTGGTCGCTGCGCCGGCGGTGGCAGCGGCGAGCAGCAGCGCGAGCGCTGCCGCAACAAGCGATGCCCGCCGACTGGTCACTCGAGAATGCGGGACTCGCCGCGATTGCGAGGATCCGCCGCGGCGGCCCAGCCGTCGCCGTCGCGGACGATGACCATGACGTCGCCGAACTGGCGCGGCACAGTCCTGTAGCCGCGCTCGGCCAGTGCCGCGAGTACTTCGTCATCCAGCGGTACGCCGCGGCTGTACATGATGACGTTCGCCGGCAGCAGCTGATGATGGAAGCGCGTCGAGCCGACGGCGTCGAGTGGTTCTTTGCCGTGATCGAGCAGGTTGACCATCGTCTGGAATACGGACGTGAAGATCGTCGAGCCGCCCGGCGTACCAACGACCATCTCAACCTCGCCGTCCTTGAGCAGGATCGTCGGCGACATCGATGACAGCATGCGTTTGCCAGGCTGGATCTCGTTGGCGACGCTGCCGACGACGCCGAACGCGTTCGGCACGCCAGGCTTGGCGCTGAAGTCATCCATTTCATCGTTGAGCAGGAAGCCCGCGCCCTCGACGACGACGCCACTGCCGAAGCTGAGGTTCAGTGTTGTCGTCGTCGACACGGCGTTGCCATTGCCGTCGACGATGGAGTAGTGCGTCGTATCGAAGGAGTCGAGCCCGGGCAACACGTCCTCGACAGGCGTGATGCGTACGGGATCCACCTCGGCGGCGCGTTCTACCAGGTACTCGGCCGAGAGCAGCTGCTCCATCGGCACGTCGACGAAGTCCGGATCGCCGAGGTATTCGGCGCGGTCCGCGAACACGCGCTTCTGGATTTCGGCGATCAGGTGAATGTACTGCGGCGTATTGTGTCCGAGTCCCTCGAACTCGGCGGCGAGCAGGTCCTTGATCTTCAGCAGCTGGACGATTGCGAAGCCGCCCGAGCTGGGCGGCGGCGCCGACAGGATTTCGAAGCCGCGCCAGTCGACGCGCAGCGGCTCGCGCCAGATCGCCTCGTAGTTGGCCAGGTCCTCGCGGGTGATGAGGCCGCCGCCGCGCTCCATCTCGGCGGCCATCAGCTCGGCGGTCTTGCCCATATAGAAGCCGTCGCGGCCCTCGTTCGCGATCCGCTCGAGTGCGTCCGCGAGCTCGGGCTGCTTGAAGACCTCGCCCGCTGTCATCGAGGCGAAATAGTCGGCGAAGTTGGTCTTGCCGTCGAACTTGCGGACGCCGTTCTCGCCCATGCTGGCGAGCTTATCGTGGATGACGAAGCCGTCACGCGCCAGCTTGACGGCCGGCATGACGAGATCTTTCCATGGCAGGCTGCCGAATCTCTCGTGCGCCGCCCATAGGCCGGCGACCGAGCCGGGCACACCGACGGACAGGTGACCGACGCGGCTCGCGCCTTCGATGACCTCGCCGTTCTCGTCGAGATACATGTCGCGGTACGCAGCGAGCGGCGCCGTTTCACGGTAGTCGAGGAAATAGGCTTCACCGTCGATGTGAATCAGCATGAAGCCGCCGCCGCCGATATTGCCGGCCTCGGGCTCGGTCACGGCGAGTGCGAAACCGACGGCGATCGACGCGTCGACCGCGTTGCCTCCGGCTGCCAGGATGTCCGCGGCAACCTGGGCACTCTGCGTATCGGGCGTGGCCACTGCGGCGGGGCCGCGCGGTTCGACGGCTTCGTCGACGGCCTGCTCGATGGCGGGGGCCTCCGTCGCTTCGACAGCCGGGGGATCCGTCGCTTCGACCGCCGGGTCGGCAGGCGGCTCGCTACAGCCGGCAAGAAGAGTCAGAACGAGGGTGAGTAACAGGGTCCAGCGTAGTTCGAGCACGAAACGTCCTTAGAATTCAGGCCCGCCGGTACCAGATGACACCGTCGGCATCCGCTTCCGCCGTGATGACATCGTCGGCGAGCAGGTAGTGCAGGTGAGCAATCGCTTCACCCGTCGCCATAATCAGATTGTCACCGCTAATTTTCGCCCGGTAAAGCGCCGGGAACACGTCGACGGCGCGGCGTGGCTCGTCGAGGTAGTCGTGCAGCGCATCGAGCCGAACGCGATGCTCGCCGACCAGGTGGTCGATACGCTCGTGCGCGCCGCGAAACGGTTTGCCGTGTGCAGGCAGCACCAGCACGTCCGCGGGAATGCGGTCCTTCATAGCCGTTAGCGAGTCGATCCAGTCCTTCAACGGGTTGGCCTCGGGCTCGGTCGGGTAGACGCTCACGTTGGCCGAGATCGACGGTAATACCTGGTCGCCGGCGACCAGCAGGTTCAGTTCCCCGGAGAAAAAGCAGGCGTGTTCCGGCGAATGGCCGCGGCCCACGACCACTTCCCATTCGTGATCGCCGATCGGGCCCTTGAGACCGTCGTAGAGCCGTTTGTAGGCCTCCGGCAGCGGCGACACGTAGCGTCCGAAGAAGCCGAATATCTCGCGGTAGTGTGCAATTGCATCGTCCGGAAAGCCGGCCGCGCGATAGAAGTCGACGCCTTCCTCGGGCGCGGGCTTGCCCGTGTCAGCGACGAGAATGCGGCATAGCAGGTATTCGTCGCGCGTCATCCAAAGGTCGACGTCGAAGTGTTCGGCCAGCCAGCCTGCGCAGCCCACGTGATCCGGGTGCAGGTGCGTGACGATGATGTGATTCGCCGGCCTGCCCAGCATCGTTTCATCGAAGACCCGGCGCCAGATCTCCTTGCTCTTGTCGGTGCCCACGCCCGTATCGACGATAGCCCAGCCATCGCCGTCCGCGAAAAGCCAGAGATTGATATGGTCGAGTGCGAATGGCAGCGGCATCCTGAGCCAGTGCACGCCGTCGGCAATTGGCATGGCCGTGCCGGGTTCCGGTTTCGCGTCGAATTCGAACTGGATGTTGGCGCGCGGCATCCGTGAATCCTCGCACGGATCGCGTGCGGCTGCGTTGTCGATCTTTGCCGGGCCCTGTGCTAGGCGGCCTTGGGCACCGTCTGCAGGAAGCTCTTCATGAGTGTCTTGATGCGTTCGCGCACCTCGGTGACGGCCTCTTCCTTGACCGGTCCGTAGCCGCGAATGTCCATGTACGCATGGACGATCTCGCAGGCGGTGGCGTGATTGTCCACCGTCAGGTTGTCGATCAGGTAGCCGAGGGTTTCGATGAACTCGCCCACGAGTTCGCGTTCCATTCGCCGCTCGGCCGTCATGCCGAATACGTCGAAGGCCGTGCCGCGCAGGCGCTTCATGGCAGCGAGGACGCGGAAAGCCGGGATCATCCAGCTGCCGAACTGCTTCTTGAGCGGCCGGCCGCGAGCGTCGCGCTTGCCGTTCAGGACCGGCGGTGCAAGATGGAAGCGGACCTTCGCGTTGTCGCCGTAGTCGCGGCGTATCGATTCGAGGAAGCCGGTCTGAGTGTGCAGCCGCGCCACTTCGTACTCGTCTTTGATCGCGAGCAGCTTGAAGTAGCTGCGTGCGACCGCGTCGGTGAGTTCCTCGCTGTCAACGAGCCGTCGCTCATCTTCGAGCGTCTCTCTGACGAGTTCCTCATACTCGGCTGCGTAGTTCTCGCCGTCGTAGTCGACGAGGAATGCACGCCGCCGAGCGATGACCTCATCGAGCGTCGCGTCGGTGATTCTCGGTTCGTCGCCGTTGAGTGCCCTGTCGAGCTGGTCGGGATCGGCCGCCGCGATACGGCCCCAGCCGAACGCCTGCTTGTTGTTATCGACCTTGACGGCGTTGAGCTCGATCGCGCGCAGCAGCGCCGCTTCGCTGACCGGCACGAGCCCTTTCTGCCAGGCGTAGCCGAGCAGCAGCACGTTTGCGTAGATCGTGTCGCCCATGAGCTTCGCGGCAAGAGCGTTCGCGTCGACGGTCGACAGCGTGTGCACGGCTCGGCCGATCGCTTCGATTCGCTCGTCGGCACGCAGGTTTGCGTCGCGATGCCTGACGAAGTCGCCGGTCGCCATTTCCGCAGTGTTGACGACGGCCTGTGTGCGCGAGGCGCCATAGGTCGTCGATGCTTTCGGCGCGGAGCTGACGACGAGGTCGCAGCCGATCAGCGCGTCGGCGCGGGCCTGCTCGATACGCACCTGGTTGATCGCCGCCGGCTCGTTCGCAATACGAATGTAGCTCAATACCGGCCCGAACTTCTGCGCGAAGCCCATGAAGTCGAGCACGGAAGAGCCCTTGCCTTCGAGGTGCGCCGCCATCGTGATTAGCTGGCCCACCGTGACCACGCCCGTTCCGCCGACGCCCGTGACGAGGAGATCGAAGCAGTCGTCGATCGGCAGCATGTCAGGTGCGGGCAGTGCCGAGGCGTCGGCCGTTTTGACCTCGGCGGCCAAAGCCTGCCGCTTGCCGCCCTCGACCGTAACGAAGCTCGGACAGAATCCGTTGACGCACGAATAATCCTTGTTGCAGCTGTTCTGGTCGATCTGCCGCTTGCGACCGAAAGGCGTCTCCTTCGGCACGACCGACAGGCAGTTCGATTCGACGGAGCAGTCGCCGCAGCCTTCGCAGACGAGGTCGTTGATAACGACAAACCTGTTCGGGTCTTCCATGAGGCCACGCTTGCGGCGCCGGCGCTTCTCGGTTGCGCAGGTCTGCGCGTAGATAAGCACGGTGACGCCCGGGATGTCGCGCAGCTCCCGCTGGATCGCGTCGAGTTCCCTGCGGTGCGACAGGGTCGTACCGGCGGGGAAGTCCGCCAGGCTGAACTGCTCCGGTTCGTCCGTGACCAGCGCGATGCGGTCGATACCCTCGGCGCGAATCGAGTGCGCGATCGCCTGCACGGAGATCGGGCCGTCGACGGGCTGACCGCCGGTCATTGCGACCGCGTCGTTGTAGAGAATCTTGAAGGTGATATTCGTGCCAGCGGCGACGGCCTGGCGGATTGCAACCGAACCCGAATGATAAAAGGTACCGTCGCCGAGATTCTGGAAGATGTGCCGGTTGCCGTTGAACCTGGACCGCGACACCCAGTTGACGCCTTCGCCGCCCATCTGGATCAGGCCGTCGGTATCGCGCTTCATCCAGCTCGCCATGAAGTGACAGCCGATGCCGGCGAGCGCTTTCGAACCCTCGGGTACTTTCGTCGACGTGTTGTGCGGGCAGCCCGAACAGAAGTAGGGAATGCGTGTCGCACCCTGGATGTCGATGATGTTGCTGCCGCGCGTCAGCAGTTTCTCGGCGCGGGCGGTCATATCGAGTCCGGGCATCTCCGCGTCCAGGCGCCGGGCGACGATGCCGGCAAGCTGCACGGGCTCGAGCTCGCCGACCCACGGCACCAGCCGTTCGCCGTTGTCGTCTTCCTTGCCGACCATCCGCTCGGGCTTTTTGCCCGGGTAGTCATAGAAGTATTCCTTGAACTGGCTCTCGATGATGCCGCGTTTTTCCTCGACAACCAGCACCTCGTTCTTTCTCTGCACGAAGTCGAGTGCACCTTCGTTTTCGAGCGGCCAGACCATGCCGACTTTGTAGACGTCGAGACCGATGCGTCTGGCTTCGCGGCGGTCGATGCCGAGCAGCCGCAGTGCTTCCATGAGATCGAGATGTGCCTTGCCCGTCGTGACGATGCCGTAGCGTGCGTCGGTGATGTCGAAGACCTTGCGGTCGATCGGGTTGGCCGCGGCAAACGCCAGCGTGGCCGCTTTCTTGGCTTCCAGTCGTTCCTCGATCTGCGGGCCCGGGAAGTCCGGCCAGCGATAGTGCAGCCCTGTGGCCGGCGGCGTGTAGTCCGGTGCCGCGTACTCCGGGTAGGGCGGCAGTTCGACCGACATCGCCGACTCAACCGTTTCGGAGATCGCCTTGAAACCGACCCACATGCCCGAGAAGCGCGACAGCGCAATTCCGTATAGGCCGAACTCGAGGTACTCGGCCACGTTGGCCGGATTCAGATGCGGCATCATGAAGGTGAGGAACGCGACGTCCGACTGGTGCGGCATCGACGACGAGACGCAGCCATGGTCGTCGCCGGCAACCACGAGCGCGCCACCATGCGGTGAGCTGCCGTACGCATTGCCGTGTTTCAGCGCGTCGCCCGCCCGGTCCACCCCCGGTCCCTTGCCGTACCAGATGCCGAATACACCGTCGACCTCGCGATGCGGGTCCGTCTCGACCTGCTGCGAGCCAAGCAGTGCCGTCGCGGCCAGGTCCTCGTTGACGGCCGGCAGGAACTCGATGTGATTCTCGTCGAGGAATTTCTTCGCGCGCCAGAGTTCCTGGTCGACGGCACCGAGCGGGGAGCCGCGATAGCCGGAGATGAATCCCGCCGTGTTGAGCCCCGCCGCCTTGTCGATCGTGCGCTGCATGAGCGCGATTCGCACGAGCGCCTGCGTGCCGGTCAGAAAGACACGTCCTGACTCACGGCGGTAGCGATCCAGAAGCTCGTAGTTGTCGAGCGGGTAGCGGGTCAGGGTGTCGGCGGTGGCGGCCATTGCGATGCTCGGGACATTTGAACTTCATAGTGTCGCAGAAGCGGGCCGTGAAGTGATGCCTATCTTCCCACCAGACGGGCATATTTCGGGACAGAATTCGAGAAATTGCGGAAAAATGATAGAATTTGCCGAAAATCCGCACTTGGGGAAACAGATGGAGTCTCGCGACCGCCGCATCCTGGCCGAACTTCAGAACGACAGCCGCCTGACGATGCAGGAGCTCGCGGAGCGTGTGGGCATGTCCAGCTCGGCATGCTGGCGGCGCGTGAAACAGCTCGAGGCGCAGGGCGTCATCGACCGCTACGCGGTGATCGTCAACACGAAGAAGGCCGGCTTTGGCCTGTCCTCGATCGTTCACGTCTCGCTCGCCCGCCACGAGCAGAAGAACGTCGAGATGTTCATCCGCGAGGTCCTGCGCCACCCCGAGGTGCTGGAGTGCTTCTCGACGAGCGGCGAAGCCGACTTCCACCTGCGCGTCGTCGTCGAAGACATCGATGCGTACAATGAATTTCTCGACGACTTCATCTTTCGTCTGCCGGGTGTGTCGCAGGTTCGGTCGAACATCATCCTGAAGGAGATCAAGACCGACACGGCGCTGCCATTCCGAACCTGAGGGAGAAGCAGTGAAACAACGAAAACAAGAACCGCGCAGCCGTCGCAGCATACTCAAAGCGGCTGCTTCGGTTGCCGCAGGCGCGGCGGTTGCCGCGTGCGCGCCGGTACCAACCGTCGCAAGCAAGACTTACCCGCGGCCGTACTCGCGGGAACCCTGGGCAAAACCGCGCGTGTCGAGCGGAGCAGTGATTCGGACAATCGTCGGCCATCGTCCGTATCGGCCTTCTGGATTCGTCGTGAAGAGCGAAACCTACGATCAGAAGACCATCGTTCACAACTATGGCCACGGTGGCGGCGGCCTGAGCCTGTCCTGGGGTTCTTCGGCGCTGGCGGTGCGGGAGACTGTCGGGATGCAGCCCGGCGACGTCGCGGTGATCGGCAGCGGCATCATGGGACTGACCAGCGCGCGACTTCTGCAGGACGCAGGCTGGAACGTCACCATCTACACGCGTGACGTCTGGCGACACACGACCTCGAACGTCGCGGCGGGCGAATGGGCGCCGTACAGCGTCTACGAGGGGTCGCGGGCGTCTCCGGCCTTCCTGTCACAGCTCGACTGGGCCTCGCGCGTTTCGCACCACGCTTACACCAACCTGACGGGCCCCGACTACGGCATACGCTTTCTGGAGGGCTACACGCTGCGCGGGCGGCCGTTCGACGGTTTCGACGGCCGGGCTGAGATCGCGTCACTGTTCGCGCACAAGGCCAACCTCGAGCCGGGCGAGCATCCGTTCGGCGACTGGTACGCGCAGCGCTTCGTGACGATGCAGATCGACCCGGGCGTATTGCTGAGACGGCTCGTGCAGGACTTCCAGGTAGCCGGTGGCCGTTTCGTCGTTCGCGAGTTCGCGACTCTGAGCGACGTGCTGTCGCTCGACGAAGGCGTGATCTTCAACTGCACGGGTCTCGGTGCCGGCGAACTCTTCGGCGATGAAGAGTTGACAGCGGCGAAGGGGCAGCTCGTTTTTCTGCCACCGGACCCTGCCATCGATTACTTCACGTTTGGTGGTGGCAGCGGGGTTCTCTATATGTTCCCGCGCTCCGACGTCCTGCTGCTCGGCGGTACGTTCAAGCCGGGCGACTACACGCGTCACGTTGAGGCCGACGAGACCGAGCGCATCGTCGATGCACACGCAAGCCTGTTTGCTGGCTTCGGTTAGTTGCGATTGCGCAATTTGCGAACGCGATCGGCTGGCGAGACTTCCGTCTCGTCGGAGAGGTCCACCTCCCACCACGCGTGCGTCAGTAGCTGCGTTCGCTTGACGAGCTTGTCACGCGGCACGAGCAGCGCCTCGACTGCGACGAGCGGGCCGGCCACCATGAACAGGATGCCAAAGACGTCGTCGAACGGTGTCGCGCGGTAGCCGCCGCCGTACAGGAACAGCAGCAGGCCGAGCGCCGCGACTGACAGACCGTGAGTCGCGAACATCCACCGCAGCCGTGCGCTGCTGCAGTTCTCCGGGCGCATGGAGTAGACGATGGCGGTCTGCCAGAGCACGGCCATGAAAAGGCCGGCACCAATCAGCACAATTGCCCAAGAGATCAATGACATGCGGCCAATGCTAGCGACCACGCGCCGGGCGTGCCGCGACCGAGGTCCGGTTTTCGGGTTAGTGACCGCCGGATGTCAGAATAATCGACAGGTAAAAACGCGTTCCGGCGCCGGCAGGAGTCTGCTAACGTGATTCGACCAGATACGGACCCGCCGTGGCTGGAACAACGAACAACAACATAGGGAAACGAGCGATGCGTAAGTACCTGGCGATCCTGTTGGTCGCGTTGCCCTTGTCGGCGAACGCGGACGTCATTACCGGCAATATTGTCGACTGGCCCGAGTCCGGTCCGAATATCACGATTGGCGACGGCATCAACGACGTCACGCTGTTCTGGTCGATCGCCACGCTCGATTTCGGCTTTTTCTACGGCAGCGGCTTTACCGGCGACAGCGATGTCGCCATCGCCACTGGCGTAACCGATATCTCCCAGATCACCGACGCGTCAATCTTCGACTTCACGGCCGACTCCGTCGGTCCGGTCGGCGACGCCGACGTCGACCCGATGGGCATCGGCACCTTCCTCGTCTGGAACAACATTAATACGGGTTATTACGGCGTGCTGCGGGTCGACGACATCTATTCGACGACCGGCAGTTTCTTCGACACCTTCCTGAACGGCACCTGGTGGTTCCAGACTGACGGCAGCGGGGATTTCTCGATGCGGGAAGTACCCGAGCCGGGCATCCTGCCGCTGCTGGCAATCGGGCTGTTCCTCGGCACGCTCCTGCGCCGGCGCGCGCGCTGACGCCAGTCAGCGCCTACCAGCGGTAGGCGAGCGACAGCCTGAGCGAGCGCGGCTCCAGCGGGTGGAAGTGCACGTCCTCGATACCTGCGGCCGATTCGCCCGCTAGCCGTGACGCGTAGTAATAGGCAATGTCGTCGTCGTTCGAGTCCAGCAGGTTGAACGCGTCGAGTCGCAGCTCGGCGCGATCCCAGCGGTAGCCGAGGCTGGCATTCACCAGCAGCGAATCGTCCGAACGAACCGAACCGTCTTCGATCAACGGCGCGTCGCCGAGATAGCGCAGTCGCGCGCTCGCAAACACGCGATTGTCAAAGGCCGCATTCAGCCCCAGCGACAAGGTTTCTTCGACCGCACCCGGGATCTCCTCGCCCGATACGAACTCCGCGTTGACGCGCGTGTACTCGAGGTTGGCGGCGAGCCAGTCATTCGCCTGCACGAAGGTCGCTAGTTCGAGGCCGACGCGTTCGCTCGCGGCGTTCGGCTCCGTCGCGCCGCCGTCGCCTACGAATACGAGTTCCGAATCGAGGTCGAGCTGGAATAGCGTTGCCGTCGCGCTGAAGCGTTCGCTGGGCTCGATCCTCGCACCGATTTCGGCGCCCTCGGAGGCGACGAGCGCCGCTACGCGGCTCGCGGGATCGCCGCTCCGCGGGTCGATGCTGATCGTCGTGCCGCGAACGTCGTTCGAGTGAAAGCCGCGGCCCCAGTTTGCGTACAGCTCGGTCGACTCGGAAACGCGCCAGGCGACGCTGATACCGGGGCTCGTCAGCGCGTCGTCGCCGGAACCGCTGTTCTCGGCCAGACGTGCATCGACGTCCCAGTCGAAGTAGTCGATGCGCGTGCCAATCGAGGTTCGCAGGCGATCCGTGACTGCGACAGTGAGCTCTGCATACGCGCTGGCCGAGCGCTGATCCACGGCATCCTGGCGGACAACACCGGTACGCTGGCGGGCCGTCGTCGTGAACAGGCCGACCTCTTCGATGTCGTCGATGCGGACGTCGCCGCCCCAGCGCAGCGTTGTCGGCAACGCGAGGTTTGCCCAGTGGTAGTGACCGTCGAGCTTCGCGCCGTAAATCTGTCGATTGTCCACCTGTTCGAACTGGTCGCCGCCATCCGGATCTTCGAGCAGGTAGGTGAAGTTCGAGAACAGCGAGAAATCATAATCGACGACGTACAGCGTCGCCGTCCAGGTTTCGGAGCTGATCGAACCGGTCAGGCTGTAGCGGTCCGTCGAGCCGCCGAGGTCGGGGTCGATGAAGCCGAGGCGGTCAATGAGTCCGGCGTCGACGGCACGGCGCGGTACCTGGTCGGTGGAATTCCAGGTGCCCGAGTAGCCTTGCAGCGTTAGCTTGCCGACGAGCCCGAGAAACGGCGTGGCAACGCCGAGATGCAGTCTCAACTGCTCGAGATCCTCGTCAATCTCCCACGGGCCGGAATAGCTCGTTACGTCCAAGGCACCCGTAACCGCCGCGGCGCCGAGTTCGAAGGAGCCGGCAGCGAGCCCGCGCATGTGCTGGAACTCGCCAACGGACACGCGCACGGTGTTCTCGTCCAGTTCGCCATAGAGCTCGAATGCGGCGCTGCCCGCCGACGAGAAGTCCCCGGCTTTCGCGCTGTACGGGCCCTTTCGATAGGTGACCGACTCGACGAGCTCCGGGATCAGAAAGTTGAGGTCGAGGTAACCCTGGCCGTGACCGTGCGTTCGCATGTTGACCGGCACCCCGTCGACGCTGGCGGAGAAGTCGGTGCCGTGGTCCAGGTTGAAGCCACGCAGGAAATACTGGTTGGCCTTGCCGGTGCCCGAGTGCTGCGTGGCCACCATGCCGGGGACGGCCTCGACGAGCTCGCCGACCCGGAGCAGCGGCGCGAGCTCGAGGTCCGCGTAGCCGACCAGGCCTTCTGACGCCGACTGTGCTGTGCCAAGCAGGGATTGAGCCCGCCCGTAGACGACGACCTCGTCGACGGCATCATGCTCGCCATCGTGGGCAAGCGACGGTCCGGCGTGCAGCGCCGACAGGACGGCGAGGCAGGCCAGCGTTTTGCGGCAGTGCATCCGGGGCTCCTCTCTGAAGGGCGTTCTTTTTATCAACGCATTAGTCTAGATGCAGTACGTGTCAGCCGCATGACAAGGAAACAAATAGTGACGAAATTGCTGGACCGCCTCAATCAGGCGCGTACGTACATTCCGATGGCCCGGCCAATGCAAAGGGGCGTTTCGCTATACTGGTCTGGATCTTATTCAGATGCCCATGAGCAATCGCCGCAAGTCATCCTGGTCCGCGTTGACGGCTGAATTACGGCGGCGCCGGGTCTATCCCGTCGTCGCCGCATATGCCGTCGTCAGCTGGATCGCCCTGCAGGTTGCCGAAGTAACGTTCGAACCGCTCGGTCTTCCCGACGTGGCGATGGTCGGACTTATCGTGCTGGTCGTTGCCGGTTTTCCACTGGCCGTCGTCGTTGCGTGGACGTACGACATCACGCCGCTCGGAGTACGCCGCACGCCCGATGTGGACGATGGCTCACTCGCAGCTGAAGGGCGCTCGTCGGTCGCCGTACTGCCGTTCGTGGATATGAGCGCCGAGGGCGACCAGGCGTACTTCTGTGAGGGAGTCGCGGAGGAGATACTGAACACTCTGGCCGGTATCGATGGCTTGCGCGTCGCTGCAAGGTCGATGTCGTTCCGCCATTCCGGCGACGGCAGAGACGCCCAGGAGATCGGTAGGTCGCTGGGAGTCGATGCGGTACTCGAAGGCAGTGTTCGCAAGTCCGAAGACAGGCTGCGCGTGACGGCACAACTCGTCGACGTTTCCGGCGGATACGACCATTGGTCGAGGTCGTTCGACGAGCCGGTCCAGGACGTATTCGCGATCCAGGACGAAATCGCGATGAGCATTGCCGAGGCGCTGCTCGAGACTTTGCCAAAAAGCACGAAGCAAGCGCTCAGGGCCCGGCCGCATGCCGACGTTGACGCCTACGACTATTATCTTCGGGGCCGACAGTTTTTCCGCCGCTTTCACAAGGTCGACATCGAGCACGCGCGTGCGATGTTCCGGCGCGCGATCGAACGGGACCCCCGTTTTGCTCTGGCCTGGGCTGGATTCGCCGACTGCCACTCTTTCCTCCTGATGTATGCCGATCCGGATCCCGATTACGCGGCGACGGCGAGGGATGCCAGCGACCGGGCTCTCTCACTCGCACCAGAGCTTGCCGAGGCACACGCATCTCGCGGCCTCGCGAGTCTCGTTTCGAGGGACTTCGACGCCGCCGAGAGGGAGTTTCGCAACGCGCTGGAGCTCAACCCGAACCTGTACGAGGCTTACTATTACTTTGCCCGAACCTGCTTTCACCAGGGTGATGTGGACAAAGCAGCGGAACTGTTCGCGAAGGCAGCCGAATGCGATCCCAGCGAGTACCAGTCGCGCTGTCTGCGGGTACAGATCCTCCGTGGGACGGGCAGGATCGACGAAGCGAGGAACGAAGCCAGGCAAGCCGTCGCGATTCTCGAAAAGAACCTCGAGTGGAACCCGGACGATGCTCGCGCATATCACCTCGGCGCAGGTTCGCTCGTTGTACTCGGAGACCTGGAACGGGCGAGGCGCTGGCTGCGACGCGCGCTGGAACTTGATCCGGATGATTCCATCCTGTTGTACAACGTAGCCTGTAACTTCGCGACGATGGGTGACGCCGACGAATCACTGGACTATCTCGAACGCGCCGCGCGCGTGGGCATGATCAGCGCAGACTGGATGCGCAACGACGAAGACCTCGCCAATCTCAGGGAGGAGCCGCGCTACCTTGCCCTGCTGGAGAGTCTCGAAGCACGCGAGGCGTCGCGCGACAGCGCCTGATCCTTACTGCACCGATGCCCAATGTGCGTCGGTCGCGACCATCGTCAGAACGTCGTACTGCGCGACGATCTCGCCGTCCTGGTTCGTGACTTCCGTGTCCCAGCGCACCTCGCCGTAGCCGGAGTCGCCGCGCAGGGTCTTCTGCTTGCAGGCCAGGCGAACACGCATCGAGTCGCCGTAGTTGAGCGGGGTCAGGAAGCGGAGGTCGTCGATACCGTAGTTGGCGAGTACCGGACCGAAATCCGGGTCGACGAACAGGCCTGCCGCGAAGGACACGATCAGGTAGCCGTGCGCAACCCGGCCCTCGAAGAACGGGTTCTTTTTCGCCGCGTCCTCGTCCGTGTGCGCGTAGAAGGTGTCGCCCGTGAAGTCGGCGAAGTGATTAATGTCTTCGAGCGTGACCTCGCGCGATTCCGTCACGAGCGTGTCGCCGATTGCGATTTGCTCGAAGGTCTTGCGGAACGGGTGCGTTTCCGATTCACGTTGGTCGGCGCCGCGAATCCAGCGATTGCCGATGACGCTCAGCGTCTCGGGCGAGCCCTGGATGGCCGTGCGCTGCATGTAGTGCTTGACGCCGCGGACGCCGCCCATTTCTTCGCCGCCGCCCGCACGTCCCGGGCCGCCATGCACGAGGTGCGGCAGCGGCGAGCCGTGGCCCGTGGATTCGGCCGCGCAGTGGCGGTTAATGACCAGCATGCGGCCGTGATAGGCAGCGGTGCCGAGAATCAGTTCTCGCGCCACCGCGTTGTCGTTGGTAACCACGGAGCCTGCGAGGCTGCCTTCGCCCAGGCGGGCCAGTTCGATGGCTTCATCGAGATTGTCATAGGGCAGCACCGTGCTGACCGGGCCGAAGGCTTCGACCGAGTGCACGGCCGCGGCACCGAGCGGTTTCTCGCAGTGCAGCAGCGTCGGCATGAAGAAGGCACCGCGTTTCGCATCCGCGTCGACGACGTCGAAGTCGTCGCTGCCGCCGTGCACGATGGCTGCTTCGCCGGCCAGCTCGTCGACGCGTTCGCGAACCTCGGAGCGCTGGCCCTGGCTTGCGAGCGCACCCATATCGACTTCTTTCGAACCGGGATCTCCAATCCGTACTTCGCCCAGCTTCTCCGACAGCGCACGAACGAGGTCGGCGGCAATCGCCGACGGCGCGATCACGCGGCGAATCGCCGTGCACTTCTGGCCAGCCTTGACGGTCATCTCGCGCACGACCTCGTTGACGTACAGGTCGAACTCCGGCGTACCGGACACGGCATCGGGACCGAGGATCGAGGCATTCAGCGAGTCGGTCTCGGCCGTGAATGCAACCGACTCCGCAATCACGCGCGGGTGCTGCTGCAGCATCTCTGCCGTCGACTTTGATCCGGTGAACGCGATCGTGTCCTGACAATTCAGGTGATCGAACAGGTCGCCGACACCGCCGCAGATCAGCTGCAGCGAACCGGCCGGCAGTATCTCTGACTCGATGATCGCGCGGACGACGAGCTCCGTCAGATAGGCGGTGCTCGACGCCGGCTTGACGATGGCGGGCACGCCAGCGAGCAGCGTCGGCGCGAGTTTCTCGAGCATGCCCCAGACCGGGAAGTTGAAGGCATTGATATGCACAGCGGCGCCGAGCTTCGACGTATAGATATGCTGGCCGACGAAAGTGCCGTTACGCGACAGCGGTTCCGGAGGGCCGTCGAGATAAATATGATCGTTCGGCATCTCGCGGCGGCCCTTGCTCGAGAAAACGAACAGCGTCGAGATGCCACCGTCGATATCGATCCAGCTGTCGGCACGTGTCGCACCGGTGCGGGTCGATAACCCATAGAACTCGCTTTTCCGGTCCATCAGGTACTTGGCGAGTGCCTTCAACATCTCGCCACGCTCGTGGAAGGTCAGCTGCCTTAAGTTTGTCCCGCCGACGCTGCGTGCGTGCTCCAGCATCGCGCCGAAGTCGAGGCCGGCGCTGGTGATGTTGGCGACGGTCTCGCCGTCGACAGCGCTCGCCAGCGGTTTGCCGTCGCCGTCGCCTTCGATCCAGCGGTCCAAAACGAGATTACCGAGCTTCATGGCGGGGGCTCCTGGTGGCGGCGGTTGAACAGCCGGAAAGATACAAAATAATCAGGAAATTGAATAATTCCGTATCAAATTGTACGTTGGGCCGAAGTGAAAGCAAGCAAGACCATTGATGATGCCTGCGCGGCCCTCGTCGACGAGTTCCAGTCGCGGCCGACGATCCGCGCGGGTTCGCTGATCACAACCGTGTTCGGCGATTCGATCGCGCCGCGCGGCGGCACCGTCTGGCTCGGCAGCCTGATCACGGCCATGGCCGATTTCGGCATCAACGAGCGGCTGGTCCGGACCTCGGTGTTCCGGCTCGCCCGCGACGGCTGGCTCAAGTCCGTACAGCAGGGAAGACGTTCCTACTACAGCCTGACCGAGGATGGCCGCGAGCGCTTCAAGAGTGCGACGCACCGGATCTACGGCAAGCCGTCAGGCGATTGGGACGGCTACTGGTGTTTCGTGCTGCTGCCGCAGCTCAATGCCGTGACCCGTGACCTGGTCAAGCGGGAGTGCGGCTGGCTCGGTTTCGGAGCGCTGAGCACCAACGTGATCGCGCACCCGGCACCGAATCGCGAGGATCTCGACAAGACCCTGAGTCGCCTCGGCGTGGCGGCAGAGGTCGTCGTCGTTACGGGCCACACCGTGCACAGCGACGAGGCGATGCGTGCGCTGGCCACCGACTCCTGGAAGCTCGGCGAACTCGACGAACGCTATGCTGAATTCGTGCAGCGCTTTCGGCCGGCGCACGATGCCCTGGCCGACGACACGGTGGTCCTGCCGAAGACGGCGTTCCTCATTCGCACACTGCTGATACAGGAGTATCGAAAGATCCTGCTGCGCGATCCGCAGATGCCGGACGAGCTTCTGCCGAATGACTGGCACGGGGCCGAGGCGTACCAAATCTGCCGCACGCTGTATCGGCGCCTCTCGAAACCCTGCGACGCGTACCTCACGGCGACGATGCAGAACGCAGACGGCGCGCTGCCGCCGCCGGATCGTGAGTATCTTGATCGCTTCGGCGGCCTTGGAGGCAAGAAATGAGTGACCTCGACACCGCGCGGCGCTGTGCGGACACGATGTACGCGGCCGATGCCGCATCGCGCGCGCTGGGAATCGACATCGAGATTCCAAAGGCCGGGCAGGCGATCGCGAGCATGCGCGTGCGCGACGACATGGTGAACGGCTTCGACGTTTGCCACGGCGGCCTGATCTTCACGCTCGCCGACACCGCGTTTGCGTTTGCCTGCAACGCCTACGATCGCCTTACGGTGGCCGCCGCCGCCAACATCGAGTTTTTGAAGCCCGCGCGCCGCGACGACGTTTTGACGGCCACCGCGGTCGAAGAGCACCGCGGTGGTCGGTCGGGCGTGTACTCCGTCGAGGTCCTGAACCAGGACGACGAACGCGTGGCCCTGTTTCGCGGCCGCTCCGCCAGCCGGGCGGAGGGCCTCCTACAAAGCGATACAGAATCTCTTGAATCTGGCGACAAAGCGTGACACATTAGCGATCCACGAAGCGGCACGCCCGAGGATCCGCCTATGTACACGCAAGGTCTTGACCAGAAAGGACAAACGTCGAAACCGGCGGCGGTCGAAGAGAGTGCCGAGCAGCTCGCCGCGTTCCAGGCGCGGATCGACGCCGAAGAAAAAATCGAGGCCAAGGACTGGATGCCGGAGGCTTACCGGCGAACGCTGGTTCGGCAGATCTCGCAACACGCGCATTCCGAGATCATCGGCATGCAGCCCGAAGGCAACTGGCTGACGCGCGCGCCGTCGCTGAAGCGCAAGGCCATCCTGCTCGCGAAGGTCCAGGACGAGGCCGGTCACGGTCTGTACCTGTACAGCGCGGCCGAGACACTCGGGGTGTCGCGTGACCAGATGGTTGCCGACCTGCTGGCGGGCAAGGCCAAGTACTCGAGTATCTTCAATTACCCGACGCTGACCTGGGCGGACATCGGTGCGATCGGCTGGCTCGTCGACGGCGCCGCGATCATGAACCAGATTCCGCTGTGCCGCTGCTCCTACGGTCCGTACGCGCGCGCCATGGTGCGTATCTGCAAGGAAGAGAGTTTTCACCAGCGCCAGGGCTTCGAGATCATGCTCGAGCTCACCCGCGGCAGTGACGAACAGAAAGCCATGGCACAGGACGCGCTGACTCGCTGGTGGTGGCCGTCGCTGATGATGTTCGGACCGTCCGACAAGGACTCGAAGCACTCGGCACAATCGATGGCCTGGAAGATCAAGCGCTTCTCGAATGACGAGTTGCGCCAGAAGTTCATCGACGTGACCGTGCCGCAGGCCGAGTTCCTCGGCCTGACCGTACCGGACGACAGGCTCCGCTTTAACGAGGAAACCGGCCACTACGCGCATTCCGACATCGACTGGCAGGAGTTTTTCGACGTGATCTCGGGCAACGGTCCGTGCAACAAGCAACGCATGGCCAAGCGACGCAAGGCCCACGACGACGGGGCGTGGGTACGAGAAGCCGCACAGGCCTACGGCGCGAAGCGGGCGGCGGCAGCGGCCGCCTAGGAGGGACTATGAGCAAGCAGGAATGG
>JAAUXY010171679.1_pt1 | contig 21447 bp, 15 predicted proteins | sample 7278121 | NCBI WGS metagenome assembly JAAUXY01 (sample SAMN14350117, study PRJNA611818) | marine sediment metagenome | isolation source: surface marine sediment (1.8m) | place: French Polynesia: Moorea | collected 2018-08 | reverse complement strand
TAAATACCTTCTATTTTTTCTGGCGACATAGACTTAGTTTTGCCAAAAACATGAGATACCGTCCCAGAGTTATTATAATAAAAAGGACTGGTAACAAGCTGATTGTTGGCATTAATGTATCCTTTGATTTCTGTACCTTCAACAAAACCGGACATGATACCGTTTTTGATTTCTATATTGATATGATAGCGTCCTTCGGGGGTGTATGCATATCCTTCCCATATACCGTCATAAGATGACGATAATGATTTATTATTCTGGCTATTACCAACGGATGCGATGAAAAATAATGGGCATATCATTAGAATTGCCAATAATTTTTTCATTTATCCTCCTTTCGTTTCAATGTTCTATCAATTAAGCAGGGTACGCAATTATTTGAAGAAACGGTTGTAAGTTGGACCATAGGTTCAGAAGGCGATCAGGTGAGATGCAGCATTCGATTCAGCATATGGATAACCGCTTCCGCTCAGGCTGAATGGGGACATGAGAAATCGTTTATCAGTGTTTATACTCAAGTTCCTCGGATTCAGTCAACAGAAAAAAATGCCGGCAACCGGTGATTGTGAATACATGTATTTTGCCAATTTTTTAGAGATGAAATTGGTATCATACATTTTCAGTGATTCAAAAGTACCGAAATGTTGCGTATATAATAGCAGTTTTTAACTATTCATCTCCTGCTATAGATCGACTATCATTTATGGTTTTGACAGTAGCAGGTTTTAAATCGCTTTGGATGGGCGTTAAATTCATTTTTGAGATAGGTTCTATTTTTTTCGTAAAAAAACCATCTCAGATACTTCTGCTACCGCAACATTATCTTGGGTGAGCTCCACCTGTACACGCGCAATCCGCCCCTGGGTATCGATGACCCGTGCAGATGCAATCACGTCTTTGGCAGGGTCCGCTGCTTTCAGAAACTGTACATCACAATTTAACGGCAGCCCCACATGGCCTATGGAGTTGGCAACGGCCGCCATGGTTTGCTCTGCTAGTGTAAACAAAGCGCCTGTATGGGTATAACCTAAAAAATTCGGCAATTGGGTGGTGCCCGGCAAACGGGCTGAGGCGCGGCCGGCTTCAAATTCGGTAAACTGAATGGAAAGGGCTTGGGCCAGGGGGGACGCTTCTATGGCCCGGCGCAGGGATTCCAGGTCTTCTGTTTTAATTGCATTGCGAACTGATTTAGATTCAAGGTTGGCTTCAGCTTCAAAATGTTTTTGGCGGTTGCGCTCCTCGACACCGCGTGTCAACCAGGACACGGCCTGATTGTAGGGCGTCGGAATGCTGAAACGCTGACCTTCGGATACGATCACTTCATTTAAATTGCCAATCTCGGTGGGTCGCCCGGCTTCTACGTCCTGCAGCATGGAGACGCGATTGTCCTTGGTAGAGGCAAACGCCTTTAGCGAAAAATCAAGGGGATCTTCCAACTCAGGAATATCAATGCCTTTGGCACGGGCCACCTGGCTTAATTCCAGCGAGAGGGCTTCGATGATTTTGACCGACGGCTCATGCTCTACCGCTATACCACCGGTTAAACCGGTCAGGGCGGCCACCACATTGGTGGATACATTTGCAATCAGTTTCTTCCATATGACAGCGTTGATGTTAGGTGTGGTATGCACGTCCAGACCCGCCCCTTGGAACTGCGCGACCATGTTCTTAAATTCCGGGCGAAATTGGCCGTCATAGGGACCGATCACCAGCAAAGGGCCAAGCCCCCCTACGTAGCGAACTTCATTCATGCTCACGGGCATCCCCGAATGCGCCGTGATGCCCCCAACCACTTGTTCCGGCCCCACGGTCTCAGCAATGGCCTCCAGATTCCCGAGGCCGTTTTGCACCGAAAGGACGATCGTGTCGTCCCTGATCAAGGGCAAGGCGCTCTTGATGGCCGACCGGGTATGGTAGCCTTTAACCGCTATCATCACCACATCTTTTGTACCGACTTTGTCTACGTTCGAGGTAATGGCGATCTTAGAATGGGTTCGCTCGCCATCGGGCCACTGCAGCCACAATCCCTCTTTATCAATGAGGCCAACGCGCTCTTGCAATACTTCAATCAGGGTCACCTTGAACCCCTTTTCCAAAAAAAGACAACCGAAGATGGATCCCAGAACGCCGGCGCCGACTATTGCTATATCCATGGATCATCACCCCGTAATATTTTAAGGTTAATAGAGAATTGACTGTTTAGCAGACATGCAAAAATAATAAACAACAAAAGTTGAACGCAATCAATTGGAATTTATCAACCACCATATGTAGTGTAGTTAGCGTCCAGAAATTTTGGGTAGCAAAATGGTATATGAAAGCTTGAGGGACTTTAGATGGGTATCTTCGCAGTCAAATAATGGATGATATGTGCTCACAGCGGCACGGATTCGGGCCTTAAAGTGTTCGATCTTTATATATATGTGCCCAGTTAAAGATGGAAATTTAGTTTTCCAAATTTTTAGGTATAAAAATAAATTCGCCCCCTTCATGGCCGGCTCTTTGAATATCCGAATATTCCGGTGTTTGATCTGAATTCAGCATAACCGGCCGCCGCAGCGCATTGAATAATTGCGCGCCGTCCATAATCGTATTGTTTTTTGAGAGCGCGTCTAAAAAAGCAGATGCGAAAACCGAGTGACCCCTCTTGCCGCCACTATCAATTACCGGCTCCAAGCCCCCTGATGAAATCACGCAACGAGCTCTTTTTTGCGATAACCGGGAAATGTAGCCAGCAGTTCGATCTACCGTATGAATACCTCTTGCCAATTTACCCGAATAGCAGCTATCCGCTACAATGAGTACATGTTTGGCTTTAATGGCCCTTAAAGTAACAGTAATAGATGAGTTAGAAATCCAGTTTATCATATTGCCTTCTTCGGCATTAATCGGTAACCAATAGCCCTCATCCGCTTCTCTATCCAACCAGCCATGTCCAGCATAATAAATCAGAAGATTATCCCGCTTGGTTAGGTTCCACCGATAATTACTTAGCGCTGTTAAAATATCAGAACGATTGGCATCAAGTAATAACTCGATATTGAATCCATATCTGGACCTTAAGATTTCAGCGACTTCCAGGGCATCATTTTTAGCTGTGATGAGTTGGGGAAGAGACGTATAGCCGTTATTGCCGATAACCAGGGCATGGTATCGCCCAAAATCCACATCCTGGTAAGGAAACGTTTTGGCTTGTATGGAATCTTTGGAAAGTGGTTCTTTGCTGATGGCCGCTTTCTCTCTTTCGCTGGCCTCGATATTCATTTCATTTAAGGCTTTGGTGAGCTTTGCTAATTTTGCTTCTAGCTGTTTAATCTTCTCATCTTTGCTAATGTCATTGTCAGTTGGTTGCGTGAGGGACGAATATGGTTTTTGTGTAACCGTTTTAGGGGAAGGTTCGTTACTTGCTTTCAAATTGTTTATCTTTTTCTTGGTGTCTTCGATCTCTTTTGAGGCTTTTAGCTCAGCAAGATAGCTTTCTTTGCGTTTATCGATCTCCATTCGTAATCCCGCAATCGCGCTGTTGCCCGGATTATCTGCTTCCAACTGAGCCAAAAAATCAGCAATCTTGGCATAGTCAGCTTCTTTCCAAACAAAAATGTCTACAACAGACGAGCTGTCCTTTCGATTTGTAAAGCCTAAAAACAAATCGCCAGGCTTATAAGCATCATTGATATCTGACACATAAAAACCGAAATCATCCTTACCGATCATTCCAATTAATGACGATCTCAGTAGGATGTCTGGCGTTAAAATGGAGAATAATTCACCTTTCGTAAAATAGACGCCTGTTTTTTGCATTCGTTTGGCAGAGACATGAAAAGCAACATTTTTGTAATCTTTGACGATAGGGGGTAAATTTTCCGGCGTCTTCAGAATCGGTTTAGAAGAACACCCCGATATGAGGATACAGAGGATTATTGACAGAATACAGCCCAATGAACAAGATCTTGGCATATGTGCCCTCGCTTTAGAAAAGGCCATCTGCAAGGATTCCTTCCCTAAATGATCACTGGATGCAGACGTTTTGAGGCGCATGTTTGAAGAGGATGCTTACTAGCAATTTAATGCGCTTCGACCAATTTATAGCATTGATGACAAACCCTATCAATCATGTTTTTTAATCTTGGATATTGGACGCCATAATCCTCATCGCTGGCCGTGCCGCACAAAGGCATTAACGGCTCCGAAGGCGGTGGCAATAGCAAGACCGGCGCCGCATTTCAGGCGCTTCCAATCATTATGCGCCAGAATGGATCCGGCGGCAAAAAGCGTCTCAAAGGCCGGACTGCCCGAATCACCCAGGGGACGAAAACTGTCATCAATTTGCAGGCCGGCCTGATTGATTGCATGCCCCCGGGAATCCAAAAAATCGCGGTGATGCCAATCATGTCTGCTGTCGGGCTGGAAAACCGGCAAACCAAAAATGGTTTCGCGAATGTGCGTTCTATCGGCAAACAAACCACCACCAATGAATCGGCCGCTGGCCAAAATAACACCCCGGGAGTCAACAATATGTTCAACGTCATCCCGGCCGATATGGGTTTCAAAGCGGTTGGCTGCGGTTTGGTGCACCTTCAGCGCTTTGGTTAAAGAAAAATATTGCACATTTTTGGTGCGTAGTCCCCGTTCAAATGCTTCCTTAAGGCGCAACCCGGGAACTGAGGGCGGGATGGTGGGGATTTCAAAGATAGGGACGCCGATCAATGCCTCAAGCTCAGATATGACCTCATGGGTTCGATACAGCCCTAAAATGGCAGGCAGCCCAATGATTTGGGATTCTTTTACATGGGGTTGTATGACCTTTGCCAGCTTCTCGCGATTGTGGGGTAGCAGCAATGCATTGGCCATATGCTCTGTGTACACTTCGTTTAAATGATCGCTATCCGGAAATGAAATTTGGGCGGAACGTAAACCGGGCCAGTCGGTATTTAGGGCGGCCACAATTTGGCGGGCGCTGAATCCCTTCAAGCCCTGGATATCGACGATCAGGCAGGGGGATTTTTCCTCCAGCACCCCAACTCCATTCCACATGGTATGGGGCACAGCATAGGTGGTTTTTATGGTGCCCAGCGATGTCAGCACACCGGTGTTGCAATCGATATGTCGGTGATAGGTGAGGCCGGTTTCTTCCAAGAAAGTCAGGATTTCAATAAAGGCCGCTTTGATGTCCGCTTTTTTTAGGTGCGCATAAGGGTGATCTGGTTTGTCCTCAACCAGGGCATCTATGGCAGCCCAGGGATCACTCCAGGTCCGCTTTTCAGCCGCCGGGTGCACACCCAGCAGATCCAGTAAACCACTGGCAAAAATAATTTCTCCGGTATGCCCCATTTGTGCCACACGTAGACCTCTGGCAGCCGCAAACAACGCGGCAGCCATACCGGCCAGGCCGCTGCCGATCACACAAAGGTCACATTCAATCGTTTTTATGTCAGTCATTTAAAGCAGTATCTTTCAGTAACGATTCAAAGGCTACGCTCAAAAGCTACTGGTCGCTGGCTGATGGCAGCTGGCTGTCAGTCACCGGTCATAGCTTTTAGCCAGTAGCCAGCAGCGAAATGCCAGCGGCAGAAGCGCCGAAACGTTGATCCCAGCTTCTGGGGTCGTAGAATGCAAGATGAACAGCCAAAGCTTTGATTTACAACTCCAGCCCAAAAAGACCGCAATACAAGGCTTCTAAAAGCTCTGATTGCACCAATTGTTTATCCCAAAGCGTCGGGTATTGCCCATGCCAGCGTTTGCCAAGAAATTCTCTGAGGCTGGCTAAGCTCTGATCGAATGTCAGTTCTCCCTGATCAAACAAATAGGAGGTCACACGCACACCGCAAAAAGTGCCCTGACAGGCGCCTTTGCCGATTCGGCTGCGCAGGGCAATGGCCTTAAGATCCGGTTTTCCGTCCTGCTGGCGAATAGCATCAACAATGGCATCCACTACGCTTTTGGGCACCATTTCGCACTCGCACAGCAAAATGTCTTCCGGCTCATGCTTTTGCATCCACAATTTCGGGGCCAAACCGGGTTGGGTCCATTTCGCGGGTTGCGTTTCGGCCAGCGGCTCTGTTCTTGTCCGACAGGGCTTGGAAACACCCAGGTGGTCACAGACCAGATCGACTGTTTTTTCCGCCATGAGGCGGTAGGTGGTCAGCTTGCCACCGGAAATGCTGACGAAGTTTTCAATGCCGTCCTGGGTGTGATCCATCAGGGCAAAGCTGCGGCTGACACTACGATCATCGGATGCGGAGCGTGATCCGATCAGCGGTCGTACGCCGGCAAAAGCCCGTATGTAGCGGGCGCTTTCCAGGGCCGGGATCATTTTCGTCGCTTCGCTGACCATGGCATCCACCTCATCAACTGTCGGATACACCTGATTCAAATTTTCAATACGAATGGAAGTCGTCCCTAAAATGGACACCGTGCCACCCGGTACCAGGATGTCGGCATTGGATGAAGCGCGCAGGCGGTTGACCACCCGATCCGTAATTCGATTGTGGGTGACCAAAAGGCTGCCTTTGGAACAAATAATGTCAATTTTCACCCCAGCTAAAGCGGTGACTTCACCGGCCCAGGCGCCGGTGGCATTAACCACCTGATCGGCTTTGATCATCATTTCTTCGCCGGTCACAAGGTCTCGCAGATGTGAGAATTGAATTTTTTTATTTCTGATCTCAAATCCGACGACCTTGGTAAAGCGCAGCAGGGTGGCGCCCAGTTCCTGTGCCTGGGCCATATTCTCCAAAGAAAGTTTAAACGGATCGACGGAAGCATCATTGACGGCATAAGCCGCAATTACCGTATCGGAAAGGACCGGTTCGAGTTCACGGGCCTCTTTGACATCCACTTCTTTGAGCGCAATATCACACTGGTCGCACAAATGCGGAAAATCCGCCACATACTTTTCATCATCGCCTTGCACCGCAACAAACAAACCGCCACAGTCTTCAATACACTGCGGCGCCAGCTTTTTTAACAGCGCCGCTTCCGCACGGCATTCTTTGGCGCTGCCCTGATCCGCTGAGACGTAGCGCGCCCCGCTGTGCAGCAGACCATGATTGGCGCCGGAGGTGCCGGCATTGATATCTCCCTGTTCCGCGAGTATGCATTGGACACCCCGCAACGCGAAATCCCGGGCGATGCCGGTGCCGGTGGCGCCGCCGCCGATAATTAAAACCTGGGTTTCAAGTTTCCTCACTGTTGAATCACTCCAAAAATGTTTATCGCTGGGATAAAATCTCATTCATTTCTCGAATAAGATCCTTTTCCATTCCCTTCGCAATCATGGTAGCGGCCGCCAGGCGGTGACAGGCATCTGAAAACCCGCCCAGTCGATCGGTGGCTTCCGGCAGAAAGGTGTTCAGCGCCTTGGCGGCTCCTTTTTTGATTTTATCTTCCAGGGGGGCGGGTGCCCGCATGGAAATATTGACGGCCTGCAAGGGCAGATGACCATAGCGCGGAATCTCATTGGGAATCAATTGAAATCCGGCGATGTATTTATCAGGATCAAAAAAAGCGGCATTCTTATGGGCCTCACAAAACGCGCCGATCATTTTACAGCCCATGGGTGAAAAACGACCGTGCACATGAAACCATTGGATATGGGATGTCTGCTGTAATCCACCCCGCTCGAGCCGCAAAATTTCGGCCTCAAATGCCTTTTGTTGAATCTGTTTGAATCGCTCCAACATTTGATCCGCGCTTGTGGTTTTTCCTTCAAGGCAGACCTGAATTCCCGCGTCAGGTCCGTTGTCAAGATAACCGGCTGCGCCCAGGATGTCCAGATCCCGGGCCAGCGTCTGCATTAAAATAGGTCGATTTGAAACTTTTAGAAAATATTGTTCGCCGGTTTCGGTTGTTTTTATTTCCAGACTTCCCTGACGAACCGCTTCCAGAGCCGCTTTTCGATTTTCGCTGGCCAGGCGCCCATCGACATAAAAACCATCACCCACTGCCCCGATGGCAGCGATATGCGCCAGATTGACATTTGCCGGATCCATTGTGCGCGCAAACAGATAACAGGTGGTTGATGCACTGATATCGCGATCGCCTTTTAAACCGAACAAATCAGGATCGAGGTTATGAACTTGCGGATCGGTGGCCGGATGCGCCACATGATGATCGAGGATGAGGGTTAAGTTGCGGCCCCTGTTTAGATCGGAAACCAGGGGCGCGATACGCCCGGCCAAATCGGTGAACACATATAACGCACCTTTGCGTTCAAAGAGCTTTTGCAAAAGCTGAGGATAGGGTTTTTCCAGGCAGAGGCATTGAATTTCAAAGCCTTGCCGTTCAAAGGCCCGGGTTAGGATGGCACCGGAGCTGAGCCCATCGGCGTCATTGTGGTGGAAAATATGAACTTTTTTGGCAGGCCATTTCTGCACGGCATCGATGGCAGCGGTCATGGCCTTAATCAGTTGTTGCGTCATGGAGTTTGAATGGCCTTTGTTAATCCCCGATCCGTTTTCCGCTCTGTTTATCGAATAAGTGTAATCTTTCCGGGGAAACACTCAAATGCAGGGAACTGCCCTTCTTGTAATCATGGATATCCGGCAGGCGAATGGTAAACAGAGACTTTCCTTCTCCTGATTTGCCGTGAACCAGTGTATCGGCACCGAGGGTTTCCAGATGGTCCACCTGCATCACAAGGGTACCGTCGCCCTCCTGGGCTAAGCTGAAATGCTCGGGTCGGATACCCACGACAACCGCTTTGTCGCAGAAGTCGGATTCTAAATGCGGATAAATGGGAAAAGCTTCGGAGCCGGAAAGTTCGAGAGACTGGCCCTCGCGGCTGGTGCGGCCTTCAAAGAAATTCATGGCGGGTGATCCGATAAAGCCGGCCACAAAAATAGTGGCCGGCCGTTCATAGACCTCCAGCGGCGACCCAATTTGCTCTACATAGCCATTTTCCATGATAATTAAGCGGTCTCCCAGGGTCATGGCTTCGACCTGGTCATGGGTCACATAGACACTGGTGATGCCCAGGGTTTCATGCAGGTTTCTCAGCTCCAGGCGCATCTGAACGCGCAGCTTGGCATCCAAGTTACTTAGCGGTTCATCAAATAAGAAGACCTTAGGCTCGCGCACGATGCAACGGCCCATGGCGACGCGCTGGCGCTGTCCCCCGGATAGCTGGCGGGGCTTGCGATCCAAAAATTCAGTCAATTCCAGTATCTTGGCTGCCCGTTGAACCCTCTGTTCAATTTCGGCTTTGGGCATCCGTCGAATTTTGAGACCATAGGCCATATTCTTGAAAACCGTCATATGCGGGTACAGGGCGTAATTTTGAAAAACCATGGCAATATCGCGGTCGGCGGGCTCGAGTTGATTGACCACCTTGCCATTAATGGCAATATCGCCCTTGGTAATCACCTCCAGCCCGGCAATCATGCGCAGCACCGTGGACTTGCCACAGCCGGAAGGGCCCAAAATGACGATAAACTCGCCGTCATGAATATCGCAGGAGATACCGTGAATAACCTCATTTTGGCCAAATGATTTGTAAATATCTCTCAGGCTGACATCCGCCATACCCATTCTCCTATTTTTCGGTTTCAGTCATACCGCGCACAAACTGTTTCTGCATAAAGATCACCACCAGCACCGGTGGGATCATGGCCAGCATGGTAGAGGCCATGATGATATGCCAATCGGCCTGCCCCTCGCCGACATCGAGCATTCTTTTGATGCCGATCAGAAGCGTATAGTAACTCTCATCTCCGGTGACCAGCAATGGCCACAGATATTGATTCCAGCCATAGATGAACAGAATAACAAACAAAGCCGCAATGGACGTCCGCGACATGGGCAACAAGATATCAAAGAAAAATCGAATAGGGCCACCGCCGTCAATGCGGTGGGCCTCGCACAACTCATCGGGCACCGTCATGAAAAACTGGCGAAACAGAAACGTGGCGGTAGCCGATGCGATAAGTGGAAAGATCAGGCCGGAATATGAGTCCAGCATTTTCAAATCCGCCACTACCTTATGGGTGGGCAATATACGGACCTCCACCGGTAGCATCAAGGTGATAAAAATCATCCAGAAAAAAAACATGCGGAAGCGGAATCTGAAATAGACGATGGCAAAGGCGGAAAGCAACGAAATGGAGATTTTGCCGATGGCAATGCCCAGTGCCATGATCAGGCTGTTGAGCATCATGCTGCCCACGGTGGCACCGACTTCGCCACTGCCGACGGTCAGGGCCTGATGATAGTTTTCAACCAGGTGACGACCGGGTAAAAATGGAAAGAAAGAGGTGATCGTCTCCAAGCTGTGGGTGGAGGCCACAAAGGTCGTATAGATCGGAAAAGCAATAATGAGGCAGCCCAAAAGCAACAATGCGTGAGTCAAAAATGTAAGCCAGGGTCGATGCTCGACCATTGTTTACTCCTTTAATAATGGACTTTTCTTTCGATATAGCGGAACTGGATCACCGTCAGGGCAATCACAATGATCATCAAGATCACCGACTGGGCGGCGGAACCGCCCAGATCTAAACTTTCGAAGCTGTCGTGATAAATTTTAAAGACCATAATATTGGTGGCTTCATTGGGGCCGCCTTCGGTGATGGCGTGAATAACCCCAAAAGTATCGCAAAAGGCATACACCAAATTCATGACCAGTAAGAAAAAGAACGTCGGTGAGAGCAAGGGAAAAGCAATCGTCCAAAATCGTTTCGCCGGAGAAGCCCCGTCAATGGCGGCGGCTTCAATAAAGGACTTGGGGATGGCTTGCAAACCGGCCAGAAAAAAAAGAAAATTATAGGATATCTGCCGCCAGGCGGCAGCGATAATCACCAAAATCATCGCCTGACCGCCGTTCAATGTAAAATTCCAGTCGATCCCGATGGCCCTTAAAAAGAAAGAAATCATGCCGACGGTGGGATTAAACAGAAAATACCACAAGACCGCCGCCGCCACCGGTGCGACCGCATAAGGCCAGATAATAAAGGTTTTGTAAGTGGTGGCCCCGCGAATGGCTCGATCCGCCATCGCCGCCAAAAACAGGGCCGTTGACATGGCAATGACCGCCACCGAAAAACTAAAAACCATGGTGACCTTAATCGAGTTAAGATAAATAGAATCGGTGAAGATATATATAAAATTTTCTAAGCCCACAAAAACCGTTTTGAGCCCAAAAGGGTCTTCCCGTTGAACCGATTGATAAAGGGCCATGAACGCGGGCCATATGAAAAAAACCAGCGTTATGATGATTTGAGGCGCAACCAGAAGATACGGCAGGACTTTGTTTTTAAAGATGACTCGTTTTTCCATGAAAACCGATGCCCTCTGTAAAAATGGGGCAGGACCCATTTTGGGGTAAAATGGGCCCTGCTTGATGGTTTGGGTTTAGAGCTGCGTCGTTGGATGCATGACGCTCACAGTTCTAAGTTCTGCTATTTGTAGGCTTTTTCGAATTGGCGTAATAGCTTATTACCTTTTCCCACAGCATCGTTCAGGCCCTGCTCAGCGGTTTGCTTTTCAGCGAAAATAGCCTCCAGGGTGTCATACATAATGGCACGCATCTGCACAAAATTGCCGAAACGCAGCCCTTTCGAATTTTCAGTTGGATTGTTCAGAGTCATCTGTATCAAAGCGGTTTCGGTGCCGAGGTTCTTTTCGTAAAACCCCTGTTTCTTTGTCAGATCATATGCCGCCAAAGTAATTGGCAGGTAGCCTGTAAATTGATGCCAATCCGCCTGAACTTCCGCTTTGGAAATATAATTAAAGAATGAGGCCACACCTTTGTATTCCTCGGCAGAGTGTCCTTGCATGACCCATAGGCTGGCGCCGCCGATGATGGTGTTCTGCGGTGCGCCGGCATCCGGCCAATAAGGCAGCATGCTGGTGCGGAAGGGGAATTTGCAGGTCTTTTTGAATCCCGCATATCCGGCCGAGGATTCCGTATACATGGCGACCTGTCCGGAAGAAAACAGGGCATTGCCCTTGTTGCGCCGTCCGCCGTAAACAAAGACTTTTTCTTTCTGCCAGTCAGCCAGCTGCTGAATATGTTTGGTATGCAGCGGGCTGTTGAAAACGAACTTTGTATCCATGCCACCAAAGCCGTTGGCTTTGGTCCCTATGGGCACATTATGCCAGGCGCTGAAATTTTCAACATGAATCCAGGAAATCCAGGCGGTGGAGAATCCACCCGGATAGCCTGCGGCCACCAGTTTCTTTGCATATTCGGCAACCTCTGGCCAGGTCTTGGGCGGTTTGTCCGGATCCAGGCCCGCTTTTTTAAAGGCTTCCAGGTTGTAGTACAGCACCGGTGTGGAACTGTTAAAGGGCATGGACAGCATCCTGCCGTCCGGAGCGGTATAATAGCCGGTCACCGTCGATAGATAGGCCTTGGGATCAAAAGGCAGCCCCGATTCGGCCATGACTTCGTAGACCGGTTTAATGGCGCCTTTGGCAGCCATCATGCTGGCGGTGCCGACCTCAAAAACTTGCAAAATGTGGGGCGGGTTTTTGGAACGGAAGGCGGCAATCCCGGCGTTCATGGTGTCGGTGTAATTGCCCTTATAGGTGGCGACCACCTTATATTGGGTCTGGCTGGCATTGTAATTGGCAACGATCTCCTGGACCTTTTCCCCCAGCCGGCCGCCGTGGGCAAACCACCAGTTGATGGTGATCGGTTCGGCCAAGACAGTTGCCGGAAAAATCACCAGCGTTATCAAGGCACCAACTAAGACTAGTTTGCGCAAATGAATCATATGGTCCTCCTTTCTGAAATGAAAGTTAACGCATCGGTTGACGATGATAAAGGATTGAAATCCTTCCCCCACAGAAGGAAAATGAGTTAGCTTAAATATTTACAAAAAAGGGCGGCCCAAATAAACTTAACAAAATTGAATCTCATCCGTAGGCTGTGCTGCCACCATTTGCTTTACAGCGGCATCCGAAATTCAATTTAATTGAACGAAAGAAAGCGTGACTGCAACCATGTTCAACATTTATCGGGTTGTGCAGGAAAGTCAGATTGAATGTCGTGTAAGTCTTCGAGATATAAAAACCATTTATAATAAACAGATAATACAACGCATAGTCAAGCAAATCCTTGAAATAATCGCTTTCCGACCTGAAGCTGGCAGCAATCGCGGACTTCATCCAATCTGACAATCCTATAATTTATTGAATTCGTGCAATATTTAATGTAACGGATAGTTTACTACAATTCTATATGATAGCCGGACTTCGGACAGATTAAAAAGAAAGAAGGCTTTACTTCATCCGGCCAATAAAACAATGTCCAGTTGTCCGCGACGGGTGAAGTTGCTGTGGGGAGTTCAAAAATGAAGCGCTTGTCACCGAAAGTTTATCGTGCCTTGACCGTAATCACTCTGGGCAGCGTATGTCTCCTGCTATCACTATCCTGCGGGTCTGCACCCAACGGACCGGTGACTGAATCCAACGATGCCCTTGAAAGACATGTTTATGTGATCGGCCACCGGGGTGCCGCCGGACTTATGCCTGAAAATACGCTAACGGGCTTTGCGCGGGCTTGTGAGCTTGGCGTCGATGCGGTCGAATTAGATGTGCTTGTCTCTGCGGATGGAGAGGCGGTTGTATATCATGATTTCCATCTAAAACCGGAACTGACTCGCAAACCTGATGGCCTGTGGTTGAATTCGGATGGGCCTCTGGCGATCAAGGATATGTCACTGGTTGATCTAAAGGCCTATGATGTTGGCCGGCTGAAACCCGGCAGTCGTTACGCGCGACGGTATCCCGATCAGCAGGCCGTTGACGGCGAACGCATCCCGACCTTACGTGAGGTCATCCAATGGCATAAAAAACGATGTGACCCGGCAACCGAGCTCTGGGTTGAAATCAAAACAACGCCTGAAAAACCCGGTCTGACGCCCATACCGGAAGCCGTTAGCGAAAATGTGGTCTCGATATTGCGTAGTGAAGGGGTTTCAGATCGAGCCCGCATCCTTTCATTTGACTGGCGCAATCTGGCACATGTGCAAAAAATCGCCCCCGACATCCCAACAGTTTATCACTCCCTTGAAGGGGTGAGTTTGAATAATATCAAGCCCGGCCAATCCGGGGCTTCGCCCTGGATGGCCGGCCTGGATATCGATGATTTTTCCGGATCCATTCCGCGCGCGATTCAGGCAGCCGGCGGGCGCCATTGGGGCGCATATTATAAACATTTGACGACCGGCAATATCCAAACGGCCCACCAGTTGGGCATCCAGGTATTTGTATGGACACCCAACGATCCGTCGGATATGAAGCGCCTGATTGAAATGGGCGTGGATGGTATTATTACCGATCGCCCCGACCTTTTGAGATCCGTCCTGGATGGGCTTTCCACAAATTGATCGAAAACCAAACAAAGTTCTGATTGAATTGGGGCGTTTTTCTTCCCAACCTCTGATCATAGCAGAATGAATTATCGGCAGCGAATCGTGCACTGTCTGAATGCATTAGGGCGCGTTAGGAAAGAACAATCAATAATCTCTCAGTGGCTGACGCGCACGCTTTTGATTTTTAACTTCACACTAATTTTATTTATGATTATCGTTCTTTCGGTACGCGCCCTTAGGCATGAGTTTGCACGATTCAGTCGCTGATGATTCATTCTGCGATCCGGTTTGAAACTCTTCGTTCCTTCATTAAAATGTGACGCTTGCCTCGGTCAGGTCAAAATCATACACTTTTGAGGATTGAGAAAAAGGTAGATCTCCTGTCCTTCATCTTGTGCCAAATGATACGGGGCCTGCACCCGGATCATGGTATCATTGACGCTCACAAAAAAGAAAAGAAAGTTGCCCAAATAGGCCTTGTGGACAATTTTGCCCTTGAACACGTTTTCCGCAGTCTGGGGTGATTCTGAAAATACCTCCACATCCTCCGGCCGTATGGAAGCATACACATTTGTGCCGGGTATGGCAGCCTCGGTGTCCGCGGTGGAACACACGAGTTGGTCAGTGAATTCGGTGCGTACCAAAGCCGCATTATCCTTTTCTATCACGTCAACGATCTCGCCGGACATAAAATTCATGGTACCGATAAAGTCGGCCACAAATCGATTGGCCGGTTCTTGATAGATGTCCTTGGGATTGCCGATTTGCGCCACGTTACCCGAATCCATGACGGCGATGCGATCTGAGATCACCATGGCTTCGGCCTGGTCGTGGGTGACATAAACGGCCGTGATGCCCATGCGTCGGACCAGGCTTTTGATCTCAAATCGCAACTCTTCTCTGAGCTTGGCATCCAGGTTGCTCAGGGGCTCATCCAATAGCAGCACTTTGGGATTGGTCACCAGCGCACGTGCAAGCGCCACCCGCTGTTGCTGGCCGCCGCTCAATTGGGCCGGGTATCTGTCTTCCAGGCCGGCCAAACCTACCAGCTCCAGGACCTGCTGGGCCTGCTCACGGATTTCAGGTTTGGGAATTCGCTTAAGTTTCAAACCATAGACAATATTACTGAAGACCTTCATGTGCGGCCAGACAGCATAGTTCTGGAACACCATGCCGATACCCCTTTTGGATGGCGGTACAAACCCTTGAGAAAGCATCGGCTGGCCGTCGATAATAATGTCGCCCTCTTCCGGTTTCTCCAATCCGGCAATGCAGCGCAGGGTGGTTGTTTTGCCGCATCCGCTGGGTCCCAGCAGCGTCAGCATTTCGCCTTTGTCGATTTTAAGCTGGATCCGATTCACGGCGACCACGTCCTTGAAGCGCTTCAGCAGACTCTGGATTTCGATAAATGCCATTCTTGTTTTTCTCCTTGTCCATTCGTCCAAGGTTCAAAATATAAGGTGTCAGGTTTCGGGTGTCAGGTGTCAGGCCTCCGGTGGTTCCATTCTGGGCCCTTACACATTAGTAGCCATAACGGTTGTGTGTTTTCGTTGTTTTCAGATTTTAGTCTGATGTTCCCTGACACCTGAACACTGACACCTGAAACCATCTTTTATTGACACCTGCTTGTCCCCCACAGCCCCTGGGCAAAGGGGGGGTAACCACTATTGTTCCCCCGCCCCCCAGGCGGCTTTTAGCACACCACCGCCGATTCGCGATATAATCAGCAGTAGAATAAAAGTGATCACAATCATCAAAAATGCCATGGCTGCGGCAATCCCGAACTCCATACCGCGATGCCAGTTTAAAAAGATGCCGATGGGCAGGGTCTCCCATCCGCCGCGATACAGGAATATGGCCGTGGAAATCTCCTGGAAGGCCATGATGAAAAACATTACCACACCCACAAGTACGCCTTTAAGAAGCAGCGGCAGGGATATATGAAAAAACGTCCGGATCTTGCCTGCGCCCGATACTTCGGAAGCTTCCTCAAGTGACGTATCCAGCTGCAGGTATGAAGAATGTGCCATCCGTAAAAAATAGGGCAGCCGCCTTGAAAAGAGTGCCAGTGACATAATAATCCAATGGGTCGCCAGGGGAATACCTTTCCAGAAGGCCAGCAGATAGCTGACACCGATGGCAATCCCCGGAAAGGCCAGCATCAGGGTAATCACAAAATCGAGGGCATTCCGACCCGGCACACGGGTCCGTACAATCAGATACGCGGCGGGAAGCCCGAAGGCGATTCCAAAAATGAGGGCGATGCCGCTGAATACAAAGGAATTTTTTATCAGGCCGGGACTTTCCAGCAAGATCAGCTGGAAATTTTCAAGGGTCCAGTATGTGGGAAAGGCTTCAAATACCCATCTCCTGGAAAAAGCAGCCAGCCCCAGCACGATGGGAATCAGCAAAACGAGAACAGCAATCAAAACCATGTACACGTAAGCGCCTGCTTTCATCCATGGACTCGGCTCGATGACCCGACCTTCAGAGGTGGTCCCTTTCGACAGACCGGTATACTTTCGGCGCTCGACCCACCAGCGGGCCAGCAAAAAAAGGCTGATGCAAATAATGGCCGAAACAACCACCGCCACAATGCCCATATATTTACGGTGCACATCGGTAAAATGATAGGCGATATTGATATAGGATACCGATGGCAAATAGTCCACCTGACCCAGAATCAAGGGCGTCAACCAGTCGGTAAAGGGCCACAGGAACACAAGAACGGCGCCCGCCATGTAGCTGGGCGTGCACAGCGGTAATGTGATCGTGAAAAACCGCCGAACGCCGCTGGCGCCCTCGACTTCAGCTGCTTCCTCAAAAGAAGGATCGATGTTGGTAAAACCCGCCGATAAGCCCAAAACGATAAAGGGCAGCATGTGCAGGGCTTGAATGAACACCAGCCCGTGGCGCCCGTAGATAAAGTTGATCGGTTCGTCGATCAATCCGTAATCCATCAACAGCAGATTGATCGTTCCATACTTGCCGAAAAAGATAATGAATGCGAACACGCCGGCAAAAGCCGGCAGCACAATCGGCAGCAGGATCAGGGCGGTAAAAATCGTCTTGCCCCGGTGGCGGTATCGCGCCAGGATGTATGCCAGGGGCACGCCGAACACGGTGGTTGTCACCAGCAGCAACGTGCTCAGCAGCAGGGTATTGCCAAAGGTTTTAAGGTAGTAAGTGTCTTTGAAGAATTCGATATAATTATTGAGGCCCCAACCGCCGGTAGCAGAAATTTTAAAGCTTTCCACAACCAGGTATGACAGCGGATAAAGCACAAAAAAGGCGATGATCAACCACAGAAATGCTGCCAGAGAGATGTTGCCGCGCGACATATCACGTCCTTTCCTGCGGGCTGCGTGGCGAATGCACAAGCGATGGCCCGCCCTGTTAAGTCTTCATAGAAAAAATCGCGTAACGTTTAACAGGGCGGGCCGAGGTTTCACGCACAAAACGATATGAGTTGCACTGTGGCAATTCGCTACTTATGACGCCTTACAAACGCAACGACAATTGCTATTATGGATATCGCCAAAGCCAATGCGAGTAACAAGATGACCTTTAACGGTATCTCCGGTGCAGCAGTTGCAGCGGGGGCCGGCGTGGCAGCAGGCGCCGCGGCGGCAACCACAGCAGCAGAGACCGCGCGGGCTTCTGTGGCGGCCAGACGGGCGGCGGCATAGGCACCATCGATCTCAAAAAGTTTGCGGGCTTCTTTAATTTTGGCCTCGGCCGCTGACACATCTTTCTGTAGTCCTTTGGCCGCTTCAATTTCACCTTCAACTTCTTCGATCAAAAACAGGCTGCCTTTCAGCTCGTTCCATTTGCGATAGATTTCCATTTCGTATTTCTTGTTGACTTCGTCCCATCGCTTCGTCGCCAGATCCAGATCATATTCGATGAAGTCGACTTTCAATTCCCAGAACGAATCAACGCCCAGCGCCTTTTTGGCATGGGTAGCCATTTCGAAACCTTCTTTTTCCAATTCGGAAAAATTAAGGTCTGTTCTGGCCGCAAAGTAGCGGCCCTCTAAAACGTACTTCTGCCCTTCCATGCTAAACAGCCAGTCCAGAAAAATTTTGCCGACCTCTTCGTTGGGCGCGCCTTTGAGCAACGCCACGGCTTCAGGCACCAGGATGGTTTTTTCGGGGAGTAAATCCCGTACCGGAAAACCGTCTTTACGCGCCGCCATGGCGTTCATTTGCGGCTGTGCAATCCCCATGGGGACTTCACCTCGGGCCGTCAACTGAGTCGTATCGGTACTGCCGGTTGAAAAGCGGGACAGCTGCGCGGCCAGCAACCTGAGATAGCGCCAGGCTTCCTCTTCCCCGAAGGCCTGCAGAAGAATTTCGATGGTTTCGTGCATGGTGCCCGAAGCGTAAGGCAGGGTATGCACGATGTTGCCCCGGTACATGGGGTCGAGCAGATCGTGCCAGGTTTTGGGCGGCGGCAGTCTCAGCTTCTTTAAAACTTTTTCATTGTATAGATTGGTGACAATCCAGGGGGCAAAACAGGTCCAATAATCTTCTGCATCTTTGACCTTCATGCCGTGCCAATCGGCGGGGACCTTATCCCAATCCTTGGGACGGTAAGGCACGATCAGCCCTTCCTGCTTCAAGACTTCATGCGCCGGGGCGCCGGCACCCAGGAAAATATCGGCATCCGGTTTGCCGCCCCAGGCCCTGACCTTGTCCACGCAGACCGGCCATCCGCCCGGCCGCACGAAGGTAATTTCCACCTCCTTGCCATAGGTCTTTTTATAGTATTCTTTAAAACCCTTGTTCAGACTGGCGGACAATTCCTTGTAAACGGGGCCAACCCATCCGATTTTGTCCGCCGCCTGCGCTTGTCCGGCAAGAATGGGCAAGACCAGGAGCCCGATGGCAAAAACGGATAGAATCGTTGTGGCCAGGATCTTCTTTCTCATTGTATCCTCCTTTCTCCTTTATCGTTGGTGGGAATTGGAACTTAACTGACAGTGATCTTCCTGCAGAACGATTCGGTATTTAATGAGCTCTGGGCTTTATTGGCCAAGACCAGTAACACATGGTTTTGCATAAAAGGAAATTATTAATTGCTTGTTAGCAATCAAAAATCATTTTGCATAAAGCCCGTATATCTTCTCACGGCACGTGCTTATATATGCGACTGGAAGCTGGTTTAGAAAATGAGGAAATGTCTGGGATTAGTAGGTAAATAATGAAAATGACGAGTTGAGTCAAGAACCAAATATGAAATAAACGACCCATTGGGAAATATTGGTAAATAGCGTTCATGGAATGGGAATTCAGATGAAAAAGATATGGTGCAGCAATTCATGCGGGTAGTGTTGTTGGTAATAAATTGATTTTATTTTATAATTCGATGGCATGCCGAAAGGCTGAAGCTTAAAAGCGCTATTTAGGACTTGCGCAATAATTCCAATAAGTTATATTTGATAACCATTACCATGTCGTCCTTTACATAGGTCTTTAAGTCCTTATCATATAGAAAATTCACAACAAGAGCGAGAAATTCGATGGATCAGGCCAATTTTCATATTGTTCATTGCACGAATTGCGGGGCAGCCAACCGCATCCCGATTGACAAGACCGGTGCAGCTGCCAAATGCGGCAAATGCCACACCCCCCTGCCGGCCCAAGAAAAAAAGACACCTGCGGGTGAGGCCGTCAAAATGCGCTGTACTGAATGCGGGACCAAAAATAAAATTCCGGCCGATAAATTGGATGCCGGTGCCAAATGCGGTAAGTGCGGCACGGCGTTAAAAACTGAAGCACTATCTGAGCCCCAGCCGGTGATGATCACCGACAGCAACTTTGAGGAGAAAGTGATGAAATCTCCGTTGCCGGTGCTGCTGTTTGCCTGGGCGCCCTGGTGCCCGACGTGCGGGGCTGTTACGCCCATCATCGATGAATTTGCCGCCCAGGCCAAGGGTAAAGTTCGGGTGGGCAAAGTCAATATCGACGCCAACCCAATGCTGGCGAACCAATACAATATCTTGAGCGTGCCTTTTCTGTTTATTTTTGATAATGGTCAGATGAAAGAAAGCATGCCCGGAGGGTTACAGAAGCATGAGCTTATGTTAAAGCTGTCCAAATATATCTAAAAACCTTCATATTTTGCCCGATGGCTGCGTTGTGATCCGTCTCAAAATGCTCACGTACTATCGTGTACGCTCCGCTTTTGAAACGAATCACGCCTTGCCCTCGAACAAAATCTAAAGGTTTTACATTATTTTAAAAATATTTCTGATGAATTCGGAAAATAAAAATAAGCAGCTTGCAGATAAGATAAAGGATATTCTGCGCAACGGCTTGGCGATTAACACAGATACGCAGCATTATATCGATTCAACCTTCTCACATCCGACCATCGAGGATGTTGATGAACTGTTGCAGGATGAATCCAGCTGTGAAACCGATTCATTGATGGAGCTGCTTTTTTACCCGGATGAATCCGTACAACTGCAATTGGAAAACTTGCTATCGGGTGCTGAGCTTCAAAATGAGGATGAAGAGGCCATTCGGGCGCTGGTCTGCAGCCAGCCATTTCAAACCCGGTTCCATTTTCGAGACGGCCGAGGCGCCTTGAAAATAACGGTCAGCCCTGCCAATGTAGACGCATTTATTCAGCGCCTGAACTTAACAAGGTCTTTGGACCCGAAAATCAGTGCGGCGATTAAACAGTATGTACAGCCCGCTATTCAAACTCGATGCAAAGTCAGGCTTCGCAATGCCAAACCGATTACCGCACCGCATAAAATTGCATTTTTACAATCGTTCTTAGAAAAAATGAAAACAGATGAAGACGCGCTTTTTGAGTGTCTTGATTTTATCTTAAGCTTTCTGGCTGAGCTTAAAGATCAGACGGATATTTTTAACGGGCTGATGGCTTATAAAAAAATCTATTCTAAAGGTCTGCAAAAAGCGGCTAAATTGGAAAAACAGCTCTCCAAACACAATGTGGAGACACTATTGCTCAGCGGAACCCGGGTCGCTCACATGGATAAAGCCGATGCACGCAAAAAAATCCAGATGATTGATCGCATCAGCCTGGCGGTTTTTGGCAAAACTGAATTTTTTGATATGATGCTCACCGACAGCCAGTCGATGACTCTGGAAGGTCTGGC
>JAAUXY010070668.1_pt1 | contig 21477 bp, 15 predicted proteins | sample 7278121 | NCBI WGS metagenome assembly JAAUXY01 (sample SAMN14350117, study PRJNA611818) | marine sediment metagenome | isolation source: surface marine sediment (1.8m) | place: French Polynesia: Moorea | collected 2018-08 | reverse complement strand
GAAGCGTTTTTTATCCGGCCGGATCCACTTTTGCAGGGTAGCGAACAACTGTTGCGGGTCGATGGGCTTGGTGACATGGTCGCTCATACCGGCCGCTATACTTTTTTCGGCATCGCCGGCCATGGCATGCGCCGTCATAGCGATGATGGGTAATGGCTTCTGGCTTCCGGCAACTGGCTTCTGGTCACTTGCATCAGAATTCTCATTTTGTTTAGTCCCGATTCCGCCTTCCCACTTTCGAATTGTTTTCGTTGCGGTATACCCGTCCATTATCGGCATCTGGACATCCATCAGCACCGCATCATACGCATTTTTCTCAATGGCAGCGATGGCTTCTTTGCCATTGGCGGCCAGGGTGACGTTGAGCCCGGCGCCCTGAAGAATTTCGCTGGCCACCTGCTGGTTAATTTCGTTGTCCTCCACTAGCAGCACGTGGGCGCCCTGGATGTTTTTTAATCCCTCGGCTTCTTTTAGGTCTCTGCGGCCAGCCCTTGAATCCTCCGGTAGCGTCTGGCCAAATGCTTGCATGCTGGCGTCAAAGAGCACCGAAGGGCTGACCGGTTTGATCAAAAAGCCATCCAGCCCTGCGTCTTCAGCCTGTTGCATCACCTCTTCGCGACCGTAGGCCGTTACCAGGATAATGGCCGGGATCTTCGTTAATCCGGTGTGACTTTTGATTTGTCGGGAGGCCTCTATGCCGTCCATCTCGGGCATCTTCCAGTCCATGACCACCAGCTCAAAGGGCGTGCCTTTATCAGCGTTTTCAAGCTCGGTAATGCCCTCGGGGCCGGATGCGGCCAAGGTAACCTCAAAGGTAAAGGATTCGAGCATATCCTTTAAAATCTCTCTGGAAGTGGCATTGTCGTCTACTACCAGGGCTTTTGTGCCGCGCAAATCTGTTGCAGGGGCAAAACGCTTTTTGGCACGTTCTTTACCCAGACCAAATTCGGCGGTAAAATTAAAAGTGGTGCCCTGACCGTATTCGCTCTCCGCCCAGATCTCTCCGCCCATCATATTGACCAATTTTTTGCTGATGGCCAACCCCAGGCCGGTACCGCCGTATTTGCGGGTGGTGGACGTATCGGCCTGGGTAAAGGATTGAAACAGTTTGCCGGTCTGCTCCGCGGTCAGCCCGATCCCGGTATCTCTGACCGAAAACTGTAAAGTGACCTGCTCCTGATTGCGTTTGAGCAGCTTGGTGGATACGACGATTTCACCACTATCGGTGACTTTGACCGCATTGTTGGCCAGATTGATCAGCACCTGACCCAGCCTTAAGGGATCGCCGACTAGAAAGCGGGGCACCTCCCAATTGACATTAAACAACACCTCCAGTTCTTCTTTTTCCTGGGCCTTAACGGTGACCAGATTGGCCAAATTATCCATGACATCTTCCAGATTGAAATCGACGGTCTCGATGTCCATTTTGCCGGCTTCGATTTTGGAGAAATCTAAAATGTCATTGATGATGCCCAAGAGCGCATTGGCCGATGACTGGATTTTTTTCAAATAGTCGCGCTGCTTGGGTGTCAGATCGGTTTTGAGCGCCAGGTGGGCCATGCCGATGACCGCATTCATGGGCGTGCGGATCTCATGGCTCATGTTGGCCAGAAAATCTCCCTTGGCTTTGTTGGCATCATCGGCAGCCTGTTTGGCCTCGATGAGCTCTTCTTCCATTTGTTTGCGATCGGTGATATCACGCAGCGATTCGATGGCACCGGCGATTTTCCCGGCGGTATCATAAAGTAAGCCGGCGGTGGCGTTAAGATATATCCCGCCATCACCTAAATTCTGATGGTACGATTCGGAGATCAGATTTTTACCTTCTTTCTTCACCGACAGATATTTCGCTTCATATTCGGGCTGCCAGTTTCGAACCAGATCGATCAAGACGGGTCTTCTTTCGCCATAAAAAGGCAGGGCATGTTCATAATTGCCTTTGCCGACTATTTGCTCCGCTTTTACGGCCACCAATTTTTCAAGCGCCTTGTTCCAGCGGACCACCTTGCCTTCATTATCAACAACCCAGGTAGGATCCGGCAGAAAGTCGATAATTTGCGCCAGACGCTCTTGTGAATTTTTAATTTCCTGCTCGGCTTTTTTTCGTTCGGTGATATCCATCATCGATGCCAGGACATTTTGAACCGCACCATTTTCATTGCGCACACAGGCGACTGTCAGATTCGTATACACGATCTCGCCGTCCTTGCGGATGAAACGTTTGTCCATGGCGTAGTTGTCAATCTCGCCGGCCAGCATCTGCTCGAAATTTTTCACATCTTCTGCTAAATCGTCCGGGTGGGTCAGCTCAGCCCAGGTCATCTGGCGCAATTCGTCCAGGCTATATCCCAACATCTGTTGCAACTGGTCGTTCACCTCTATCCATCCCTTATCCGGTGAGGTGACGGTCATGCCGACCTGGCTGTGCTCAAAGTAACCCCGAAAACGTTCCTCGCTTTTGCGCAGTGTTTCCTGGATCTTTTTTTGTTCGGTAATATCTTCTTTCACCGCCACGAAATGGGTTATCTCACCTTTATCATTTTTAATGGGAGAAATGGAGGCGCTTTCCCAAAAATCCTCACCGGTTTTCTTACGGTTAATAAATTCACCCCGCCAAACGTTTCCGGAAAGAATGGTATTCCAGAGTTCCTTATAAAATGATTCGGGAAGATCCCCTGACTTTAATACTCTGGGATTGTTACCAATGGCTTCTGCGGCGGAATAGCCGGTGACCTCGCAAAAAGTGGGATTGACATATTCGATGGTGCCGTCTTTGGCGGTAATGACCACCGAAGCCGGATTATTTTCGATTGCCAGCGACAGCTTGCGGGCCTGTTCTTGAGCGCTTTTTCCTTCGGTAATATCGACGATGGAGCCGGCCATACGATAGGCCAAGCCGCTGTCATCCCAGAGGGCCTGACCCATGGTGCGATACCAGCGGTATTCACCGGATTTACATCGCATTCGAATGACTTCATTAAAGGGGGCACCATTGTCCAGGTGGTTTTCTAATTTGGCAATTATGGCGTCGTGGTCTTCGGGGTGCAGGCTGTCTTCCCACCCCGGGAATGCATCTTGACTTTCATCGCCGGAATAGCCCAGCAATTCTTTAAAGCGCTCCGAATACCAGGTCTTGCCGGTTTGCGGCTCCAGATCCCACAGCCCCCCGCCGGCGGCTTTTACCGCCAGCGAAAATCTTTCTTCACTTTCAGACAGCTCGGCGGTTCTTTCTTCGACGCGGATTTCAAGCTCGTCATGGGATTTCTGCAAGGCCCGGCTGGCGCGCTTTTCAATGATCACCGCAAACACCAGTGAGCCCAGTGCCAGCAACACCGTAATTGCCAACACCGTCAGGATCACCGTGCGCGTGGTATAATAAGGGCCGAGGGCATCGGCTACATCGATTTCGGTGGCCAGCCCGATTTGCAGCTGCTCATCCCATAACCAGGCGCCGTATACCTGTACACCGCGGTAATCGCGGTATCCGGTCACATTGAGACCGGAATTGCCCTGGGTTGCTTCCCGGGCCATCAGGGTCAGCGGTTGCTGGTAACGGGGAACAGATGGCAAAAAACCGCTGGTCATATTGCCACCCGGGTCCCGAACGCTGACCGTTAAAATGCTTCTCTGGCCCTTCTTGATAAGGCCGATATTAAGCAGATCCTTATCAAAACGGCTTTCAGAAAGGAGCTTGCCGTACGGGCCAAAAGCATAAGTTTCTCCGCTTTTGCCGAGCTGCCCCAGCTGGATGAGGCGGGTAAAATCCCGCGCCGGATCGATCCGCTGGGCGACCACGGCAATGACCTCGCCCTGGCTGTTTTGAATGGGGGCCGCAAAAAACATGGCAGGATAGGTGATGATTTTTTTCTCAAAAAATGAGCCCAAAGAGGCATCGGACCATATGGGGGGTACCATAACGGTCTCACCCTGAAATGCCCGGTTGAGTAAATCCAACGCCTGGCTGGCAATCCCGTTTTTGTTCCCCAGATGACTATCCTGCATGGCAGCGATATTGACAAAATCAGGGGAGATGATGAAAAAATCCGCCTGCCCAGGCTGGATCCTGTTGCGCTGGAAAAATTCGCGCAAGTCCCTTAGAATGACGCTTTGTGACAAAGAGACGTTGTTACGGGGTACCTGCAACTGGTGTCCGATTAATGAAACCAGGAGCGGATCCTGGGCAAAACGGGTCAGGTGAAATTTATTGGAATCAACCCATACCTTCAGTGATTCCCGGGTGGTCTGCAGGACGATCTGCAGGGCGTTTCCCACATCGGATTGTAATTTTTTTTTAACTCTGTCCAGAGCGAACCAGGCCAAGGTCGATACCAGGAGGATAAAGCAGCAGCCTAAAATTATGAGAAGGCTTGATTTCTCAGTCGATCCCTGCTCGGAGGAAAGCAGGTTGTTTCTGGCGCGCCTTAAGCGCCGCAGCAAAAAAAACAGCATACCTGCGATAAGGCTTGCAGCGACAACTGTTAACAGCAATAACATTAAGCCGGTGGCGTCGGGGTCTGAAGTGCCCGCCCAGGCTTGTGGTAAAATTATAACCATTAGCGGTAGGATAATGAGATATTTCATCCATCGCGACATGATCAGCCTCTTGTGCAAGTTATTTGGCAATAAAGGTAAGTCTTCATATAATTTATTGCAATAATCATTACAAGTTGATTATAGTCTGGCTAAAAAATAGACAGCTTTTTGTGAGGGATTTTGCGATGAACAAAGAAGCGATCAACAAATGGGTCTTGCTGCTTTTGGTTTTTTTTATCTCGGCCCTTTTTTTGTCGATGATTCGCCAGTTCCTAATGGCCATTTTTCTGGCCGGCATTTTTTCAGCTTTGTCCTATCCGCTGTACCGCCACTTTGAACGCTGGTTCCGCGGGCGCCGCGGCATGGCCTCCATGGCGACCCTTTTGCTGATTGTCGTCGTTGTCATTTTACCGCTGGGGGCTTTGTTGGGAATCGTCACCGCGCAGGCAATCAAGGTCGGCGAAGCCGTCACGCCCTGGGTGGCACAGCGACTCTCCCAACCCGATGAGATCACCGAAGCCTTAAAGTCCCTTCCATTTTATGATCGCGTCGAACCCTATCGCAATCAGATTTTAACCAAAGCCGGGGAATTGGTCGGTTATGTCAGCGGCTTTTTAATCAACCGTCTGCGATCGGTTGCTTACGGTACGGCCAATTTCATATTTATGCTGTTCATTATGTTGTATACCATGTTCTTTTTTCTCATGGACGGAGATAAGTTGATCGATAAAATTCTGTATTACCTGCCTTTAGAGGATCACGATGAGCGCCGCATGCTGAATAAATTCACTTCGGTCACGCGCGCCACCCTCAAAGGCACGGCGGTGATCGGCATCCTGCAGGGCACCCTGGCCGGGGCCGCCTTTGCCGTGGTGGGGATTGACAGTGCGGTCTTCTGGGGCACCATCATGGCAGTGCTATCCTTTATCCCCGGCATTGGTACCGCTTTAGTATGGGTGCCGGCGGCGATCATCCTGGCCGCCACCGGGCACCTGGCCAAGGCCATCGGGCTGGGCGTGTTCTGTGCGGCGGTGGTCGGCAGTATCGATAATCTGCTGCGCCCCATTCTGGTGGGCAGAGATACCCAGATGCACGAGCTGATGATTCTTTTCGGGACCCTGGGTGGTATTATCATGTTCGGCGTGGTGGGCATCATTATCGGCCCGATCATTGCGGCTCTGTTTGTGACGGTTTGGGATATCTATGGCGTGGCGTTTCAGGAAATTTTGCCTTCTGTGGGGACTTCCGGATCAGCCCGCAAAACAAAAAATTCAAGTGCTGAAATTCTTCCGGATGATTTTGACGCTGAAGCGGACGCTCCGCCAGATTAATGGCCTTCGGCTTCAAGTAGGTTTGAGGTGTCAGCCATCCGGTTCATAGGTTTACCCGCCGCTGGCGGCGCCTAAGGCGACCAGGGTTCAACGTTCAAGGGTTCAAAGGTTGGATAGCAGATGACAGATGATAAAGTAGGGCAGCCCTCTGCGGCTGCCATTCGCACACAATCCAGAACCCAGAACCCTTTATCCGGATGAGCATTAAATAGCAGCTGTGGCTGTAATTTCAACTCGCGTGCCAAACGGAAGACTGCCGGCCTGGATGCAGGTGCGGGCCGGACGCTTTTTTTTAACAAAAATATGTAAAAATCGTTTTAAAGGCTCAGATTAAGGTCAATGGCCCCCGCTTGAAAGCGGGATTTCACGTCTTGATTTAATATATGAATGAGTTCAAAAGGCGCAATTCGGTTCAAAAACGGAGCATATCATTCGTGGCTGGAAGCCACTCCCACAATTCATTCTTCTTTTTGTTTCAACCCTGAATAAAATGTGTGTGAGCGGCATCTTGCCGCGATATTTTAGTATTTTGGACCGAATTGGAACACAGCCACTGGCTTTAAGATGGGGCTTTAAAATGTCATTTTCTCTTTTTATTTGGAGATTTAGTTTTCATTTCAGAATTGAGCAATTTTTTGCAAGGTCAAGGAAGACTCAGATTTTTACCGGAGGCATACTTATAGTATGTCGAGGATTAAAATCTGATTGTGACACAGAGATTGCGGAAAAGGGCCATTTCTGAAATGAAAACTTAGATGCCGCAGATATGCTTGACCTCCTCATTATCAATGAGTTCTTCAACCGGTCCCTGGTAGCAAATCCTGCCGTTGTCGATAATATACCCATAATCGCTTAACTTCAGAGTAAACTGCACATTTTGTTCCGCCAGCAGAACGGTTAAACCGACCTCTTTAAGCTTTTTGATACGCTCACCCAGGTTTTTTACCAGCACCGGCGCCAATCCTTCGGTGGGCTCATCCAGCAAGAGGAATTGCGGATTGGTCATTAAGGCCCGCCCGATAGCCAGCATCTTTTGCTCACCGCCGCTAAGCAGTCCGCCTTTGCGGCTGTCCATTTCTTTGAGGGCGGGAAATAAGTCATACACTTTTTGTTTATCCCACTGTTCGCCACCGTTGCCTTTACGCTCGGCGATTTCAAGGTTTTCACCCACGGTCAGGTCTGCAAAGATGCGGCGGTCATCCGGTACCCAGCCCATTCCTTTGCGCACGAGTTGATAGGCGGGGGTGCCGGTTACATCCACATTGTCAAAATGAATATGGCCTTGAGCGGGCGGGTTTAAGCCCATGATGCTTCTAAATGTGGTGGTCTTGCCGGCGCCGTTGCGTCCCAGCAGACAAACGACCTGACCCGTTTTTACGCTTAAGGATACATCAAAAAGAATATGGCTTAACCCGTAGTAGGTGTGAATTCCTTCAACTTCAAGCATCATTCATCTCCCAGGTAGGCTTGCTGGACGTCGATGTTTTGCCGCACGGTTTGCGGATCGTCTTGCACAATCGTCTGTCCTTGTTGCATGACCATGATGCTTTGTGCCACACTAAAGACGACCTCCATATCGTGCTCACAAAATAAAATGGTCAGGCCCTGTTCTTCGGCCAACCGTTGAATCAGGGCCATGGTGGTTGTGGTCTCCTCCGGAGACATGCCGGCGGTGGGTTCGTCTAAAATCAGCAACTCCGGCTCATTTCCCAGCGCGATGGCAATCTCCAGAATGCGTTTGTCTCCGTGGGACAGTGAACCGGCCACCTCTGCTTTTATATCTAAAAGACCGACACTTTCCAGAATGCGGTGGGTCTCTTCCACAGCCAACTGCGCAGCCGGATGAAACAGTTTATTACTGAGTTTCTGCTGCGAAAGAACCGAGACTTGCACATTGCGAAAGACGGAAAGGCGCGGAAAAACATTGGCGATCTGAAATGACCGGGCAATTCCTTTACGGCAGATGACATGCGGCGGCAATTTGCTGATGTCTTCATTGACCAATAGAATCTGACCTTTGTCGGGCTGCAGTTGGCCGCAGATAAGATTGAACAAGGTGGTTTTACCAGCACCGTTGGGTCCGATGACCGCCACCAGCTGTCCCTTTTCCACGATTAGATGCGCCCCGTCTACCGCTTTAAAGTCATCAAATGATTTATGCAAATTCTCAACGCGAAGCATTCATTTACTCCGTCTGGTATTAGCTTGCATATTTCTTCTGGGACCGAAAAAGCTGCCGATAGTTATATCCCATGATACCTTCGGGTATGAAAAAAATCAGTAAAATTAAAATGACACCCAGAATCAGCGTCCAGTATTCCGTGTAGGTCCCCACGAAGGTACGCAGGGACACAATGATGGCAGCGCCCAATATGGGACCGGCAAATGTAAACCACCCACCCAGAAGACACATGATAAATATTTCAAGAGACAACGTCCAGAACAGCAGGTCCGGAAAAATCGATCCTTCCACGATAACAAAGAGGACCCCGGCGACCCCGCCGAAGAGTGTGGCAATCACAATCGTTATCAGCTGATGGCGACGCACATGGATACCGACGGCTGCACAGCGCTCCGGGTTGTCGCGAATGGCCTGCAGGGTGGAGCCGAAGGGTGATTTTAATATCAAATATTGCAGGATCAAACAAATGACGAGTACAACCCATACAAAGTAATAAGAACGGGTTGTAGATGCGATAAAATCAGGGATGGGGATGCCGTGAATGCCGTCATCGCCCCCGGTAAGATCGTACCAGCGAAAGGCAATGGCCCAGATCAAAGATCCCAGAGAGATCTGCAGCATGCCGAAATACAATCGGTTCAAGCGGATGCAAAACATACCGATGAGCAATCCTGCCAAAGCCGCTGCCAGGGGTCCTGCCATAAACGCAATCCACCACGGCAGGGAAGTCTTGGCTAATAACAGCCCGGATGTATAGGCGCCGACGCCATAAAAGACCCCATGGTGAAATTGAAACAGCATGCCGTGGCCCACGCATAAATTCAAACTCATGGCCAACAGCGCGGTTACAAAAATGACGGCTAGAAAATAGGTGTAGAATCTTGGCAGCACCGATGGCGCTAAAAGCAGTATCAAAAAAACAGCAACACTGACAGCGAACGATTTTTGCCGGATCATCTCACGAAACAACGCCAGCCCCTTTCTTGAAGTAGGTTCAAAGGCTCAGATCATGTCCGAGAGCCCCGCTATACATAAACGGGACAACGCAGCTGTCGGACATTATATGAGGTTTTGAATTTGCTTCTACCATACTGATTTAAGCATGCCGGTAGGCTTCAGGGTCAAAATGATCACCACCGCCAGATAGGGAAACACAATGGCAAACTGGGGCCAGAACAAAACGCCGAAGGATTGGGTAATGCCGAATATCAGCGAGCCGGCCAGGGCACCCCACATATTGCCCAGTCCACCGATGGTGACAATCAAAAAAGCTTCGATGATGATGTCGTGATCCATTCCCAGGGTAACACTGATCGTCGGTGAGACCAGGGCCCCGCCTAGTCCTGCCAGCAAGCAACCCAAGACGAATGCAAATGCAAATACCCAGCTGACATTAATGCCGATGGCGCCGACCATCTCCATGTCTACGGCTGCGGCACGGGCGATTTTGCCCATTTTAGTTTTGGTGGAAAACAGCCAGAGACCGATGGCGACCATGGGGCCGATGACCAGAAGAAATAGATTATACTTGGGAAATGGTGATCCGAAAACAGAAAGAGATCCCTGGAGAAATGTCGGGGCCATAATGGAGCGATAATCGGCTCCCCAGGTCATCTTGGTAAGATCGCCCAAAATCAGCATCAACGCAAAGGTGAACAGCAGTAGCATCAGGTGCTCACGCTCGTACAGATGACAAAACAATGTTCGTTCAGCAATCAATGCTACCAGCGCGACCACCAGTGGCGCTAAAATCAGCGCCAGCCAGAAGCCGAGTGAGCCGCCCCCAAACAGTGTAGAAATGCTGTAGGCGGCGAAGGCCCCGATCATATACAGGGAGCCATGCGCGACGTTTGGCACCCGCAACACACCCAGCACTAAACTCAAGCCCGATGTCACGATGAATAAAATCATGGCCCGACTCAGCCCGACCAGAAATGTACTGCTCAAAGCCGCAATGGTTAGCCCCTCTCCACCCTCCATGCTTTAGTTCCCTACCTTGTCTTTAATCCGTTCATGCAAAAAGAAAACCGGTCAACCGGCCAACCGGCTAACCGGTCAACTTCACTGATGTGATTGATTTGCCCAACAACGTCAGCAGGGCAAGGTCTTGCTCAGTATTAGAAATCCACAAAGCAGGACGCCGGCTCCGTTTACGATAGCAGGCGGTCGAATTTCATGAACGTATTTTTTATTGACCGCGGGCCTTCATAATTTCTGTGCAGGAAGGCATGACTTCCGCTCCCCGCAAGGTATAGATATCGGTGGAAACGGCAACACCCAGCTCGGGCGATAGCTTGGTTACCCCAAAATACATCGGCAGAATAGCCTGGTGATCGCAGGCGCGCATTTCAATTCTGCCCGCCGGGCTTTGAATCTGTAGACCTTCAAGGGCATCAATAAATTTTTCCGTATCCAGGGAACCGGCTTTGTTGTAAGCCTCGGCAATGAAATGAGCCGTGATATAACCTTGAAAGGCCGGAAATCCGGGCGGATTGCCATAAGCGTCTTTAAAGGCACTCACAAAGCGCTTATTGGCTGAAAGATCCGGATAATAAAAGTGGTAATCGATAGTGCCCATAACCCCTTCAGGCGCATTCATGCCCTGTGGCTTTAAAACCGCGTGATCGGTTGCGCTGTGAATATAAATGGCCATTTTGTCAGCCATACCGGTCGCCTTGATGGTTTTCATAATATTGATCATGCTGCGGCCGCCGGTGGCAAAAATAACCGCATCCGGTTTAGCGGCCATGATCGATGTGACGTAGGGAACCAGATCGGGCTCACCCACCTTCCACCAGGATTTGCCGATGACCGTCACCTCCGGTTTATGGGCTTTGAGGTTTCTCCAGGCCGCATCGGCAATCGCATGCCCGTATTCGTAGTCGTCTCCGGCAATCCAATATTTTACATAGGGTTTGCGGGCCAGCGCCACCCCGCCGGATTTGCCGGCCATGGCGGTATTTTCGCCTGCTGAGAACACGTAGCGATGGCCTTTTTTACCGGTGATGTTTTCGCTTTTGGATATCCAGGCGATAAACGGCACTTTTTCTTTTTTGGCCACGGCTTGTGATATGGCCAGCGCCGCCCCGCTGTTGATGGTACCCACTATGATATCCACATCTTCACGTAAGACCAGCTCTTTGGCAAAATTGAGCGCCAGATCTACCTTAAATTTTGAATCACGGGTGGTAAACTCGATTTTTTTGCCCAGGACCCCTTGAGCGTTTATCTCTTTTAAAGCCAGTTTAAATCCATTGAGGGCATCTTTTCCAAAAACAGCTGCAGGGCCACTGTAGCAATCAATGACCCCAACTTTGATGTTTTTTGCCCGAGCATCTGCCGGCAGCAAAATCGTGGAGATGGTAAAAAGGCCCACCAGCAATGTTAAAGTGACGATAAACATATTTTTTTTCATCATGACCCTCCTTCCTCTTTTGGGTTGAACGTAAACATGAGTGCCTGTCTTATATTTAGCAAATCCCTGTATGCCTTTTGGGGGTTGAACTGAATACCATTCATTTTTTATTTTGATATTCTTTCGTATATAGGTTACACCATGAAGTCAAGCCTTATTGAAAAGGAAGAATACTTCCGAGGACTTATTACACTGCCCGCAGGAGGCTGAGTTGAAATTCAATGCGCTTAATCAAAACCATTTAAAAAATTTACAAGCCATGGTCGCACAGGAGCGCTTTTCCACCGGAGATTCGGTTCTCGACCTGCATGCCAAGGACCAATCGCAGCATCCGCCCCGCCGGCCTGAAGCCGTCATCTGGCCGGTGGATCGCAGCGAGGTGGCGGCCATTTTAAACTATGCCGATAACCACCGCATCCCGATCACCGGCTGGGGCTCCGGTTCCAGTTTGGAAGGCAATCCGATTCCCATTCAAAAGGGCATTGTTTTGGATTTCTCCCAGATGAACCGTATTTTAAACATCCGCGCCGAGGATTTTCAGGCCGATGTGGAGCCCGGGGTCATTTATCAGGACCTCAACGAAAAACTGCGGCACACCGGCCTGTTTTTCCCGCCCGATCCCGGGGCCCGGGCCACCGTTGGCGGCATGATTGCCAACAACGCCAGTGGAACCCGCACGGTCTTTTACGGCTCCACCAAGGATTATGTGTTGCGGTTGGAAGTCGTTCTGGCCAACGGCGAGTTCATCGAGTTGGGCACCCGCGCGGCCAAAACATCTTCGGGCTATAATTTGATTCATCTGATGGTCGGATCCGAAGGGACGCTGGGTGTTGTGGTCGGCGCCACACTGCGTCTGGTGGGCTTTCCGGTTGAATACTCGGCCGCCGTCGTCACCTTTCCGTCTGTCGAAGCGTCCAGCAAAGCGGTCTTTGAAATCATCCGATCCGGTCTTAACCCGGCCGCACTGGAATTGCTGGGTCCCGAATGCATCGAACTCATGAATCGCGAAGAGCAGTTGGGCTTGAATGTCTCGCCCACTCTTTTCGTTGAGTTTCACAGTTCCACTACCAGCCATCTGGCCGAGGTTTTGGAGATGGGCCGGGAAATCTGCAACGAACAGGGATGTACCGAATTTAGATCCGGTCTGGGTAAAGGCGAACGGGATCACATCTTCAAAGCGCGGCATGCCCTGGGGGAGATGATTATTCGCACCCATCCGGATTGCGGTACGCTGGTGGTTGACGTGGCCGTTCCCAATACGGCCTACCCGGAGATGATTGCCGTCATCGGAGAAGAGATGAAGGCGACCGGCATCATGGGATATACTTTCGGTCATGCCGGTGACGGTAACGTCCATTTTAATATTCCGGGCAAGAAGGGTGATAATAAGCAATGGACCCAAATTGACCAACTGGTCCAACGTCTGGTGTCCAAAGCGCTTGATCTGGGTGGAACCGCCACCGGCGAGCACGGTGTCGGTCTGGGGAAGAAAAAGTACATGCCCGCCGAGCACGGCAAAAGCCTGGATTGGATGAAGCAAATCAAAACGCTGTTTGATCCCAACGGTATTTTGAACCCCGGTAAGATATTTCCCTGAATGCAGCCCCATGTTCCGTCGGACAAGGTTACTTTTCTTGACCCGGTTAGTTGTATCATGTATTAACCTGAATTGAGCGTTTCAAATTTTAAAAATAGGGAATCTTTATTATCAGGGAATCCTATCGATTTATATTTTTTAAATTTGAAACCCTTTGGGCTTCGCTTTCAGCTAGGACCCAACAAGACGGGCTTGCCGATCTTACCGCATCTACGGTGTCAAATGCCGTTCCGCATAGTTCACTATAGCGGAACGTCATTTTCCGTGTAGCTGCGGCAATCTCGACAAGCGCTCAATCCAGGTTTAACTTGAATTGAGCGTTTCAAATTTCACTAGTTCTAAGCGTCATTGGCCTGCACCATAGCAAGACCAAATCCTTTCTTATCAATTCCAGCCGTATATCAGTGGAAAGGGGCATGATGGGATATCAGCTTGAGCTTATCAAGGTCTCTAAATTATTCGGGGATGTACGAGCGGTTGATGATGTCTCCTTGAGCATACAGCACGGTGAGTTCCTGACGCTGCTGGGCCCCAGCGGGTCGGGTAAGACCACCTCTTTGAACATGATCGCCGGTTTTGAAATCCCTGACCGTGGTGAGATTTTGCTGGAAAATGACGATATCACCACGGTTGCACCGAATAATCGCGGCATTGGCATGGTTTTTCAAAACTATGCGCTCTTTCCCCACATGACCGTATCCGACAACATCGCCTTTCCACTCAAAATGCGTAAAACCCCCGGCCATAAGATTCATCAGGCCGTCAGGGAAGCACTCGAACTCGTCAAATTGCCGGGATTTGAAAGCCGCTACCCGCATCAACTCAGTGGCGGGCAACAACAACGCATTGCTTTGGCCCGGGCCATTGTTTTTAAACCCAAGATCCTGTTGATGGATGAACCCCTGGGCGCGCTGGACAAAAAACTACGCGATCACATGCGGCTTGAAATCAAGCATCTTCAGGAGTCTTTGGACATCACCGTTATTTATGTCACCCACGACCAGGAAGAGGCGCTGACAATGTCGGATCGCATCGCCATTATGAACGAAGGAAAAATTATCCAGCTGGATACGCCGGTGGCGCTGTATGAGTCTCCGACCAATCTTTTCGTTTCTGACTTTATCGGCGAGTCCAATTTTTTGAAAGGACAAATCGCGGAAACCAATGGTGAACGAACGGCAGTTAAGACCGCTGAAGGTCTGAAAGTTTGTGTTGCAAAATTCAATCAGGCCCATGACGGTGAAGACATTTCGGTTGCCATCCGACCGGAAAAAATTCAAATCCTGACCGCAGATGCAAATGCTTCCGATGAAATTATCAACCGTTTCAGCGGTCGAATCGAAGAGATTGTCTATGTCGGTGAGGCCAGAATTTATCGCGTCAGCCTGGCGGCAGGCATAATCGTTGATGTAAAAGTACAAAGCGGACCCAGTGCCCAAAATTTCAAGATCGGAGGTGATATTACCATCGGCTGGCGAACACGCCACGGACTTGCCTTAAGGTAGTATGGTTCGTTGTTCATAACCCAAACAAATGAGGAGGTGTGCAATGAAAAAGAAAAAGAAAACCCAAAATCAGAAGGGCATGACGCGTCGTGAATTTATCGTCAAAACCGGTGCGGCGACCGGTGCGGTTTTGGTGTCGGCATCAGTGGGACCATTTGTTCACACCACCATGGCCAAGGGCGGCACCCTGAAGATCTGCTCCTACGGCGGGTCCTATCAGGAATCGCAACGCAAGGCCCTCATCCAGCCGTTTGCGGATAAATTCGGTGTGAAAATTATCGAAGAGTCCGGTCCCGACATTGCCAAAGTTAAAGCTCAGGTGGACACTAAATCCTATGGATGGGATGTGGTGGATCTGGAAACCCGCCATATTGCGCGCGGCGAGCTGGAAAATCTATTAGAACCCATTGATACCAATGTGGTCAACCTCGAGGGCATCGATAAAAAGGCGATTCGCAAAGCAGCCATCGGCAATATTTTCTGGACGACCTCTCTGGCCTTTAATAAAAAGGCGCTGGGCGACAGGAAACCTTGTGCCAGCTGGGCTGATTTCTGGGATGTAAAAAATTTTCCAGGTCCGCGGGCGTTACAGGATCAGGCAGCCTTTAATCTGGAGTTTGCTCTGCTGGCCGACGGCGTGCCCAAGGATAAGATCTATCCGATCGATGTCCCCAGAGCTTTCAAAAAAATGGATGCGATCAAAGATCATATCACCGTCTGGTGGAAGAGCGGTGCCGAGCAGATCCAACTGCTGACCAGTGCCGAGGCGCACTATGCATCCGCCTGGAACGGACGCGTCAACGTTGCCCAGGGCAAGGGGGTGCCCCTCGAAATTGTGTGGGAGGGCGGCATCCTCGATCTGGATTGGTGGGCAATCCCCAAGGGAAACCCAAACAAGGATCTGGCGATGAAGTTCATCGATTTTGCCATAAAAGCAGAACGACAGGGTGAGCAGATGCAGAAATACATTGCCTATGGTCCGACCAACCTCGGCGCATTCAAATACATAACCAAAGAGCGAGCCAAGGAATTGCCGTCCTATCCGGAAAATCTCAAGAAACAGTTCGTACAGGATGCGGACTTCTGGGGGCCGAATCTGGCGCCGTTGACCGAAAAATGGAAGACTTGGATAATTTCCTAATAGTGATTTCAAACTTTACCTAATGTTCGTTAGCGGCGTTGTCGGCAGGGCCTGGGGGCTCTTCCCCAGGCCCTGCGTAAAATGCTCACGTACTGATGTGTATCTTCGGCTTTAAACACTTTAAATGGAAAGAGAGGCATATGGCCTCCCTTTATTGAATTTTTGACTTGAATAGTGGAAGCACCTGAATCCATCATTATAGATAAGAGCGCCACCAGCAGCCTCTGGCACCGGCGAGGTTTCAGGCAATTTATGCTGGTTGTTCCTGCCTTGTTGGCGCTTTTTATGCTTTTTGTCTACCCAATTTCAAGCGTTTTGCTGCGAAGTCTTTTTAGCCCGGATTTTACGTTGGAGCACTATCACTATTTTTTTAAAACGCCCTTATATTCGCGGGTTTTATGGATTACCCTTCAAATTAGCGTTTTATCCACCCTGTCGGCCTTGATCGTGGGCTATCCGATTGCCTATGTGCTGCGGCGCGCCAGACCCGGCATTCGCAACTTTTTCTTATTGGCGATAACGCTCTCTTTTATGATCAGTCTTCTGGTCCGCAATTATTCCTGGATTATCGTTTTGCAACGCAGCGGTGTGATCAACACGGTGCTCAACACCTTCGGGCTAGTCGACTCACCCCTCAAGCTTCTGCACAACAAATTCGGTGTGATGGTCGGTATGACGCATATCTTTGTACCCTACATTGTCTTTCCCATTTACTCCGTCATGATGGGAATCGATCTGAACCTTGAAAAGGCCGCCCAGAATCTTGGCGCGACACGATGGCAGACATTCTGGCGGGTGTCTTTTCCGCTGAGTCTGCCCGGTATCGGTGCCGGTGCTCTGCTGGTCTTTATCATGGCGCTTGGCTTTTTCATTACACCGGCATTATTGGGTGGGCGCAAGGAACAGATGATTTCAAACTTAATACAGATTCAGATTGTTGACCTGCTCAACTGGCCGTTTGCTTCGGCCCTGTCGGTTATCCTTTTGCTGGCCACACTGGTTGTTTTTACGATCTACAATCGTTATCTGGGGGTGGAGCGCCTCTGGGGAGGGATTAAAACATGAGCAAACGGTCGCGAAAAAGGGCGGCTCGTTTCGATCCGTTGCACATCGGGTGGCCGCTCTGGATTGTTTCAGGATCGGCAATTTTATTTCTGATTGTTCCGGTATTGTTGTTGATACCGATGTCGCTGGGTTCAGCTGAAATTATCGAATTTCCTCCCAGCAAAATCGGTTTCGATCAATATCGCAAATTTTTCAACCATCCGGCCTGGCAGAGTGCCGTCTTAAATTCTTTGCAAGTATCAGCCATGACGGCGGTTTTTTCTACTTTTCTTGGGGTTCTGGCAGCACTGGGGCTGGTCTGGGGTCGCTTTAAAGGCAAGGGTCTCATCAATGCCTTTATCATTTCCCCGATGATTGTCCCGCTGATTGTCATGGCATTGGCTTTTTACATCAGTCTGGCCAAATTGGGTCTGTTGGGGACCAAGCTGGGACTCGTGCTGGCATACACACCATTAACCTTGCCCTTTACGGTTTTGCCCATCTCGGCAACGCTGCGCGGATTTGATCGTAGTCTCGAACATGCTGCCCTTATATTGGGCGCCAATCGATTCCAGACCTTTACGAAAGTTACTTTTCCAATTATCAGACCCGGGGTTTTGACCGGGGCCATCTTTGCTTTCATGATTGCGTTTGACGAAGTTGTGATCGCCCTGTTTATTTGTGGCTCAACAGCCGTCACCCTTCCCAAAAAGATGTGGGATGTCATCCGCTATGAGATCGAGCCCATGCTGCCGGCCATATCCACACTGCTTTTTCTTCTGGCAACCCTGATTCTGGTGCTTGTCGGTTTTCTACAACAGCGCATTGCCCGGCGCATGACCGCCGGCTGAGCCAGCCGGCTTTTCCATAGTTGTGCTGAATTGTCACTTAGGGCAAACGTCTACGCTAAATGGAAAAGAGGAATCCCATGTTTCCAGAATTTGCTATTTCTGCGGCGTACCGCAAACGCTACCCGGGAGTTGGCTTCGGGCTGACGCTGATTAGCGGTTGTCGTAATCATGACAATCCGCCGGGGTTTGATCAATATAAGCGTAAACTGTTACGCAAGATGAGAAAGCGACAGACCCTGGCCGAAATTACCGGCCGGATTGATGCCTATGCCGATTTTTTTCAAAGCTTCGGTTTTGAATGCCCGTTAACCCGCCATCTAACGCGCACCATTAACAGCGGTTTTCCGCGCTACGATCTGATTGTGGATGCACATTTTATGGCTGAAATGTGTGCCGGCATACTGGTGGCTGTCACCGACTTTGATCGCTTCAACGGCCGCCTGACATTGGATGTTGCTGCTGAGGGCGAAGTTTGTGCCGGCATGGGCGGGCGCGAGTTTGTCTGTAAAACAGATGAGATTGTATTGCGGGATGAAACAGAAATTGTATGCGTCCTGTGCCAGGGAGCAGACGAAAAAACCCGGGTGCGCGAGGAAACCACCCAGGTTCTTTTTTATGCCTATGCAATTCCCGGAATTGAAAGCCAACACTTAAAAGACGGATTGAGCATTGCGGCTGAAACCATGGCTGAATACGGCGGGGGTAAGATCGAGGGGATTGAAGTCTATTAATCAATTCTTGGAAGTGTTCTAATCTTATTGTATTGACGGATGCATGCATGCAACTACGAAATTCTTGATTTGATCCAAAATGATCTTAATTTGACATTAAAAGGATTGTTTTTTGATATAAACCCGTAATCCTGAAATAAGCGATGACGAATATGAGGTCTGAAAAATGAATACAATAACCGCCAAGGGGCCTTTGGCCATTATCGTTGTTTTGATGGTGATTTTTCTGTTGCCGTTTAGCGCATCTGCCGCTCATAACTCATGTCGCATCAAAGCTGGAAGTGATGATGTGCAGCTAAGAGTTTTTAACTTAGATCAGGATGGTAATCCGATACGTCCAGATTCAAATAATGGTGAGATCTACAGGGGTGTCATCAAAAAGGGACAAAGCATAAAAATTAAAAGCTCCCACGGACGAATTAATTACAGTTATCGATCTCTCAGAGATAGCCGCAGCTATGGCGGCAATCTTACCCCCTGCGCCCATGGGGAGATTATTCGTGTCCCCTAATTCAATTATTCTTTCAGCCGATTTTCAAATGCTTCCAATGCTTCGCGCAACAATTGGCGAATGAACACCTCTTTTTCCCGTGGGATCAGCTTCTGGTATGTCGCGTGCCCTGGATGGGAAGACGACAGCCCCGGGGGGTTGTCTTTGCAGTTGTCGCGCATCTGTTTGTGATTCTGGACCAGGGCGATGATGCTGCTGTTTTGACAGGCATGTGCTGCCAGCCATTCCAGACGACACATCATTTCAAAGCGCATATGATCGGCCAAAAACAGATGAATATCCACGACCTGCATCTGTTGTTCGCTCGGCAGATAGTTAAACTTGGTGGCCGGTCCTAATTCCAAGACACCCATTATCATTTCATAATAGGCAGCTGAGCTGTCTTCTCCGGGCTGGGCCAGAAAAAAAAGGGTTTTATCGGATAAATCCGACAGGCGGGTTTTGATATCGTAGATTTCGCCAAAGCGTTTCTGCCAGGGGCTGAAAGCCCGCTGCTCAACTGCTTTAGTGCGATAATCATGGAGGTCAACGATTTTCGGCATGGATGAGGTCGCTTAATCGTTTGTAATAAATGGGTTTGGAGCGCAGTCGATCCATTCGACTTAAAGGAAGTATAAAGAAGTGAAAATGGCCTGTCAATCATTGTTAGCCGGTTTTAAGTTGCGCGAGTTGGCGGTTTCCAGGCAGCGGGCCATCCGATCAGCAGCAATTTTACAGATAATCGCATAGGGCGCTGCCCAAAGCGGCACCTCAAATACAAGCCGGCAACATCCGGTGTCGATGATTTCGATGCGATGACCGGTCGCCCGAATGTTAAAAACACACCATGACCAATATTGTTGGTACACCCATTCGGTGATGATAAAAGGCGCCCAAAAGCCCAAGAGCGTTTTGATACGACCCTTTGAGCCGGCCTGAATATATCTGTTCTCAGATTGAACTGCCTTGATCGAGGGACCCCACTCCACCCACTGCGTTGTGTCGGTAAGCAAATCCCACAATTTTTCAGGTGTCGCATAAATGATGCGACTCACTTTGATAATGGGCAGGGAGATTTTGAACATGGTGTTGTGATGAAGCGGGCTTTTTTATCGGTTTTAGGCGCACCTATTTTTTAAGCAGCTGTTCGAGAACATTCTGGAAACCTTTCTCCAGTGATTTTTGAAGCGCCTGCTCCGCCAGGCTGGCGGAGGTTTTCTGCATGGTGCCTTTGTCAATGTCCGGATTGGATGAATTGCCGCGGATGGGAACGTCGATGGTGACGCCTTTAAGGTAGGCGTAGGCCTTATCTCCGACCAGTTTGGGGGTAATCGGGAGTCTGGCAATATAGTCCAGGCTCTTATCAAAGCCTACCGAGCCGAGCAACTCGATTGGATACCCGTCGATTTCAAGCCGGATGGGCGAGGTTTCAATGCGCCCATTGCGCGCCACAAAGTCGATATCCAGATTACCGAAATTCAGCTCATTTCCGCGAATGCCGACCAAGGCCAGCACTCCGGTGAGCAGCGTGGTGGAGTTGATGCGCACGCCCTTCAAACGCAGGGTTCCGGCAAAATCGGTTTTGTCCCTGTCCTTATTGTCCAGCGGCCAGTCAAAATGCTGCATATACAGGTCAACATGCCCTTCAGCTCGCACCGAGCCCTGGAAAACCGGGTGAAGTTTGGACATCAGCCGCTCGGCGATGGCGTCTGTGATTTCAACATCTTTTAAAATGAAGGTATTTTGCGGCAGCGTGAGCATATAGGGCTCTTTTTGCAAATGAAGGGTCGGCTGCAGGTTGAGCTGACCGCCGTTAGCGGTGGCGGCTAACTTTGCGATGGCCGATTCATTGGCCACCCGTATCGGAATCTCGGTGGCGGAGATGCCCAGGCCAAAAGCGTCGATTGAATCTGCACGGATGGCACCGCTAAAATCGGTTTGTTTGAGCGCATCCGTCCAGCGCTTGCCCCCTGAGACCATTTTGAGTTTGAAGGGATTATTGCCTCTGCCGGTGATGGTAATCTGCCGGGGGCCGGCAATTTTTTCAAGATACGGTGAAAACACCTTCAGATCCAGGTTGATGCTGCCGGCGGCATCCAGCTTCTTGCGACGGCCGGCCTGATCGAGATTTCCCGCCGCTGAAAGCGATAATGGGCTTGAATTGAGCTCAATGTTTTTAATCGTCAGCATCTTACCATCCGGGCTGCGCTTTAAATCCGCGGCCAGTTTGACCTGATCCTCGGTAATCGGGGGCAGGCTATCGGAGGTTAGCTGAAAAGGAGAAAGGTCGGCGCGAACTTTTAAAAACTGAGCGGTCTTTGATGAAAAATCCACGTCAAGGTCAAACTTGCCCTTGCCGGCAACACGGGCCTTTTCCGGCAGTTGTATAAAATCCCCATAGGCTTTGAACAGTTTGGCCAGGTCAAGCTCAGCCCGGGCCTGGGTTTTCATGTCTTTTTGAAAGTCCGACCAATCATTAACCGTCAAGCGGGGTATGCTGATCGTGCCCGCTGAGCCATTGATGTTAATCGGGGCCAGTCCGGCCGACCGCGTGGCAAAATTGAGGTTGCCTTTGGTTTGCAGGGTCAGGCGTTCTTCACGCAGCGATTTTTGTCCATCCCGGTATTGGAAATTACGGGTATCGACACGGGTGCTGT
>JAAUXY010063972.1_pt1 | contig 21479 bp, 22 predicted proteins | sample 7278121 | NCBI WGS metagenome assembly JAAUXY01 (sample SAMN14350117, study PRJNA611818) | marine sediment metagenome | isolation source: surface marine sediment (1.8m) | place: French Polynesia: Moorea | collected 2018-08 | reverse complement strand
GAATTTCCAGCTCATTTCCATTTCTGTCCCTATAGAAAATCCCGGCCTGTTCCAGTCCCAGCACTTTCCTGCCAAATGGATCTTCTCCGCCAAGACCATTGCTATGAAAGCCTTCTATAAATTCATCGCTTGTAAATATGTCCAGTGCAAATGAACCGTCCGTAAGATAAAAGGACCTTGCACTAAAAGAAATATCGAATTTTTTCTCAACGGGCACAGTTACTTTAATCCTGATATCCTTCATCACTCCGTCATAGCCGAATGAAAAACTTTCATAGGGGCTGTTGATCGTATCAAATTCAAATATCCTGCTGTAAAATGCTACATCTTTGAGCCGTTCACGGTCGGCAAGATCCGTTGGAACAAACGTGGTTGCTGTCTGACCCCAGATGTTACCACTACTCATATTTATTTCAACGCTGGCCTTTTTATCTTGTCTGATCTTATAGTTGTGCGGAAGTCTGTAAAAAAGTACTCCAAGCGGATGTGTGGGTAAGGTGGTAGGTTTAGATATACCATTCTTGTCATTCGAAGCTTGCTCCGAATAATTAAATTGAGAAAATGATGTCTGGGTCAAGAACAGAAATGGGGAAGCTACCAACAAGCACAGACAAGAACGAATTCTGTCCATGAGGGTTTCTTCTAGGTTGTTTGATAATAGCTAAATATATGAAATATAGATGATTAGGAATATTCTTTCAGGTTAAACAACCTATTTAGCAGCACAAGCTACACATAAGGAACTTTCCGGAGCCAGTAGTATTCGTTCTGGTTGTATCATTTTATGGCATTTGATACACATTCCAAACTCGGGTGTTTGCAGCTTGTCCAAATGTCGCTCAAGCCCAGACAATCGTTCTTTTGCCTTGCGCTTGGCTGCATCCATAACACTTTTATTGTTGATCGCATCCATTCTGGACACCCGCCCTATAGCATTATCGGGGGCAATGGGTTGGGTCATATCCTCATAGCTCGAGATCTTTTTCTTTGTCCTTTCAATCGCGAGCTCGAGTTTTTCCCGAAACGTGTTGAGGTCCATTACTGGTTAACTCAGTTTACTACGCACAATCGTAGAAATAGTTTTTCCATCGGCCTGACCTGCCAATTTTCCTGTAACCATACCCATAACTTTCCCCATATCTTTCATACTCTCAGCGCCTGTTTCCTCAATGACCTGATCCACAACTGCCTCAATTTCATCTGCTGATAATTGTTTGGGCAGGAAAGCTTCAATTACAGCAGCCTGCGCCAGCTCTGGGGCAGCCAGATCACCTCTTCCCTGCTGCTCAAAAATAGCAGCACTATCCTTGCGTTGCTTAACAAGTTTCTGTAACAATTTTAATTCGTCCCCTTCTGAAATGGATCCGGTTGCACCTTTCTCAGTCTGAGCTAACAATAATGCCGATTTAATTGCTCTTAAGGATTCCAATGCAACTGCATCCTTTTCTTTCATTGCAGTTTTAAGCCCCTTCATTACTTTTTCCTGAAGACCCATGGTTGTAGTTTTAGGAGGAAAAGGTAAAAAAATTAACCCGAAAACACTCTTGTTTTCGGGTTAATTCAAAAGAATGGGAACTCATTTGAGAATCTAATCTACATTGTCGTGTAAAAAAGAATTATTGGAACGCAACTGTATTTCGTCATTGTTATCCTCGCCGAGGGTAGTTCTGGATATTTTACCTTCTTTAGGACTATCATCCAGGTTTACACCTTGTCTTTTGTAGGCTGGTTCTTTTTCTATCTCGTCTATATTGCTCAGATTATTCTGGAATTTGTAATTGAAATCCTTTAGCTTACGCCTGCGCTCATCGGCCCTCTCGCGAAGCATATCTTCAATGGAATTATTGATAGGATCTATTTCCTGAACCGGTTCGGGCTCTTCTTCCATAGATGTTTCTTCCACTGCCTTTTTCTCAAACACCAATTCGTCTTCCACAATTTTTGGTTCAAATTCCTCTGCCTTAGACTTAGCACCTGTTAGTTTACTCTCTAACTCCATGTAGTCGTCCAGGCTATAACGGGTCTCACCTTGTTTGTTGTAATCGATAATCGGAGTAACCTCAATGTGTTCCTCAACTTCAATTTCATTGAGATCCTCATCCAAAGAAAAAGTAATCACATTTTCAGCTTCTTCCTCTTCAGCCGGACTTTCCGCAGACAGAGGCATGTCAAAGCTCAAAGCAATCTGGTCTTTATCCACAGCCTCGGCAACTACTACTTCAGGATCAACCACCTCGATGTCGTTCAAAGTATCCTTAGAATCAATGATAATAAATTCATCTTCCGATACTGGCTCTGCTACAACCTCTTCATAGAAAACATTAAAGTTCCTGATGTAATTGGTAGTTGGGATCAGATCTATAACCTCTTCTGTCTTACCAAGATCGTGTCGCATAACAGGTTGAAAAACCTCTTCCTCCTCTTCAAGTACATGTACGATTGCATTTCCGCCAAGATCGTGTTCGGCTTTTTGTTCTTCTTCCAGTGTATGTATTATCTTCTTTGTCTCTGTATTGACAATATCGTTTTGCTGATCCATGTTAAAGCCCGTGGCAATAACGGTAACAGCAATAGCATCGCCCAGGTTTTCATCTTCTCCCACACCCATAATGATATTTGCATTATGACCTGCTTCTATCTGGATATGATCGTTTATTTCACCAATTTCGTCTATGGTAATTTCTTGTGAGCCGGATACAATGAGCAACAGAACATTTTTTGCACCGGTAATCTTGTTATCATTAAGTAAAGGTGAATCTAGGGCTTTCATAATGGCTTCCTGAGCCCTGGTAGAACCTGAAGCAACAGCCGATCCCATTATAGCAGTACCACTGTTATACAACACAGTTTTGGCATCGCGAAGGTCAATGTTTTGGGTATAATGATGCGTAATTACCTCTGCAATACCCCTGGCTGCAGTAGCAAGTACTTCATCTGCCTTGGAGAATCCTGCCTTGAAACCGAGATTTCCGTATACTTCACGTAGTTTATTGTTGTTGATGACTATGAGCGAGTCAACATTAGAACGCAGCTTCTCTATGCCCTTTTGAGCCTGAAGACAGCGGGTTTTGCCCTCAAATTGGAATGGCATAGTAACAATACCTACAGTTAACACGTCCAGTTCCTTGGCTTGTTTGGCAATAATAGGTGCGGCTCCTGTACCTGTTCCGCCACCCATTCCTGCGGTAATAAAAATCATTTTGGTATTGGAGTCGAGCATATTTTTTATCTCCTCCATACTTTCCAAAGCAGCTTGTTCTCCTACTTCTGGATTGGCTCCGGCGCCCAGCCCTTCCGTGAGGGATACGCCTAGCTGGATTTTATTCGGTACCGGGCTATTCTGCAGGGCCTGAGCATCGGTATTGCAAATCACAAAGTCGACCCCATTAATGCCAGCCTGGAACATATGATTGATGGCATTGCTACCACCACCTCCTACTCCGATGACTTTGATGACATTACTCTGGTTTTTAGGTAAATCAAAGGATATTCCTTCAAAATCAGTGTTCTTGCTCATGTTTTTTGTATTACTGGTTCTACGTGTTTTAGTCTTATTATTACTCTGCGTTATCTAAAAAGTCCTTTAGTTTTTCAGACCATTTCTCGAATACAGATTGGCGCTTCTTGGTGGTACCCATTTCGGCTACCATCTCATCCTGTGTTTCCAGGACCAATTCTTCTTCTTCATAGCCTGCAGGTTTCCGCCCTTTGTTTTCAACGGCATTCATCAACAAGCCAACGGCGGTTGCATATAATGGGCTGGCAATTTCTTCATCTGAATCCCCGGCCAGATGTTCGTTGGGATAGCCGATTCGGGTATCCATTCCGGTTATGTACTCAACGAGTTGCTTCAAATGCTTAAGCTGGCTGCCACCACCGGTAAGAACGATCCCTGCGATTAGTTTTTTCTTCTGTTCGTCGTGACCGTAATTCTTGATCTCCATATACACCTGCTCTACAATTTCCACTACACGGGCATGGATGATCTTAGACAGATTTTTAAGTGTGATTTCCTTGGGCTCGCGACCTCTGAGTCCGGGTATGGAGACGATTTCATTGTCGCGGTTTTCTCCGGGCCATGCCGAACCAAACTTGATCTTGAGTAACTCTGCCTGTTTCTCAATAATGGAACAGCCTTCTTTGATGTCTTCTGTGATGACATTACCGCCAAATGGGATAACGGCAGTATGTCTGATGATACCATCTTTGAAGATGGCGAGATCTGTAGTTCCGCCCCCTATGTCAATCAGCGCTACACCGGCTTCTTTTTCTTCCTGACTCAATACGGCATCTGAGGATGCCAGTGGTTCCAGGGTAATATTGGCAAGATCCAGTCCGGCACTCTTAATACAGCGGCCGATATTTTTAATGGAAGATACCTGACCCACAACAACATGGAAGTTTGCTTCCAGGCGACCGCCATACATGCCAATCGGTTCCTTTACCTCTGCTTGTCCGTCTACTTTATATTCCTGTGGCAGTACATGTATGATCTCTTCCCCGGGGAGCATAACCAACTTGTAAACTTGATTGCAGAGTTTTTCCAGATCGTCCTCATTAATGACTTCCTCTGAATTGGCCCTGGTGATATAATCACTGTGCTGCAAGCTCCTTATATGCTGTCCGGCTATACCAACTACTACAGAGCCGATCTTTAATCCCGAATTCTCCTCAGCTTGTTCCACAGCCTGTTGAATAGAGCCAATTGTCTGAGTGATATTATTCACAACGCCCCGGTGAACACCGAGACTCTTGGTCCGGCCAATGCCCAGGACCTCTATTTTTCCATATTCATTTTCCTTCCCAATAATGGCAACGATCTTGGTGGTACCTATATCTAATCCGATAGAATAATTAGCGTGTTCCATTTTGATTTAAATTTTGGTGCATACAACTTGGTTATTGAATTCGAGACTTACTATCTGATAATTGTCCAATGTTTTATCTCTGGTGGCCTTGGCGTAAAAAGCCTTGAAATTGCTGAATTTCTCATCGAGATCTTTGACATCACCAAGATTGACTACAAAACTTTCCACCCTGAATTTCAATTGGTAATTATCCTCGTCCTCAATATGAATTCCGATAACGTTTTTACGCAAAAAATCATCCTCATTTATATATTTCAAAATGACATAAACATCTTCGAGACTTTCTCCGGTGATTTTGCCCGTAATTATGGGTACTCTCGCAGAATATACCCTGGACAAAGGCATAGATCTGCCATCCTTATCCAAGTAAAATTTTGAATTCCCCTCTACTCGACCGATTGGTTGCCGTTGCTCTATTTTCGTTTTAAGTTCTCCACTAACAGTGAGGTAGACTTGGGCAGTTTTCACCATTTCATTGGTCTCAATGACCTCCTCTATTGTATTCAAAACTAGCTCATCTTTAGCCAGATTTTTAAAGCTCCCGTAATTTTGTATTAACAATTTATTAACCATTTCCTTGTTCAGGAAAAGACTTTGTTCACCCACAAACTCTATCTGCATCCCCTGTACCTTTCTCTTTGAATTACGTTCATTTGAAAAAGAGTAAAGCATTGTTATACAGACTATTAAAAGGCTAACCTTTATAAAATTCCAATTAACTCGCATATTGTAACTCTCTTTTTATTTTAGGAATTTCCAATCCAATATCACCTGCACCCATTGTTATTAAAACTTCGGGTTTTCGACTCAATATTTCACTTACCAGATCTTCTTTCCGGACCAGTTTTTTATCGTGGTTGTTTATCATCCCCAGTAGCCATTCCGAAGTGATTCCCTTTATGGGTTCTTCCCTGGCCGGGTAGATTTCCATTAACAGAATGCTGTCAAATCTGGAAAGGCTTTTGGCAAACTCATCGGCAAAATCCCTGGTCCTTGAATATAAATGTGGTTGGAACACGGCGAGTACTTTCCGCCCAGGATGCATTTCCTTCACAGCCTCGTATACTGCGTCAATTTCAGTCGGATGATGTGCATAGTCATCTATAAACACAAATCCCACTTCTTTGATCCTGTATGAAAAGCGCCTCTGGACACCTTTAAACGACGCCAGTGCCTCAACAAGGCGATCAGGCCGGGGACCAGCCTGTATCGCCATTGCAAAAGCCACTAATCCATTAAGCAGGTTGTGCCTGCCGGGTTTGTTAAACCTAACTCCTTCCAGAGTAGTTTCGGGTGTGCCCAAGTCAAATATGTAGGTGCCATGTTCAATTCTTAAATTCGTAATGCAATAATCGGAGTCATCATCAATTCCATAGGTGATACCTGCTACCGGTAAACCTTTGCGCACAAATAATTTTCCCCCGGATTTCAACTGCCCCGCAAATTCCAGGAATGATGCTGTTAATTCTTCCTTTGTACCATAAATATCGAGATGATCTGCATCCATCGATGTGATGCAGGCCACGTCCGGTTCCAGCTGAAGGAAGGAACGATCAAATTCATCGGCCTCCACTACAGAGTAGTCATTACCCTGAAATAAAAAATTGCTGTTGAAGTCTTCTGAAATGCCCCCCAGGAATGCTGTGAGTGGCGTCCCGGCTTCTTTGAGCAAATGAGCCAGTATACTGGAAGTTGTTGTTTTACCATGGGTACCTGCTACGGCAAAACAAAATGTATCCCTGGTGATCAAGCCCAAAACCTCAGATCTCTTTAATAATACGAAATCTGAATCTCTGAAATATCTCAGTTCCTGGTGCGATTCAGGCACTGCCGGAGTGTATACAATTAAAGTGGTACCGAAGTTTTTGAAAGCCTGGGGGATCAAATTCAGATCATCGCTGTAATGTATATCTATTCCCAATTCTCCAAGCTCCCGGGTCAAAGGGGTTTCGGTACGATCATAGCCGGCAATGGATTTGCCTATCAGATCAAAATACCTGGCCAGGGCAGACATACCGATCCCGCCTATACCGATAAAGTATATGTGGGTATATTTGCGAATATGTATAGCAGGTCTATCCACTTAATGCTTATTCTTTATAGTTCTGTTCAATAACTCTTCGATCTGATCTGCGATATGTTCTGTAGCCCCCGGTTTGGCAAACTTTCCTATTCCTGATGCCAATGCATCACGCTTCGCTTCGGAATGGAGTAAACTGCCAAAAACTGTTTCAAATTCTGTATCCAGCTCCTTTTCTGAGAGCATCAGAGCAGCATCCTTCTCCACCAGCGCTTTTGCATTCTTGGTCTGGTGATCTTCAGCGACATTAGGGGAGGGTATAAACAATACAGGCTTGCCCACAATGGCAAGTTCTGAGATAGATCCCGCACCTGCCCGTGAAATAATAATATCGGCAGCCTTGTATGCCAGGTCCATTCTGTTGATGAAATCATATACCTTGATATCCTCTGAATTGAGGTTCTTGTATTTTTCGTAGTATAGCTTGCCGCATTGCCAAAGCAACTGAAGGCCCTGTTCCTTAAAGAAACTGATCTTGGCCTCGATCAGTTCATTAATCCTCTTTGCTCCGAGGCTACCTCCCAGGATCAGAAGAATGGGTTTTCCGGATTTTAAATTGAAATACTGCAGATGTTCATCCGGTTCGTTGCTTTTAGTCAGTATATCCTGTCGCACGGGATTGCCGGTATGGACTAGCTTGGATGAAGGGAAAAATCGGTCCAATCCATCATAGGCTACACATATCTTCTCAACTTTTGGAGCGAGCCATTTATTAGTGATCCCCGGATATGAATTCTGCTCCTGTAGCACACATGGTATCCCACGAGCCGCAGCCATCCTTAGCAGGGGGCCACTGGCAAAACCACCGGTTCCTATAACGACATCCGGTTTAAACTTCGATAATATTCGTCCTGAACTTATCAAACTACTTAGCAATTTTAATGGAAACATGAGGTTCTTTAATGTCAGCTTCCTCTGTATTCCACTTATCCATAATCCTTTTATATCATATCCTGCCTGAGGCACTTTTTCCATTTCCATCCTTCCCTTCGCGCCCACAAACAAAAAGCGCGCGTTGGGAAACCTTCTTTTCAATTCATTGGCTATGGCAAGAGCCGGGTAAATATGCCCGCCTGTACCACCTCCAGAAAGTATGAACTTATAACTGTCCACTCAATACTTCTAAAGGGTTCGTTTCACCAGCCTCAACACTATCTGCTTCCCTCGATTCATCTTTGATACTTGCACTAAGAACAATACCAATGGCCAGACAAGTCATCCAAATAGACGTGCCTCCACTGCTGATCAGTGGTAGTGTCTGACCTGTGACCGGAAATAATTCCACAGCCACCGCCATATTGATCAATGCCTGAAAGACAATGGGAAGTCCTACCCCAACAACCAGCAACTTGCCAAAAACTGTTCCGTTACTATTGGCCACTACTACAATTCTGAATAAAAGCAGCAGATAAAAAAACAGCAGGGCAAAACCACCTATGAGTCCGTATTCTTCAATTATTATTGCATATATAAAATCTGAGGACGATTGGGGTAAAAAGTTCTTCATAACACTTTTGCCGGCACCGAGTCCAACAATTCCGCCGCTGGCGATTGCAATCTTTGCCTTCTCAATTTGATAATCAGCCTCCGTATCTGCCGGATCCCAATAACTCTCTACCCTGCTAATCCAGGTATCCACACGATTAGGAAATACATCCGGGATAGCCTTGGCAGTCAGCACAAAAAGGATGAGACAGAGCACACCCGTGCCTACCATTACTGATAAATATTTTAGGGGATAGCCGCCAAGGAAACAGAGTACAAGCACCATAAAAAATATGATGGCAGCTGTTGAAAAATTCGCGGGCAATATCAATATCAGCACCAGGAAAACCGGCAACCACAGAGGAACGATACTCTCCTTAAAGCTGATCGACTTGTCCTTTATTTTAGTGAGATAGCGCGCCACATAGATCATCAGAACGACAGCAGCGAGATTGGATGTCTGAAAAGTTATGCCCACCCATGGTAAGCGGATCCATCTGCTGGCGTTTGCCCCCTCTATAGTCGTGCCTTGTGCCAGTGTATAGATGAGAAGTACTACTACAACGGGCAAAGCAATAATAGACAGACCTTTAAAGAAATGTGTTGGAATTCTGTGTATGCCGTAAATAATACCAAAACCAAGGAATAGCAACAGGCCGTGTTTGAGCAGGTGACCAAAAGTAGTACCCTTACCAACCACATATACCAGATTACTGCTGGCACTATATACCGGTAAAAAAGAAAACAATGCCAGCAGGGCCACTACACCCCAAATGGCTTTATCTCCCTTTATATTTTTAAACAGATTCAGCAAATTATAAATTCTTTATCGCTTCCTTAAACTGATCTCCGCGATCCTCGTAATTCTTAAACAGATCAAAACTTGCGCAGGCCGGCGACAGCAATACAGTGTCACCGCGTTCGGCAATCTTATAGGCTACTTTTACTGCCTCGCTCATCGCATAGGTCTCCACCAGCAGATCAACCACGTTCCCAAAAGCGTTTTTAATGGCCGTATTATCCAATCCAAGACAAATAATGGCCTTAACCTTCTCGCGAACCAAGGGCATCAATTCGCGGTAATCATTTCCTTTGTCAACACCACCAACTATCCAGACCACCGGAGTACTCATGCTATCCAAAGCGTAATAGGTGGCATTTACGTTAGTAGCCTTAGAGTCATTTATATATTGAACATGATGGATTTTGAGCACTTTCTCCAGTCGATGGGGTGCTCCCTGGAAAGTTTGTATACTCTCTCTAATGGACTCTTTCCTGATACCAACCAGGTTGGCGACCAGGGTTGCTGCCATGGTATTCTTTAAGTTATGCTTTCCTTCAAGTGCTACATTTCTCATATTCATGCTCATCTTACTTTTTTGCGTCTTTATCAATATTGTTTCGTCCTCCTTACTTGCTCCCTCTGAGATCTGGGCCTCAAGAGTGAAGGGCAGTAATCTTGCATTGATGGGATTCTCCTCGAGATGTTTAGTGATCACTTCATCGTCCATATCGTAAATGAAGTAATCTTCCTCATCCTGATTCATGGTAATCCTGAACTTGGCTTCTATATAGTTCTCAAAGGAGTTTTCATACCTGTCCAGGTGATCGGGGGTAATATTCGTTATCATCCCTATATGCGGTTTGAACTCAGTAATACCGTCCAGTTGAAAACTGCTTATCTCCAGAACGTAGTACTGAAATTCCTTTTCCGCTACCATGGCTGCAAAGCTGTCGCCGATATTCCCCGCCATACCTACATTTAAGCCACCTTCCTTAAGCAGGTGATAAGTAAGCATTGTGGTAGTGGTTTTACCATTGCTTCCCGTAATGCCAATAATGACAGCATCGGTATAGCGCGAGGCAAATTCTATCTCGGAAATAACAGGAATCCCCAGTGCGTTCAACCGCTTAACAATAGGGGCCGAATCTGGTATTCCCGGACTTTTCATGACCAGGTCCGCATTGAGAATAGAATCCTCAGAGTGACCTCCTTCTTCCCATTCAATATCAAGTTGTATAAGAACGTTTTTATACTTGTCTTTGATGGTGCCGTAATCTGATACAAACACCTTATATCCTTCCTTTTTTCCTAATATGGCTGTTCCCACACCACTCTCTGCCGCTCCCAGGACAACCAACCGTTCCATTTACCTCAGTTTCAAGGTCACTATGCTAACCACCGCCAGTAAAATACCGATGATCCAGAACCGGGTAACGATCTTACTTTCGTGATATCCCTTCTTCTGATAGTGGTGGTGTAGTGGAGCCATCAGAAATATTCGTTTGCCTTCGCCTAGTTTACGCTTGGTATATTTGAAATAGCTCACCTGTAACATCACCGAAATCGATTCTGCAAAAAAGATCCCGCAGAGCAGAGGGATGAGCAGTTCTTTCCGCACTATCAGGGCGATTACTGCTATGACCCCTCCGATGGTTAAACTTCCCGTGTCGCCCATAAATATTTGGGCGGGAAAAGCATTATACCAAAGAAAACCTACCAACCCACCTACAAAGGCGGCGCTGAATACAACCAGTTCTTCTGATCTGGGTATAAAGAATATATCGAGGTAGCTGGAAAAAATGATATTACCGGAAACCCAGGCAAATATTCCCAGGGCCAATACGATAATGGCCGAGGAGCCTGCAGCCAGGCCATCAATACCGTCGGTCAGATTAGCGCCATTTGAAACAGCAGTAACGATAATGATCACGATAGGGATAAAAAGGAGCCAGGCGTATTTCTCGGCTCCCTCCCCTATCCAGCTAATCAATTTCGCATAATCCAGTTCATTATTCTTAAAAAATGGAACATTTGTTTTGGTCGATTTTATTTCCTTCCCCTCAATCCTTTCCACGGTAAATCTTTCGGTAATAATGGTGCTGTTCTTTTCCTTCATTGTCACATCGGGGTGGAAATAGAGCGTCGCTCCCACCATTAGACCCAATACTACCTGCCCCAGTACCTTGAACCTGGCTTTAAGGCCCTTCTTGTTTTTCCTAAAGATCTTGATGTAATCATCTATGAACCCGATGATTCCCATCCAGATTGTAGTTACAATGAGCAGTATGATATATACATTGTCGAGGCGGGCAAATAAAACTACGGGCACCAGTGTAGACAGGATGATAATGATACCGCCCATTGTAGGTGTGCCAGATTTCTGTTGCTGACCTTCAAGACCCAGATCCCTTATGGTTTCACCAATTTGTTTCCTTCTCAGAAAGAGGATCACCTTTTTACCAAAAACTGTGGCCAGAATAAGTGACAGCAATACTGCCATGGCGGCCCTGAATGATAAGAATCTAAACAGGGTTGCACCCGGAAACTGATACTCTTGTTCTAAAAACTCAAATAAATTATAGAGCATAGTTTGTATTAAAATGCGGTCAGGGAGTAAATTGGAAAAACTATCTTCCCTTTCCCCGCAACTGTTTTACTTTTCTAGTCCAGTCAATACCTCCTGTACAATCTTAAAATCATCGAAATCAACCCGTTTTCCATTGGTTTCCTGGTATGCCTCGTGTCCTTTCCCTGCCACGAGAATAATATCATTGGCCAGGGCAAGCTGACAGGCCGTTCTTATAGCCTGCATCCGATCTTCAATAGACAGTGTCTTTTTCGTGTTCTGAGGCTCTACACCAGCCTCCATATCCTTAATTATGGCCATCGGTTCTTCTGTTCTGGGATTATCTGAAGTGAATATCGCTTTCGTACTCATTTCAGACGCGATATGACCCATTACCGGACGCTTCGACTTGTCACGATCACCACCACACCCCACAACGGTGATGACGTTTTCATTTCCAGTCCTCAATGCGTTGATCGTATCCAACACATTTTTGAGTGCGTCCGGCGTATGGGCATAATCAACAATAGCCGTAATCCTTTCCTTTGATATATAATACTGAAACCTGCCATCCACATTTTCAAGTTCACTGAGCAACTTTAGTGTTTCAAGTTTCTCAAGTCCCAATAAATCCGCGGTAGCATAAATAGCCAGCACATTATAGGCGTTGAACCGGCCAATGAGCCTAGTCCATAATTCGTTCTCATCTATTTTGAGCAGCTGACCACTAAACTGATTCTCCAGAACCTGTGCGCGGTAGTCGGCAAATGTTTTAAGTGCGTATGTAAACTTTCTTGCCTTGGTGTTTTGCAGCATTACCAGGCCATTCTTATCATCGACGTTCGTCAAAGCAAAAGCCCGCCTTGGCAAGTCGTCAAATAGTCTTTTTTTAGTATCCCGATAAGCTTTAAAAGTCTTGTGATAGTCGAGATGATCATGGGACAGATTTGTGAAGATCGCACCCGTAAATACCAGTCCCTCAATTCTGTATTGGTCTATGCCATGTGAGCTTACCTCCATAAAGCAAAACTCCACTCCAGCAGCATTCATCATATGAAGATGCTGATTTATAGTGATGGCATCGGGTGTGGTAAGCTTTGTCGGGTGCTCTTCATCGTCTACCATAATACGAATGGTCGATATCAGTCCCACCTTAAACCCAGCCTTTTTAAAGAGTTGATAGAGCAGGGTGCTTATCGTGGTTTTGCCGTTAGTACCGGTAACACCGATCAGCTTTAAATTTCTTGAGGGTGTATCGTAGTAATTAGAGGCCATTATAGCCAGTGCCTTCTTCGTATTCTGTACAGCTACGAATGTTATCTCACCGGATAGATTTTCAGGAAATTCTTCACAAATAACAGCGGCAACTCCTGAATTGACTGCTGCATCTATATACTGATGTCCATCAGACACCGTTCCCCTGATTGCAACAAATACATCGTTTTTGCCGAGCTTTCTCGAATCGAAGTGGATTTCTGATATTTGGACGTCTGTCGGTCCGCTCACCGCGGTAATCCTGACCCCGTATAAAATGTCCTTTAACAACTTCATGAAAGCTCCAGGGTTATGCGTTTCACCTTTGAAAGATTTGTTCCACGGGCTACGGATTGTTTCCTAACCTTGCCATTACCTATTACCTCTACCTCAATACCGAGATTTTCAAGAAAAGCTATGGCATCCATACCACACATACCCCTAAGATCAGGGAGGCTCTGGTGCTCCTGACGAACTACTTCGTAATAGCTCTTATAATCATTTTCCAGACGTTCAGTATCCGGACTGAGATCCGCTACCTCTTCAATGAGAGGATTGTTGGCATAAATCTTTCGGGCTATGGATTTAAACACTGGTCCGGAGACATCCGCTCCGTAATAACCGACACTCTTATCAGGTTCATGAATGACTACTATACAGGAGTATTTGGGCTCCTCGGCCGGGAAATATCCCGCAAATGTGGAGATATATCCCAGCTTCTCAGGATCCTTGGTAACGTAATTCTTCTGAGCTGTACCCGTTTTCCCTGCCATAGAGAAATTGGATGAGTAAAGCCTGTGTCCCGTTCCATTCTCATTTTCAACCACCTGTCGCAACAGATCCTGTGTCTTCTTAATGGTTTCTTCTGAACTTATAGATGGATTGAGCACTTCTTTGTCAAATTGATAGATGGTTTTGTTCCATTCCCGCACCTCTTTAATCAATCTCGGTCTTAAGAGTTCACCTCCATTTGCAATTGCATTGTAGAAGGCAAGCGTTTGCAAAGGGGTCAAAGCCACCTCATAGCCATGGGACATCCAGGCAAGTGATATGCCTGACCACCCTTTATCGCCCGGATAGCGGATTACAGGAGTTCCTTCACCTTTGATGGGCATTCCCAATTCCTGGTCAAGCCCCATTTCCATCAGACTGTTTACAAAACGTTCGGGTTTTTCCTTATACCCATTGTGGATCATCTTTGCAAATGCCGTATTAGAAGACACCACAAAGGCATCAGCCACCGAGATTTCACCATAGCCGCCGTGCTTTGAATCACGTACTGTACGATCGTACAGTCTCCATCTTCCACGTTCTGTATCTATAACATCGGCAGTATCGATGACCTCATCATCTAATGCAGCAACCAGGGACATCAGTTTAAATGTAGAACCGGGTTCATGAGATTCTCCAATAGCGTAGTTGAGCCTTTCATAATACTTGCCATCTTCGGTTATACCCAGGTTTGATATCGCCTTAACCTCCCCGGTATTCGTTTCCATTACAATGACGCAACCGTGATCAGCCTTATATTTTTCCAATTGAGCAAGAAGTGCATGATGGGCTATATCCTGAATATTGATGTCGATGGTGGAGATTACATCATAACCGTCCTTTGGCTCCACAATGTTATTCAGGCCAATGGGTTTCCATTGACCTTTGGCAATTTTCTGCTTTAGCCTTTTGCCCTCAATCCCTCTTAGGTATTCGCCAAACGCACCTTCCAGTCCTACCCTGGTCGCATAGCCATTCTCGTCAAATCTCTCGTAACCAACACTGCGTTCTGCAATTTTACCGAGTGGATGCTCCCTAACTGTCTTTTGCTCTGTAACAAGACCCCCTTTATAGGGTCCGAGATTAAAAAGCGGTAGTGATTTAACTTTTAGAAAGTCTGAATAGTCAATATTTCGGGCTATCAGGGCATAACGGTTTTTATTAGCCCTTGCTTCTCTCAGTATTCGACCGTAGTATCCGGTTGTCTTGCCAAAAAGGGCATCAAGCTCTGAAGAAAGGGCATCAACATTTTCTGAAAAGTTTTTCTCACTAACTGTAACCGCATCAAAATGAATGGTATACCTCGATACTGAAGTAGCCAGCAGACTGCCGTCATCTGAATAAAGGTTACCGCGGTTCGGAGCAATTGTGAAAAGTTTCTCCGTACGCTTCATGGCCAGCTGTTTGTACTTATCACCCTGGACCATTTGTATACTGACAAGCTTCACTCCTACTCCTATAGCGAATATGAAGAGACAGCAAGCCACCACATAAATACGGATCATGATATTCTTGTCCTGAATCGCCATTTATTAATTACCGGTCTTAACTTTAATTTTTTTCGGTGGTGTCTCTGAGGGCTGCAACCCCTTTTCTTCCACCGATTGCATAACTGAGGATTCCAGTTTTAATCGCTGGACATCCGAGCGCATGTCAACAAATTCACTGCGTAATTCTCTTACCTCCTCATTGAGGGCCGCCACATGATGCACTTTGCGATCCGCACTATGCGAACTGGCTATCATTACAGTAGCCAGAGAAGAAGCATAGATGATAAACAACCAATTTTTTGGTGCATCGCCGCTTACCAGGAATTTTCCCCTCAATATGTCTAAAAACCCCTTTTTCATATTTATTATATGGTTATACTCTTTCCGCTATCCTTAATTTGGCACTTCGCGCTCTTGGATTTCGACCAATTTCATCGGCCGACGGCACAATGAGTTTTCCAATTTTTTTGAACGGCATACTAACTCTTCCGTACAGGTCTTTCTCAGGTTCTCCTTCAAACAATCCACTTCTGACAAATCGCTTTACTAGTCGGTCTTCCAATGAGTGATAACTTATCACAGAAAGTCGCCCTCCTTTTTTCAAGAGACCCGGTGTCTGTTCAAGGAATTCGCGCATTGCTGCCAGTTCTTCATTCACCTCAATGCGGATGGCCTGAAATACCTGAGCCAGTATCTTATTCTCCCGTTGCCTTGGCAGAAATCTACCCAGTGCCTTTTTCAAATCTGAAGTAGTACGTATTGGCTGACCATTTCTGAATTCAACAATAACTCTTGCCATAGCCTCTGCATTTCTTAATTCGCCGTAATCCGATAGAATCGCCTTTAAAGCTTTCCTGTCGTATTCATTGAGAACCTCATATGCTGATTTTTTACCCCGCTGACTCATTCTCATATCGAGTTTGGCTTCAAAACGTGTTGAAAAGCCCCGCTCAGCAGTATTGAACTGATGAGATGAAACACCGAGGTCTGCCAGAATACCATCTACCTCCGTAATGCCATAGAACTTTAGAAACTGTCTGATGTATCTGAAATTCTCATTGATCAGCAGAAATCGCCTGTCATCCAGTGCATTTTCAATTGCCTCTTCATCCTGATCAAATGCCACCAATCTGCCTTCCTCACCCAGTCTCTTTAATATTTCCCTGGAATGCCCCCCTCCTCCGAAAGTCACATCCACGTAAATGCCGTCAGTCTTAATATTTAAACCGTCTACTGCCTCCTGAAGAAGTACAGGTTCATGATATTCCCTCTTCATCTTCTCCCATTACCTCTTCTGCCAGCTCCGCAAAGTTTTCTGCCGTTTCTTCAAGGACCTTTTCATAGCTATCCTTATCCCATATCTCGATGATATTAATTGCCGAACTAAGCACCACCTCTTTGGTGATGCCAGCCTTGGATATTAAGTTCTTTGGTATGAGGAGTCGCCCTGTCGAATCAATTTCTACAGGTTTAACCCCGGCAGAAAATCTTCTAATAAAGTCGTTGTTCTTTTTCCGAAACCTGTTCTTCTTGTTCATCTTTTGCATGAGCAGGTTCCATTCGTCCATGGGATATAGTTCCAGGCAAGGTTGAAAAACAGAGCGCTTGATCACAAAACCCTTATTCAGCAAAGGAGCCATCTGATTCTTGAGGGAAACAGGAATCATTACCCTACCTTTGGTATCGGCTTTACACTCATATGTCCCTATGAAGCTGACCACTTAAAGACGGTTGGTTTTTTAATTAATAACTCAAATATATAGAAATTATTACCACTATTTACCACAAATTACCACTTTAACTAGAAAAAATTTATCAAAAAGATCTTTCAAACAGGCTTTGGACTGGCTTTTCTGTACTATTTGCTGAGGGCGGTTTAAAATTTTCCGAACAGTATCAAGGGCGGCGCGTAGAAGGGCCAGACAGATGCAGAAAAGTCAGGGTATATGGATGAAATGCCTATATTTGCCCACTGATATGCATAGCAATCCGTAGATGGAAAACAACATAATCAAGGAAGGAAAATACAGGTATATTGAGGTTGGAGAGGGCACCCCGATGATTATTTTGCATGGGCTTATGGGCGGACTCAGTAATTTTCACGGAGTATCGGATTACTTTCCCAATAAAGGCTACAAAGTGCTTATTCCAGAATTACCCATTTACGATATGCCCATGCTGAAGACCAATGTCAAGAATTTTGCCATTTACCTGGAGAATTTCATCGAGTTTAAAGGTTTTGATAAGGTTATCTTACTGGGAAATTCATTAGGCGGCCATATCGGTCTGCTGCATAGCAAACTTTTCCCTGAGATAGTGAAAGCACTGGTGATCACAGGCAGCTCCGGGCTTTATGAGAGTGCTATGGGCGACGGATATCCCAAAAGAGGGGATTACGACTTCATAAAGAAAAAAGCAGAAGATGTGTTTTACGACCCAAAAGTGGCCACTAAGGAAATTGTAGACGAGGTTTATGCTACAGTCAATGACCGAATGAAGCTCGTAAAAACACTGGCTATCGCCAAAAGTGCCATCAGACACAATATGTCTAAGGATCTGCCAGACATGAATACCCCTACCTGTATCATCTGGGGTGAGAACGATACGGTAACGCCACCGAACGTAGCCGAAGAATTTCACGAGCTACTGCCAGACTCCGAATTATTCTGGATTGAAAAATGCGGCCATGCTCCCATGATGGAGCATCCCGAGGAATTCAATGTTATTTTGGATGCCTGGCTGCAAAAACGCAATTTCTGATTGCCGAAATGAAAATCAGTTCTGCCATATTTGTAATGAGCAATTCCAAAGTTGCTCATTGCCCAAAAGACCCTATTCCGGAATACGCTTTTATAGGCAGGTCTAATGTGGGCAAATCTTCTCTTATCAATATGCTCACAGGTAGAAAAGGTCTTGCCAAAACTTCTGGTAAACCAGGTAAGACTCAACTGATCAACCATTTTAAGATCAATAATAACTGGTTCCTGGTAGATTTACCGGGATATGGCTATGCGAGAGTGTCCAAAAAAGACAAAAAAATATTCCAAAAGTACATTACAGAATACTTTGGCAAACGAAGGCAATTACTCAATGCTTTTGTACTGATCGATATTCGTCACGAGCCTCAGGACATCGATATGGAATTTATGGAATGGTTGGGAATAAACAACATCCCTTTTTCCATAGTCTTCACAAAGGCCGATAAATTGGGCCCGGCTGCCAGGGAAGCTAAAGTAGAGTCTTATTTAAATACCATGCTTGAAGGTGTGTGGGAAGCTGTTCCCTCATACTTTGTCACCTCCTCTTCAAAGGGAATAGGTCGTGATGAACTGCTCAACTACATCGAAGATATCAATTACGAGTTTTACCAACAACAAAAGAACTAGGTGATCTCTACCCGGTCCTGAATTAATTTGATTAGCTCCTCAGCATTATCCAATTGGTTCAATTCTGCAGTATTCACCAATACCTGGAGTTCTTCTTCTACTGCGCACAGTACAATGGGAAAATCAAACTTAAATCCGAATTTTGAACTGTAGGCCTTTTGGTATTCATCTTTATGTAGAAATTCCATCTCAATTGGAAAAGATTCCCTGAAATCTCGCCAGGCCTCTTTTTCGCCTACAAGACCAAATGTTATGTCACAGAGATTGCAGTTATATGATGATGGACTAAGGACTTTATGCATACTATCCAGAACCGCATTAATAGTTCCGGACTTTGCGTTATAAACAAAAATTATTTTTTGAGGTGTGATGGTGTGCATTCTAATTGGTATTGAGAAAACATCTTTTAAACCAGGAACCCACTACAGGGCATCAGCTAACAGGACAAGGAGAGCTGTTAAACTACATTATTTCAGTTCCATTTTTTCTGCAAAATAATCACAGAAATCCTTCATCGTAGCCGTCATCTTTTCATCCTGGGTTGCCTTCATAAAGGTATCGGAGAGGGCCATCAGGGTCTGATGAAAAAAGATCTTCATCTCGTCTACCGGCATGTCCTTTGTCCACAGATCTATTTTTAAAGATTCCTTGTTTTTACTATCCCAAATAGATAACAACATCGCCTTGGCTTCTTCATTTTTAATCCCGCCATCTTCAGCTGACCAGTTTAATTCCTCGGGCACCCTGTTTTCGTCAAGGGAAACCGTAAGTGTAATTTGCGATTTGTGCAGATTTGCCATTAATTATTTTTTTGGTTTATATCCTGAGTTCTTAAATATTGCATCCCCGGCCATAGAAAGCATCTTTAACGGATCCGTATCATTTTTATCCATATATGACCGGACGATCATCCATCCTATATAGCGCCCTACCCTACCCGGTGATTCACTATCGAGTTCGAGTCTGAATTTAGAGAAGGGTGCAGGCTCCAGAAAACGGGGTAGCAGGCCCTGGTCCGTACTATACAGGTATTCCCTTTCTATAAAGTACCTCCAAATCTGTTCCTCATTAGCCTCAGCCCATTCCAGTTCCTCCTTTGAGTAATGTATTTTTTCTGTATCTGCCCACCCTGGCATCCACATATCTTTCATATATAGAATTTTCCCGTAGAAAATCATTTGGCTCAGAAAAGTTCTGTCAGCAGGGTAGTTAATCTTCATATTCGCATAAGCTGATGCCACATCACTAACGAGGTACTTCTTGTCGAAATCCCTGGAGATATAGCGACTTATACCTTGATAAAACCGATGATCCTGACCCAGGTAATTATCTAATCCGAGCAGCAAAAGACTGTCGGCCAGTATAACCCTGTTCTTGTAATCGACATCAGAGGTAATGGTTACCACTTTTGGAGGGATCAGATCAGGGTAATAATAGCTAAGATGTTTCAGCAGTAATTCCAGTTCGGATTCCTGTTCCTCAAAATCTTCAAAGGCCGCACCAACTTCTTCAAGCAAGGCTATTTGTACGGTGTCCTTCATTTTTCTCAACCATATACTGTCCGGGTACTGCTCTGGAAAGAGATAAGGGTACTTATCTTTAAGCACCGGCAAGTCTTCGGCTGCGGCCGCTGCGAAATCCCGGTCGAACCTCAATACCTCCAGATCCAGATCTATTCCCGCTATTTCTTTTTTAACTGAATCAGCTTCTTTGCAGTTGATCAAACAGAGCGCAAAAAGAGCAAAAATGACGCATCTTATAGCCATTCTAAGTATCTGATATATAATTTTTAATATTAGCTTTTCAGGCTTTATTTTTACGGGCGCTAAGTTAATTGTTTTATCCATAAAAAAGATTGTTATGCAAGTAGAGAAAGTAGTTGATCACATTGTCGGCTGGCTAAAGGAATATGCTCTCAATGCCAGGTGTGAAGGATTCGTTATCGGGGTTTCCGGAGGAATAGATTCAGCCGTTACCTCAACCTTATGTGCGCGTACCGGACTACCGTTGTTGTGTATAGAAATGCCAATACACCAGGGTGAGAAACAAGTTACCAGGGCCGATGAACACATTATTTGGTTGCAGGACAACTATAAAAATGTAGATCGTATACCAGTTAACCTGACACCTGTATTTGACAATCTGGTGGATGCTTTACCCGCTGTTGAAGATGAGGAATCACGCTTTATGTCACTGGCTAATACAAGGGCTCGACTTCGCATGACCACCCTGTACTATTTCGCTGCACTAAAAAAATATCTCGTAGCGGGTACGGGTAATAAAGTTGAAGATTTCGGAATTGGTTTTTATACCAAATACGGCGATGGTGGCGTAGATCTAAGTCCTATCGCAGATCTGCTGAAAAGCGAAGTTTACGAATTGGGAGCCTACCTTGGTGTTAGTGAGGCAATCATGATTGCACCTCCTACTGACGGCCTCTGGGGCGATCACAGGACGGATGAAGAACAAATTGGCGCTTCCTATCCTGAACTCGAATGGGCAATGGCAATGGACGACAACGGAAAAACAGTTGATGATTTTGTAGGAAGGGAAAGAGAGATCTATGCAATTTACAAGCGTTATAATACCGCCAATAAACACAAAATGGTGCCGATCCCAATTTGTGAGATACCAGAAGAGCTAAAATGACCTTTTAACTTATAATCAAGTACTTAAAACGAGTATTAATAGAAAAACTATAGAAAAACCATAAAAAAAATACATTTTTGTTTAAGAATTTAGATAATTTAACCTTACATTGCATGTCAGTTTTTATTCACTCTTTTAAGGTTAAG
>JAAUXY010210165.1_pt1 | contig 21481 bp, 23 predicted proteins | sample 7278121 | NCBI WGS metagenome assembly JAAUXY01 (sample SAMN14350117, study PRJNA611818) | marine sediment metagenome | isolation source: surface marine sediment (1.8m) | place: French Polynesia: Moorea | collected 2018-08 | reverse complement strand
GCCCGATCGATCCACGGCGCGCTCAACACCGACCCGTTGGTACCGGGCCTGCGGGTGCCGACGTCGTTCTGCCCGACCGACGGCGGCCGCCCGACCGAGCCGCCCGATCTGGAGCAGGCGGACCGCAACGTCGTCGTGGTCCTCGCCGACGCGCTCCTCGCCGTCGACGAGGAGTGGTGCGCCTACGCCGCCGACCTGTGGCTGCGGGCCGACGCGACGGTCGACATCCGCTGCCTCCCCTTCGAGCTGGCGGAGAACGTCTACCCGCTCGACGAACGGATGGCGGGAGCCAGCTTCGTCAGGGCCTACGAGGACGAGACGCGGCCAGACGCCCAGCGCGACCGGGTCGTCCGGCGACTGGTGATCGATCTCTGCCGCTTCCTCCACGACGACGCCGACGACGCGACCGACCACCCGGAAGCTCCGACGAAGTTGTTCATCAGCCACACGAAAGCCGACCTGGCCAGCGAACCGCGTGTCGTCGAGGAGCTGAAGATCGCACTGACCGGCGATCAGCCGATCAGGTCGTGGATCGACAGCGGCGAGATCGAAGGCGGTTCACGCTTCGCCGAGCGGATCGCCGAGGGGGTCGAGGACTCCTCCCTGTTGTGCATCCTGACCAACAACTACGCCAGCCGGGAGTGGTGCCGCAGGGAGGTCCTGCTCGCCAAGCGAGCACAGCGGCCTCTCGTCGTGGTCGATGCGCTGACGACGCAGGAGATCCGCAGCTTCCCCTACCTCGGCAACCTCCCCGTCGTCCGCTGGACCGGCGACCCGCAGCCGGTGATCGACCTCGTGTTGAAAGAGACGCTGCGCGACCTCCACGCCCGCGCCGAGCTCGAACGCATGCGGCGCGACAACGACGTGATCTTCACCCGACCGCCCGAGCTGCTGACGCTCACCGATTGCGACGAGGGCGAGACCGTGCTCTACCCGGACCCGCCGCTGGGCGTGGAGGAGGTCACGGCCCTCGAACGGGTCGGAGTCCACATCACCACCCCGCTCCAGCGGTTGACGACCGAGCGGGCGCTCGAGGGACTGCGGATCGCGCTGTCGATGTCGGAGAGCGCCGACATCGCCCGATTCGGGTTCGACCTCGTCCACCTGTCCTCGACGATGCTCGAGGTGTCGAGATACCTGATGCTCGAGGGCGCCACCCTCGTCTACGGCGGCCACCTCGGCGACGAGGGATACACCCAGCAACTCGCCGAGCTCGTGCGCGCCCACAACTCGATCCCCGGTGTCGACGAGGTGGAACGCATCGAGAACTTCGTCGGCTGGCCGGTCGGCATCGACGCCGCGACAACCCTGAGGTACAAGGCGGTCGCCACCCTGGTGAGGGTCCCCCGCCCGGCCGACGTCAGCGAGGCGCTGCACCCCGACCTCGACGAGGGTCCGGCGGCCCGGTTCAGCGCCGCACGGTCGCCGGAGCACCGTTACGCCTGGGCCCGCGGGATGACCGAGATGCGCCGGACCCAGACCGAATCCGTCGACGCCCGGGTGGTCCTCGGTGGCACGGTGGGACCGACCACCAAGCGACTCCCGGACGGGACGACCGACCAGGCGTGGTACCAGAGCCGCATCCCCGGTGTGCTGGAGGAGGTGCTGATCTCGGCAGCGGCCGGGCAACCGGTGTTCCTGCTGGGAGCGTTCGGTGGTGTACCGGCGCTGGTGATGGACGTGCTGGACGGCCGGACACCACCCGAGATCACCTGGGACTTCCACCGACACGCGCCACACGCGGCGGCGATGCGGGAGCTCTACGAGTCGCGTCGCGAGTGGTACGACTACGCCGAGATGGTGACGACCCTGCGCAGGCTCGGCCTGACCGGACTCAATGCGCACCTCAACGAGGACGAACACCGCAGGATGGTCCACGCCCGTCAGGCGACGTCGATCCTCGAACCGCTGCTGGCCGGCCTGGTCCGCGTTCGTGAAGCGGATCGGAATGCCGCGCCACCGGCGCGCTGAACCCGAGCGTCGACCAGACCCGCCGGAGGGCGATGCGCCCGCTGCGCTTGCGAGCGGGACGTGAGCACGCCGCAGGACGCGGCGAGCGGGTCTCAGAGCACCACGTTCAGCCCGCTGAAGAGGGCCAGTCCGCCCTGATCGCCTTCGCCGAGGATCATCCGCTCGGACGTTCCCTCGCGAAGCACCGCCGACACGTCGACGACCAGCGGCTCCTCGGTCGGCTCGGACCCGGCCTCGACGTCGGCGGTGACGGCGACCTCGACCGGCGGACCCTGTGGGGTCTTGGCGGTCGCCGCGGACACGAGGTAGGCGGTGGGCGGCACGAGCTTCACCTGCCGCCCCGTGATGTGCTCGATCATCCGGACGACCATCGACAGCCGCGACTGGTCGGTGTTCTCGTCGCGCCTACTTGACGCAGCGGACACCGGGTGGACCGTTCCGGGACGCGTCGCGGTGGGCATTCTCACCCTCGCGATCTCGACAGGTCCCAGTTCCATGGGCGTGGACTGTCCACGCCCGCGCTCGCTGGCGCAAGGGTTTGCGGCGACCGGACGCAGGCGAACGCGGAGCAGGACTCGCGACCTGGGTTTCAACGGTCGCTACGGGCCTGGCACGATCGGGGCATGAACGCTGCCGGCACCACCTCCGCACGCCGGTTCGGGGTGCTGCTCCACCCGTCGTCGTTCGCAGGCCGGGACGACATCGGGACACTCGGGGCCGAGGCGGTGCGCTTCGTCGAGTGGCTGGCAGCAGCCGGGGCGACCATCTGGCAGACGCTCCCGCTCACGATGAACGGCAAGGACGAGTCCCCGTACTTCAGCCCGTCAGCGTTCGCCGGCAACCCGTGGCTGGTCGACCTCGAGATCCTGCGGGAGGCGGGGCTCCTCGACGAGACCGAGCTCCACGACCGGGTGACCGACGCCCGGGTCCCGTTCGATGTGATGCGCCGACGCAAGCGTCCGCAGCTCTGGTCCGCCGCCGACCGCCTGCTGTCGATGCCGCAACACCCGTGGCGGTCCGACTTCGACCGGTTCGTGCGCGACGCCGACTGGCTCGCGTCGACGTGCCACTTCTTCGCCTTGAAGGAGGTGCACGACGGCGCGCCGTGGTGGGAGTGGCCCGAGGGTCTGCGGCGCCGCGACGAGGACGCACTCGAACGATCCCGGCTCGAGCTCGCCCTCGAGATCGACCGGAGGGCCGCAGTGCTCTTCTTGTTCGAGATGCAGTGGCGGGCGTTGCGAGCCGACGCCAACCGGCATGGCATCGCGATCCTCGGCGACCTCCCGATCTACGTGTCCGACGACTCGGCCGACGTGTGGAGCCACCAGAGCCAGTTCGAGCTCGACGACGCCGGACGGCTCACCGTCCAGTCGGGGGCCCCACCGGACTACTTCAGCGCCGACGGCCAGCTCTGGCGCAACCCGCTGTACCGGTGGGACGTGATGGCCGCCGACGGGTACTCGTGGTGGATCTCGCGGCTGCGGCGGGCACTGGAGCTGAGCGACATCGTGCGTATCGACCACTTCCGGGCGCTGTCGGCCTACTGGGAGGTACCGGCCGATGCCGAGGACGCGACCAGCGGCCGTTGGGTGACTGGTCCGGGCCAGGGGTTCCTCGACGCCGTGCGCGCCGCGTTCCCCACGATGCCCTTCGTCGCCGAGGACCTCGGCACGCTCGACGACGAGGTCCACGCGCTGCGCGATGAGAACGGGCTGCCCGGCATGCGCATCCTGCAGTTCGGGTTCGACGGGTTGCCGGACAATCCACATCTGCCGGACGCGATCCCCGCCGAGTCCCTCGTCTACACCGGAACCCACGACAACAACACCCTCGCTGCCTGGTGGACGGGGCTCGATCCGAGCCTGCGGGCCCATGTCGCCGCGACCTACCAGATCCCGCCCGGCGCCGACGCCGGCCGCGCCGTGTGGTCCTTCGTCGAGGCCGCCATCGCCTCGCCGGCGGTCGGGGCCGTGTTCCCGATGCAGGACCTGCTCGTGCTCGACGAGCGGGCCCGGATGAACGTCCCGTCGACGACCAGCGGGAACTGGGACTGGCGGATGCCGCCCGACGCGCTCAGCGCCGACCTCGCCGCGTCGCTGCGCCGCCTCGGCGAGCGATACGGCCGCTGTTGACGCGAGCCGGTCACCGGCGGGCACGGCGCCATGACGGCGCATGCGGCCGGCGTGCCACACTCTCGGCGTGCCCACCCTCGCCGACGTCGTCGACCTCACCCGGCACCCGCTCGACGACCCGGGCTATCGCGACGAGTGCCGGCGCGCCGTCGACGCCGACGGTGCACTCGTGCTGCGCGGCTTCCTCCGCCCCGAGGCGGTCGCCGCGCTCGTCGCCGAGGCTGAGCACCTGCGCCCGCTGGCCTACTTCTCGGCGCACACCCACTCGGTGTATCTCGACCCTGCCGATCGCGAGCGACCCGCAGGTGACGCCCGCAGCCGGGCGGTCGTCAGCACGAAGGGCGCGGTGACGACCGACCAGGTCCCGCAGGGGTCGGGGCTGCGGGTGCTGTACGACGCCGCCGTGTTCCGCCGGTTCCTGTGCGACGTTCTCGGCGAGGACGAGCTCCATGAGTACGCCGACCCGTTGTCGTCGATCAACGTCAACTACTTCGAGCCGGGCCAGGAGCTGGGGTGGCACTTCGACAACTCCTCGTTCGCGGTGACGCTGCTGCTCCAGGCCCCCGAGGGTGGTGGGGTGTTCGAGTTCGTCGACGCGATGCGCGACAGCGCCGCGGGGTGGGACAACCACGAGGGCGTGACGTCGGTGCTCGACGGCCGCGCCGACCGCCCGCCGGTGGCGCTGGAGCAACGAGCCGGTGACCTCGCCCTGTTCCGTGGACGCGATGCGTTGCACCGCGTCACGCCGGTCGTGGGCGAGCGCACCCGGGTCCTCGTGGTTCTCGCCTACAACACCGAGCCGGGCATCTCGTTGAGCGAGAACGCCCGCATGACCTTCTTCGGTCGACTCCGGTGAACCGCGGGGTGCGGATCTCCTGGTCCTCGACATTGCGCCGGGGCACCCCGGCCGACGAGACTGATCGCTCTCACTTCAGGAGGTGGGTCCATGGTGGCGACCGAACGCATCCGCAACGTGGCTCTCGTCGGGCACAACGGCAACGGCAAGACCAGCCTCGCCGAGGTGCTCCTCTACCGCGCCGGCGTGCTCCAGCGACCGGGCGAGGTCGACAAGGGCACCACGGTGATGGACTTCGACGCCGAGGAGAAGGAGCGCCAGCAGTCGCTGTCGCTCGCCGTGGCCAGCTTCGAATGGAACGACCACAAGATCAACCTGATCGACACGCCCGGGTACGCGGACTTCCGCGGTGAGGCCCTCCTCGGGATGTCGGTCGCCGACCTCGCGGTGTTCGTCATCGACGGCGTCGCCGGTGTCCAAGCGCAGGACATCGTGCTCTGGCGCCATGCCGACCAGCTCGGGATCCCCCGGCTGATCTTCATCAACAAGCTCGATCGCGAGCATTCCTCGTTCGACGCCGCGCTCGCCGACGTGCGCAAGGTGTTCGGCAACCACGCCGATCCCGTCGAGCTGCCGATCGGCGAGGAGTCCAGCTTCCACGGCGTCGCCGACCTCCTGACCGACCACGCGTTCTTCTACGACAGCGGGCACCGTGAAGAGGTCCCGATGCCAGAAGAGCTCGTCGAGGCCGAGCAGGCCGAGCACGAGCACCTCGTCGAGGACGTCGTCGAGCAGGACGACGAGCTGCTCGAGCAGTACCTCGAGGGGAACGAGCCGACGCCCGAGCAGCTGGAGAAGGCGCTGCACGAGGCCGTCGACCAGGCCAACGTGTTCCCGGTCCTGTGCGGCTCGGCGATCACGCCGATCGGCGCCGACTTCCTCGCCGACTTCATCTGCAAGATCGGCCCCTACCCCGGCGAGCTCGGCCCGACGACCGTCGATGCCGGCGACCGCACGGCCGAGATCGACGTCGATCCCGACGGCCCGGCGCTGGCGTTCGTGTTCAAGACGACCATCGACGAGTTCGTCGGGCAGATCTCGATCTTCAAGGTCCTCTCGGGCACGATCCGGACCGACGACACGCTCATCGCGTCGGGTTCGCGCCACAAGGAGCGGCTGCACCAGATGATCTCGCTGTCCGGGTCGGACCGGACCGCGATCAGCGAGGTGCGCGCCGGCGACATCGCCGCCGTGACGAAGCTGACGCACACGAGCACCGGCGACACGCTCGCCCCGGACGGCACCCCGGTGACGTTCCGCCCGCCGGCCAGTCCTCGCCCGGTCTACGGCGTGGCGGTGTCGGCGGTGTCCCAGCACGACGAGGACCGGCTCGCGACGCTGCTGCGGCGGATGGTCACCGAGGACCCGACCCTCGCCGTCTACCACGACGACACGATGAAGAAGACCGTCGTCAGCGGCGGCGGGGAGACCCACGTCCAGGTCGCGCTGTCCCGCATGGCGCGGGCCGGCATCGAGGTCGAGACCGAGGACCTCCGCGTCGCGTATCGCGAGACGCTGGCGGGGTCGGCCGACACCGAGGGCAAGTACAAGAAGCAGACCGGCGGCCACGGCCAGTTCGGCGTCGCCCACGTCCGCTTCGAGCCGCTGGAGCGGGGCGCCGGCTACGAGTTCGACAGCGAGGTGACCGGCGGGGCGATCCCGCGCAACCTCATCCCGGCCGTCAGCGCCGGGATCGAGGAGGCCATGGCCCGCGGCGGACAGCACGGCTTCCCGCTCGTCGACCTCCGCGCCGTCGTGTACCACGGCAAGTACCACTCGGTCGACTCCTCGGAGATGAGCTTCAAGATGGCCGGGTCACTGGCGCTGCGGGAGGCGATCGAGACGGCCGGCGTCGACGTCCTCGAACCGGTCAGCGAGATGTGGATCCACGTGCCCAACGAGTACCACGGCGACGTACTCGGCGACATCAACTCCCGTCGCGGGCAGGTGTTGGGCACCGAGTCGGTCGGCGCCGACCAGACCACGATCAACGCGCTGGCGCCGACCTCCGAGGTCGTCCGGTACGCGATCGACCTGCGGGCCCTCAGCGGCGGCAGCGGGTGGTTCGAGATCGAGCACCACGGCTACCAGGCGATGCCCCAGCATCTCGTCGAGCGCCTCGAGCGCGAACGCAAGGACGATTCCTGACGGCGCACGTGGGTCGGCGCCGCCCGAGTTGATGCCACTCCACTGCGCCGCGCGGCGTACGATCGCGGCATGTGCGTCAACTGCATGAGCAACGCCGAGGCGGCGATGGCGAGCGCGGCGATCGTCGGCTACCTGGTGAAGGGGCCGGTGCACAAGGCGTTGGCGGCGGCCGACCTCGCCCCCGACCCCGACCCGGTCGCCCATGACGTGCGCACGGTCGCGTTCCTGCGGGCGCTCGACCTCGACCCGGTCGAGGCGCTCGGCGCCGACGCCGTCGCTCAGGCCGAGTCGTGGACGCCCGACACCTCCTGGGTGCCGTTCCGCGACCGCCTGCGCTCCCGCTCGGCGCGCCCCATCGGCTCCCAGAGCTTGCTCGCCACCCAGTAGGTGGCGAAGAGCAGCAACAGCGCCACCGGGTAGGCCAGCCACGGGTTGACGTGTGGCAGCGACCGGGTCTCGATCCACCAGGGTCCGGTCCACGAGAAGTCGATCGGGAACCCGACACGCTTCACGCCGTCGATCACCGGCTCGGCGACGAACCGCGCCCAGAGGCTCCACGAGATCATCCGGCACAGTCCGTAGAAGAACATCGCCCGGTAGAGCGCCAGCAACCCCCGTTCGGGCAGGACCCGTCCGAACGCCGCCCAGATCCGGGCGTCGGGCGGTACGACGTTCGTCCGCCAGTACTCGCGGGTCAGCACCCGCCACCCGACGAGCACGACGACGAGCCAGAACACGTCCATGGCCAAGCCGAGGCTGGAGTAGTAGGCCGCAGCGTCGAGGTACCGGCCCCCCGAGATGGTGGCGGCATAGGCCCAGGTCTCGCTGGACCAATTGAGCGTCGTGAAGGGGAACAGCAGCATCGTGCCGACCGAGTCGTTGATGTCGGTCAGGGCGTGGGCGGCGAACCCGAGGAGGTAGCCGATCGTGAAGGCCCGGTTGCGCTTCCACAGCCAGAACAGCAGCGCGATCAGCGTCCCGAAGAACAGCGTGTGGGTGAACCCCATCCCCGGGAAGCCGCGATGCCACTGGTGGGGGATCTCGGCGCCGTACCGCGTGCCGTTGATCGTGAAGCCGTAGACCCAGAACTTGGAGAGGAAGTCCGGCGTGAAGTCGCCGAGGAAGATCGCCCAGAAGCTGACCTTGCCGACCATCTTCTTCGGGAGATGCGCATGGACCGCGTAGATCTCGAACTGGTGGGCGGCCCAGCTCACGTCGGTTCCCCGTCCCCGCCCTGTCGGCGGCCGGTGAGGCCGATCCGGTCGGTGAGCCACGGGCCGACGACGATGAAGACCACCAGCCAGGCCGGGCCGACGAACCAGTTGAGCAGCCACTTGTGCCAGATGCCGAGCACGATGTAGGTCACCCCTGCGAGGACGTACCAGAACCACTCCTCGAAGCCGACCAGCCGGCGCGACCCGCGGAAGTCGAGGGTGTCCGCACCGTCGGGTGCAGCGGCCGGTGCGCCCTCGGAAGGCACCTCACCGTCGGGACGATCGTTCACGGCGCGGTCCGACACGAGCCGCCACGCTACGCCAGCCGCCCCGCCCCGGCCCAGGCACCCGTGGCTCCGGTACCAGGCACCAGACCGACCGGTGCCAGGTACCAGACCGAACGCTCAGTCGTCGGCCGTGGCGGGATCGTCGGTGTGCAGGCTCTCGCCGGGGGTGTAGAACAGCTCGACCAGCTCGGTGGCGTCGACGTGGCGGTGCCAGCGGCCTCTCGGCACGACGACCAACTCGCCGGCACCGATGCGCACGGACTCGTTGCCGTCCGCGCCGTACAGCTCGACGGTGACCGACCCCTCGAGCACATGGAGCAGCTCGTCGGTGTCGGGGTGCATCTCCCACGGGCCGGGACCCGACATGTTGACGCGGAACACGCCCAGGTGACCGTCGTTGAACGCAGCGAACGAGGTGAACGCGAGTTCCGGGTCCTGGCGGGCGATGGCAACGGGTGCATGTGCTTCCATGGTCCGATCATCGTCCCCAGCCGGCGGACTCCGACGGATCACGCGACGTCGAGTCCGCCGGGGCCTGTCCCCGATGGACTCAACTCGGGTCGAGGCCGAGGACCCCGTGGAGCCACTCGTCGAGCCGCTCCACCAACACGTCGTGGCTCTTCGCGAGCAGGTGGCCGTCGCCGGGCAGCAGGACCACCTCGCCGGCACCGGCGATCGAGCGCACCATCTCGCTCGACGCCGGGGGCAGCAACTCGTCGCGCTCACCGTGGAACAGCAGCAGCGGTCGGCCACCGAGCCCCGCCGCCACCTCGCAGCCGGCCGACTGGGTGGCGAACGTGACGACGCCGGCCACGGTGGCGGTCATCAGGACGGCGGTCCGGATGACGACCGCTCCACCGAAGCTGTGACCGAGCACCACGACCCGCTCGGCGCCCTCGTCGCGGGCCAGCTCGACGGCGCAGGCGACGTCGTGGGCACACCGATCGAGGTGGTTCGGCTCGCGGTAGCCGACCCGCAGGACCGGTACGCCGCGGCCCGCCCAGCGCTCACCGAGGAGGTGATACAGCCCGTGCCCGGGACCGAGGACCCCGCCCATCGCCCCGCCACATGCGACGAGCGCCGCCGGCCGGACAGCGACGCCGGGCGGAGGGTCGTGGCGGAACACGCTGAGCAGCCCGTGCATCGTGTACGTCTCGCGGTGGTGCAGCGTCGGCGAGATCGGGACCTCGACCGTCGCCAGGGTTTCCAGTGCCTCGAGCGCCGTCGGGTCCCTCGGATCGCCCGGGTCGCCGGCGGGCACCCTGGCCGCAGGGTCCCGCTCGCTCCTCTCCGCTCCGTCGGCGTCAGCCATCGATCGGTACCGTACAAAGCCAGATGAGCACGGCTGCCAGCGAGAACGCACGTCCGAACGCCACGGCTGCGTTCGACTTCGCCAACCCGGTCGATCGCGACCAGGCGCGGCGGATCGGGTCGGCGTGGATCGAGCTCCGGCGTGGCGCCCGCACGGCCCGGGTCCGCGACTACATGCTCGGTACCGAGCACCGGCTCGAACAGGGCCAGATGGATGCGCTCGACCTGCTCGTCCGGGGTGAGCGCTCGATGCGCGGGCTGGCGGACCGGCTGCGGGTCGAGCCGTCGACGGCGACACGAGCCGTGCAGCGCCTCGTCGACGACGGGCTCGTCGAGCGGTTCACCTCGCCCGACGACGGCCGTCTCGTCATGGTCCGCCTCACCGAGGAGGGCCGGCGCCGTCACGAGGACGTCGCCGGCCGGCGGGCGTTGGCGATGAGCCAGATCCTGAGCGCGTTCGAGCGCGAGGAACGGGCGCAGCTGGCCGATCTGCTCGACCGGTTCATCGACGCGCTCGACGATGTCGTGCAGACCCTGGGCTGAGCGAACGAGCCCGGCGGCGGACCGGGAAACGTTCGATGACCACGCCGGGAACGAGCTTGGCTCGCCAACCTGCTCGATCGGTTCATCGGCGTCCCGAAACGTTCGATGACCACGCCAGGAACCCTGTCGGGTCACCAGGTAGGGTCCCGGGCGATGGCAGACCAGGCCGTGTTCGCGGAGCAGGCGATGGAGTACGCGCCGCAGCTCTACTCCGCGGCGATGCGCATGACCCGCAACCGGGCCGACGCGGAAGACCTCGTCCAGGAGACGTACCTCAAGGGGTTCCGGAGCTTCCACACCTTCACCGAGGGCACCAACCTCCGGGCGTGGCTGTTCCGCATCCTCACCAACACCTACATCAACACGTACCGGGCCAAGCAACGCCGGCCCGACGAGACCGATCTCGGCGAGATCGAGGACCTCTACCTGTACAAGCGGATGAGCTCGCTCGACGACGCATCACTCGGCACGTCAGCCGAGGACTCGTTGATGAAGATGCTCCCCGACGACGAGGTCAAGCAGGCGCTCGAGGGGCTGCCGGACAACTTCCGCCTCCCGGTGATCCTCGCCGACGTCGAGGGGTTCTCGTACAAGGAGATCGCCGAGATGCTCGATGTGCCGATCGGCACGGTGATGTCGCGCCTGCATCGGGGAAGAAAGGGGATGCAGAAGGCGTTGTACGAATACGCCCGAGAACGCGGACTCGCAGCAGCGGAGACGAACGGCGAACCCGTGGCGCAGGAGAGCTGACGATGAACGACTTCCATGAATCGGATTGCCAATCGACGCTCAAGGAGCTCGATCGGTTCCTCGACGACGAGTTGACCACGCAGACCCGATCGGCGATCCATCATCACCTCGAGGGATGTCCCGACTGCTACGGCGCATTCGACTTCCACGCCGAGCTCAAAGAGGTCGTCCGGGCGAAGTGCAACAGCGACGAGATGCCCGCCGACCTGCTGTCGCGGATCGAGCGCTGCTTCGACACCGACCTCGACGGCGACGGCGTCATCGGCTGAACCGGGCCGCCGCTGCAGCTCTACTCGGCGCGACTTCGTCTCGAGAACCCCCTGGCAACATGCGGGGTTGTCGCACCTGACTCGCTAGCCTCACCGGCATGCTCGCAGCCGAGGTCTGGCACTGGTGGATCGGGGTGTTGCTCGCCGGCGGCACCATACTGGCCGGCGTGGCGCTGATCGGCGCCTACCTGAAGAGCGTCTCGTCGAAGCAGCATCCGTCGGGCCGCAATGCCCGCGAAGCAGACCTCTGACCGGATGAGCAGTCCGCCGCCGGTGCCGTCCCCACCGGTCGGCGAGCACCGTGCAGACTGATCGCCTCGGCGATCATCCGACCGGCGCCGGTACCGCCCCCTCCGGTCGGCGAGCACCGTGATCGACCCTGATCACCTCACCGATCACCCGGCCGTTGCCGCGTTGATCTCCCGGTGCACGTTCGCCCCGCCCGGAACACGGGTCGTCGCCGGATCGTCGGGTGGGGCCGACTCTGCGGCGATGATCGTGTTGGCCGTGGCCGCCGGCCTGCGGCCGACTGCGGTCCACGTGCACCACGGGTTGCGCGACGACGCCGACGACGACGCAGCGATCTCCGCAGAGATCGCCGGCCGATTGGGTGTCGACCACCGGGTCGAGCGCGTTGCGCTCGCCGACGGCCCGAACCTCGAGGCGCGGGCCCGCGAGGCGAGGCGGGCGGTGCTCGGACCGGAGGCGATGAACGGTCACACCGCCGACGACCAGGCCGAGACCGTGCTGCTCGCACTCTGCCGCGGCGCCGGTGCGACGGGCCTGGCGGCGATCCGACCCGGACCGACACACCCGATCCTCGGGCTGCGGCGGGCCGAGACCGTCGGGCTCTGCGATGCGCTCGGGCTGCGCATCGCCACCGACCCGACCAACACCGATCCCCGCTTCCGCCGCAACCGCGTCCGCCACGAGCTGCTCCCGCTGATCGACCGGATCGCCGAACGCGACGTGTCGGTCCTGCTCAACCGGACCGCCGACCTGCTGCGCGACGACGACGATCTCCTCGAACAGCTCTCGCGTGAGCTCGATCCGACCGACTCGAGGGCACTCGCCATCGCACCCGCCGCCTTGGCGCGGCGGGCGGCCCGCCGGTGGCTCACGAGCGAGGGGTACCCACCCGACTCCGCGACGATCGCCCGCGTCCTCGCCGTCGCGGCCGGCGAGGCGGCAGGGTGCGACGTCGGCGGCGGTCGGAGGGTCCAGCGAACGAACCAGCGACTCCGGCTCGTCGAGTAGCTCGCTCGCCGCGTCCTGCGACTCGCTCGCGTCCGGCTCGTCGCTGGCGCTTCCCTCGCCGGCTGTGCCGGAGCAAGCGCCACCCACGATGCGGCCCTCCTGGCCGCAACCCTCGATCCCAGGATGCGCATTACCCGGGATCACCGAAGCGGCACTAGCCTCCGTCAGCGGTATGCAGACGCCTGATCGACGCCGGAACGTGGCCTGATGCCTCCTCGCCTACGCGGCAAATGGGCGCTGGGCATCACGCCGCGCAACTTCACGTGGATCCTGAAGGACAAGCTGGCGATCTGCGAACGCCCTGGTGGGGTGGGTGAGAACCACCGGCGCGTGCGTCGCCAGGAGGAGATCATCTGGCTTCGTGAGAACGGATTCGGGTGCGTGATCTCGATCATCTCGGCCCCCCACAACCTGCACAACTACGAAGAGCTCCAGCTCCCGTATCGTCATCGCCCGTTCAACGCCGACAACCTCGATCCCTACCTGACGGCGCTGTACACCGAGATCCGCGAGCTGCTCAACCACGGTGCGAAGGTGCTCGTGCACGGTGAGGAGCTCGGCGACCGCATCGTCGGGGTGATGGGCGGCTACATCCGCTGGTCGGGGCTGGTCGAGGATCCGACCCAGGCGATCCAGGTCACCGAGCGTCTGGCCGGCCGCCAGCTCGATCCCTTCGCCCGCGAGGTGATCATGCGGGCCCACGAGCTCCGCTGATCCGCTCCGGGTCGTCGGGGAGACGACCGGGATCGAGCGGGGGCGACCCGGGTCAGGCCCGGATCGGGGGCGAGACGCCGCACATGTCGTCGGGGACGACCAGCAGCGGCAGCGGGTCGATCGCCACGCTGTCCCAGTGGCTGCTGCCGACGACGTTCCGCACCTCGAAGTGCAGGTGGTAGTTGAAGTCGTTGTGGGCCCCCGACGTGCCGGTGTTGCCGACGTAGCCGATGACGTCGCCCAGGCGCACCTCGTCGCCCTCCTCGAGCCCCGGCTCGTGCGAGGACAGGTGGTAGTACTTGTAGCTGCGGGCGTTCTCCTCGTCGTACAGGGTCCACCCGTTGCCCGCGCCGTAGGTCAGGCCCCGATCCTCGTTCCGGTTGACGAGCACGCCGTCGGCGACGGCGCGCACCGGTTGATCGCGCGACCCCATGATGTCGACGCCCTCGTGCAGTCGGCTGCAACCACTGCGGCAGTCACCGAAGTTGTCGAGCACGTAGCAGTCCGACACGGCGTCGAGCGGGAAGATCAACATGCCGTCCGGCGCCGGCGGGTACTCCGGCTCGGGCGGCTGGGTCGGCTCGGCCGGGCCGAAGCGCTCCGCGGGTTGCAGCGCGGTGCCCGCACCCTCGATGCGCGGGACCGAGTGACCCGAGGCCGAGATCTGCTGGGCGACCCTGCCCAGCCCGAGGGCCCCGAGGCCGGCGCCGACGGCCGCGGCCCGGATGAGCTGGCGGCGAGAGATCGGGGTCGGTTGATCCATGACGTCGAACGGGTCCGGCACACGAGATGTGTCCGACACGTGTTCTCTTCATCGGCACGGTCCCAGCCGCGCTTGAGCACAGCATATGACATCGACGTCACCATTTCGTCATGAAACCGAAATCTTCAGGAACAGCGGGGGTCGTTCACCGCTCGCACGACGACGTCCTCGTCGGGCACGTCGAGCAGTGGGAGCGGATCTTCCGCCGGCCCCGCTGTGCCGCCCCGGCGGACCTCGAAGTGGAGGTGCGGCCAGTTCGCGTTGCCCGACTCGCCCATGTACCCGATCACCTGGCCACGGGCGACGGTCATCCCCACCTCGAGCCCCTCCTCGAACGCCAGGAGGTGGTGGTAGCGGTAGATGTCGCCGTTGGCATCCTCCAGGATCCACGCGTTGCCCTGTGCGCCCTGGTTGATCCGGATGCCCGACAGCACCCCGTCGACACAGGCGACGAGCGGCTCGCCGCCGTCCGGCAGGGGCGAGAAGATGTCGATGCCGGCGTGGCTGCAGTTCTGCTTCGAGACGCTCCAGCCGCCGAAGTTGTCGAGGACGGTCACCGGTTGCTCCTCGTCGACCGGAACCACCGGGAACGTCAACAGCCCCTCGGGGGGTGGCAGCGTCGTGGTGGTCGTCGTCGTGGTCGTCGTCGTGATGCGCTCGGCGGTGCGACCGGCCTCGGCGGCGCCGCCGAAAGCATCCGGAACGTCGTCGCCGACGGCGGTCGCCGGGGGGCGACCGAGCCGGAAGAGCCCGAACACACCGACGCCGACGAGACCGAGCGCCGAACCGATCATCTGACGGCGGGTACGAGTAGCGTTGGGATCCATGGCTGGTCGGCGGGTCTTCGTGAGCGGCGTCGGCGGCGAGCTCGGCACCCTGGTCGCCAGTCTGCTCGAAGACGAGCCATGGGTTGGAGCGCTGGCCGGCATCGACGCCGACCCGCCACGTCGCAGGCTCCAGCGTACGGCATTTCACCGCATCGACCCCGCAGAACACGACCGAATCGTCGACACGGTCATCGACTTCGATCCGCACGTGCTCGTCCACGTCGGGGTCTGGGAACCGAACGCACGGGCCGCGCCGCAGATCGCCGCCAGCCTCACCGACCAGGCTGCCACCAGCATCATCGGCGCCGCGGCCGAGTGCAAGGGGTTGGAACACATCATCGTCCGCAGCGGGATCGAGATCTACGGACGGGCCAAGGGTGCACTCACCCGGCCCGACGAGTCGGCTCCGATCCACCCCACCTCGGACTACGGCCACACGGTCGCCGACATCGAGCGCACGGCGGCCAGCGTCGCCGAGCGCGTCGGCGTGACCGCCGGCGCCGTCCGGCTGGCAACGGTCCTCGGCCCCCACGTCCCGTCCCCGCTCGGACGGTTCCTGCGCCTGCCGGCCGTGCCGTTCAGCGCCCTCGCCGACCCGCCGTTCGCAGTCATCGAGCACCGCGACGCGGCCCGGGCACTCGTCGCCGCCGCCCGGGTGTCGCTCGCCGAGCCGGTGAACGTGGTCGCCCCCGGCGCCATCACGTGCCTGCAGGCGGCGCGGCGCGGCCGCCGGCTGCCGGTCCCGCTGATCGGGCCCGAGTGGCACGTCGCCAAGCTGCTGACGCACCTGTTCGGCGCGCCGGTCCCCGACCACATCGCCGAGATGCTCCACCGGGGCCGGCTCGCCGACAACGGCAGGATGGCCGAGCTGCTCGGCATGCAACCGGGGTCGACGACGGTCGAGGTGATCGACCGGCTCTACGGCTGGCCGAGCATCATCCGCACCCCGGCCCGGGTCCAGGTGGCGTCGTGACGGGCGTGCCGGCGGCAGGAGACGGCTCGTGAGCGACATCGGTCGCGTCGTCCCGATGCCCGTCCGCCGAAGTGCACGCGCCGCTGCACAGACCGTCTCCGGGGCGATGACCGGGGCGGGAGCTGCCGCCCGGCGCCTGAGCGAGGAGGCTCCCGGCATGGTCGACGACTGGGGCCGCGATCCCGCCCTGGTGCGCACGCTGATGTTCGCCGCGCAGTTCCGCTGGAGCGTCACCGTCGGCGGGGATCACCACCTGCCGAAGAAGAAGGGGGCGCTGATCGTCGTCAACACCCGCAGGTACGCGCTGGCCCCTGTCTTCTCGGCGTTCGCCATCAGCCGTGCCGTCGACCGCCCCGTCCGCTTCGTCGGACGGCCCGACGACGCACCGATCGGGGCGTTCGCCCGGCGCATCGGCGCGCTGCTCGACGATGCCGACGAGGTCCGTGGCGCGCTGCGCGCGGGCGAGCTGGTGGTGCTCGGCGCCGAACCCTCACCGAGCCCGCGCGAGGTCGGACGGGTCGACCACTTCCACGTCGGCGCGGCGGTCTCCGCAGCAGCCCCCGTGTTCCCGACGGCTACGACGAGTACGCCGTTCACCCGTCGGGCCCGCGTCGAGATCGGCGACTACGTGCGCAGCCGCCACCGGCGGCGCGGCCCGCTCGCCGAGCTCGAGCTCGCCGACCAGATCGCCGAGGAGATCGAGCTGCTGCTCGACGAGCTCGGCGACCTCAACACCGGCTGGCCGTTCGAACGGGTCGACCTCGGCGGGCTGGGAGGCAACTGATGGTCGCTGACGCCTGCTCCCCAGCCCCGCCCGCCGCCGTCGTCGCGGGGGTGCGCTGATGGCCTACGTCCGCGCCAGCGACGGCGTGCGTATCCACTACTCGGTGACGGGGCGGCCGGGCGGTCCCCCGATCCTGTTCATCCAGGGCCTCGGCGTCGACAAGAACGGCTGGAACCTGCAGCGGCTGGCGACGGCGCCGTGGTACCGGTCGATCGCCGTCGACAACCGCGGCGCCGGTCGGAGCGACAAGCCACACGGGTCGTACTCGCTCGAACAGATGGCGGCCGACGCGATCGCCGTGCTCGACGACGTGGGGATCGACACCGCCCACGTCGTCGGCGCGTCGATGGGTGGTGCCATCAGCCAGATGCTCGCCGTCGAGTACCCGGAGCGGGTCCGGTCGCTGACCCTGGCCTGTACGGCCGGCCGCAACCACCCGTGGCGCGAGGAGCTGCTCGCCAGCTGGCGCGACACGGCACTCGCACGCGGCATCGGTGCGATGGGCCAGGAGGCGGCACGGTGGGTCATCGGCCCCCGCTCGTTCCGGCGGCTGCTCCCGGCGATCGGATGGCTCGGCCCGCTCGCCCTCGGGCGTCCTGCCCACGCCTTCGCCGCCCAGGTGAACGCCATCCTCGGCGTCGACATGTCGATGGCCGATCGGGTCAGCGAGATCGAGGTCCCGACGCTCGTCCTCGTCGGCAACCAGGATGTGTTGACGCCGCGCGGCGACAGTGAGGAGCTGGCCGAGAAGATCCCGACCGCCGAGCTGGTCGTGATCAGCGGAGCGGCGCACGGGTTCATGGTCGAGCATGCGTCGACCTTCAACCGGGTCCTCCTCGAGTTCCTCGGGCGCGCCGAGCGCACCCACCGCGCGTCGGATGCCGCCGACGGCGTCGGAGCCGCCACCGGCTGATGCGCGTCGTCGTCATCGGCGCGGGCCTCGCCGGCCTGGTCGCGGCACGCGAGCTGGCACGGGCCGGCGTCGGGGTGGTCGTCGTGGACAAGGGCCGCTCCCCCGGTGGGCGGCTGGCGACGCGCCGGATCGGCGCCGCCCGCCTCGACCACGGGGCGCAGTTCTTCACCGTCCGGACCCCGGCCTTCCAGGCCCGCGTCGACGACTGGTCCGCGAGGGGCCTGGTGAACGTCTGGACCAACGGCTTCGACGGCGACGACGGCCACCCTCGCTACGTCGCGGTCGAGGGGATGACGGCGCTGGCCAAGGACCTCGCCACGGGGATCGACGTCGAGTACTCCACGATGGCGTTCGCCGTCCGCGCCGCCGGAACCGACGTTGCGCACCGATGGGACGTCGTGATCGACGACGCGAGCCGGCGAGCCGCCGACGTCGTGATCGTGACGTGCCCGCTGCCCCAGGCCTTCGCGCTGCTGGTCGACACCGGCATCGACCTCGAACAGGGCCCGTTCCGCACGGACTACGACCGCACGATCGGGCTGCTCGCCGTGCTCGACGGCCCGAGCGCAGTCCCGGCTCCGGGCGGTGTGCAGGCGGCCGACTCGACCTTCTCGTTCGTCGCCGACAACCAGGCCAAGGGGGTGAGCGCCGTTCCGGCGGTGACGCTCCACGCCAACCCGGAGTGGAGCGAGCAGCACTGGTCCCTCGCCGACGAGGTGCTGCTCGACCGCCTGGAGGCTGCGGCCCGGCCGTGGCTCGGGTCGGCGCACGTCGTCGAGCGGCAGCTCAAGAAATGGCGGTTCGCCACGCCGCGACAGATCTTCCCCGAACCGGTCTGGCGCAGCGACGACGGCACCATCATCCTGGCCGGCGACGCGTTCGCCGGGCCGCGGGTCGAGGGCGCCCACAACTCCGGGCTCGCCGCGGCCCACGCCGTCCTCGGGTGACGCGCAGGGGTGCCGCCGGTCAGGGAAGCGGCGGACGCGCGGCGGTGCGGCCGCTCAGGGAAGCGACGTCGGCGCCTGCACCGGTGTGTCGACGTTGATCACCTCGAGGCGGGCGATCGTCGTCGGCGGCGTCGTGGTCGGCTGGGTGACCTCCTTGCCGCAGCGGACCGTCGTGACCTCCTGGGTCTCGAGATCGACGATCGACGTGCTGTCGGGGCCGAAACGGCGCAGGAAGTCGCTGAAGGTGGGGATGTCCTCGCTGCCGCAGTCCCGCTCGATCACCGGCGGGTACGGGATCTGCCAGCCGTTGACGAAGATCGCGTAGCCGTCCTCGAGGTCGACGATCGGGGGCAGCTCGACGGTCGCCCGCGGCGCCTGGGGGAGCACTGCGAACCACACCACGGCATCGCCGAGCAGGTCGGCGAAGACCGCGCACCGGTTGATCTCGTCGAGCCGATCGCAGGCGACTTCGCCCGGCGTCCCCGGGGCGACGCGCATCACGCGCTCGTCGGGGAGGACCAGATCGAGGTAGCCGACGGTCGTGCCGTCGAAGCGGATGCGGAAGTCCTCGGAGGCCGTGCTGGCGAAGACGGGGCTGATCAGGTCGATGCGCCGGTCGGGGACCTCCGGTTCGATGATCGCAGCGAGCTCGTTGTCCTCCGCGACCGCCACACGGACCAGGAACGCCAGCCCGGCCAGCGCCGCGATCGCGGCGATGAACCGGAGGCTGAACAGTTGCCGCACGGCACCACGGTATCGGTGCCCACCCGGCTGCGGTCGGCACCCGGCCGGGGCGCCGGCCCACGCAGTGCGGCGCCGACCGGCAGGTGGCCCGGGGTGACCCGCACGTCGCCGCTCGGTGTGGTTCAGGCGGCGACCGCAGCGACGGCGGCGCGGTGGGCGGCGGCGCCGATCTCCTCGATCACGTCGTCGGTGTGGGCGAGGCCGACGAAGATCGCCTCGTAGGCGCCCGGAGCCATCGCCACCCCCTCGGTGAGCATGGCCCGGAAGAACGCCGCGTACGCCGCCTCGTCGGTCCGCTTCGCGTCGTCGAAATCGCGCACGGGGCCGACGTCGCCGCAGACGATCCCGACCAGCGTCCCGACGACGGGGAACGACGCCCTGAAGTCGGCTGCCGCGCAGGCGTCGCGCAGCAGGGCCGACAGACGACGGGCGCGGGCCATCAGCTCGATGTACACGTCGCCGGTCAGCTCGTCGAGCGCGGCGAGGCCGGCGGCGGTCGCCAGCGGGTTCCCGGACAGCGTCCCGGCGTGGAACACGGGGCCGAGCGGCGACAGCTGCTCCATGACGTCGGCCCGGCCGCCGATCGCCCCGATCGGGAGGCCGCCGCCGATCACCTTGCCGAAGCAGGTGATGTCGGGGGTGACGTCGTACTTCGCCTGCGCCCCACCGGGCCCGATGCGGAAGCCGGTGATCACCTCGTCGAGGATCAGCAACGCCCCGACCCGGTCGCACTCTGCCCGCAGCCCGTCGAGGAACCCGTCGGCGGGGGCGACGACGCCCATGTTGGCTGCGATCGGCTCGACGATCACGGCCGCCACCTGCTCGTCGAGCTCGGGGACCACGTTGTAGGGCGCGACCATCGTCTCGGCGACCGATGCGTTGGGCACGCCGGCCGTCCCGGGCAGGCCGAGCGTCGCCACGCCGCTGCCACCGGCGACGAGCAGGGCGTCGGTGGCGCCGTGGAAGTTGCCGGCGAACGTGACGATCCGGTCCCGGCCGGTCACGCCGCGCGCCAGGCGGATCGCGGTGCTGGTCGCCTCGGTGCCCGAGTTCATCAGCCGGACCCGCTCGCAGCTCGGCACCCGCGACGCGATCGCCTCGGCGAGCTTCATCTCCCGTGGGGTCGGCGCGCCGTATGAGGTCCCGTCGGGCGCCGCCGCCCGCAGTGCAGCGGTGACCGCAGGGTGGGCATGTCCGAGGATCACCGCGCCGTAGCTCTGAACGAGGTCGTAGTAGGTGGTGCCCTCGACGTCGGTGATCGTCGCGCCCTCGGCTCGGGCGACGACGTACGGGTCGCCGCCGACCGCCTTGAACGCACGGATCGAGGAGTTGACGCCACCGGGGATCGCCCGCTTCGAGCGGTCGAACAACGTCCGGTTCGACGGGACCCCCGCCCCGACGCAGACCGTCGGCGTGCAGCCGGCGGCAGCGCAGCTCGCCGGATCGCAGGGGGCGATCGTCGCCACGGCTCAGCCCTCCGCCAGCCGGTGACCCGACTCGGCGAACCAGCGAGCGAAGTAGGTGAGGACGATGTTCGCCCCGGCGCGCTTGATCGCAGTGAGGTGTTCGAGTGCGACGGCGTCACCGTCGATCCAGCCCCGCTCGGCGGCGGCGTGGATCATGGCGTACTCGCCACTGACGTGATACGCGGCGACCGGCACGTCGACGGCGTCGGCCACGTCGGCGATGATGTCGAGGTACGCCAGCGCCGGCTTGACCATCACCATGTCGGCCCCCTCCTCGACGTCCAGCTCGATCTCCCGGAGCGCCTCGCGGACGTTGCGCCAGTCCTGCTGATAGCTCTTCCGGTCGCCGCCGTCGCGGATGGCGACGTCGACGGCATCGCGGAACGGGCCGTACAACGCGCTGGCGTACTTCGCCGAGTAGGCGAGGATCGCCACGTCGGGGTGCCCGTCGCCGTCGAGGGCGTCGCGGATCGCCCCGACCTGGCCGTCCATCATCCCGCTCGGAGCGACGACGTGGGCGCCGGCGCGGGCCTGGGCCAGGGCCGCCTTCACGTACAGCTCGACGGTGGCGTCGTTGTCGACGACGCCCCGCTCGTCGACGATGCCGCAGTG
>JAAUXY010012623.1_pt1 | contig 21483 bp, 19 predicted proteins | sample 7278121 | NCBI WGS metagenome assembly JAAUXY01 (sample SAMN14350117, study PRJNA611818) | marine sediment metagenome | isolation source: surface marine sediment (1.8m) | place: French Polynesia: Moorea | collected 2018-08 | reverse complement strand
GAAGCCGTTCTCCATGCCCACTTCCAGGCCAAGGCCGCTGAATTCACCGCTGGTACTGGTCTGCAGGTCCTGGAAGTGGGCATGGAGAACGGCTTCGTGAAAGTTATCTCCCCCATCGACGACACTCCGGCAGACCGGGCCGGGATCCAGCCCGGTGACATAATTATCAAGCTCGACAACAAGCCCGTGAAAGGCATGAGCCTCAACGAGGCCATCGAATTGATGCGTGGCCCCAAGGGCTCCGCCATCGAACTGACCATCGCTCGCGAGGGTCGCAGTCAGCCCTTCGACCTGACCCTGGAGCGCGACGTGATACGCACCGCCAGCGTGCGCAAGCGCTGGCTGGAGCCGGGCTACGGCTATGTGCGCATTGCCCAGTTCCAGCGCCACACCGGCGACGAGGTCGGAAAGGCCGTCAACGCGCTGCTGGAAGAGGAAGATATCAAGGGCATCGTGCTGGACCTGCGCAACAACCCGGGCGGCGTGTTGCGCGCCAGTGTCGACGTGGCCGACAAGTTCATGGACGGTGGCATGGTGGTGTACACCAAGGGCCGCATGGACAACTCCCAGACCCGCTACAACGCCACCCCCACCGACATGCTTGAGGGCGCCCCCATCGTAGTGCTGATCAATGGCGGCTCTGCCTCGGCTTCGGAAATCGTGGCCGGCGCCCTGCAGGACCACCGTCGCGCGGTGGTTATGGGCACCCCCAGCTTCGGCAAGGGCTCCGTGCAGACCATTCTGCCGCTGTCTGAAGAGCGCGCCATCAAGCTGACCACGGCGCTGTACTTCACCCCCAACGGGCGCTCCATCCAGGCCCAGGGCATTGTGCCGGATATCGAGGTGGAGCGCGCTCGTGTTACTGCCTACGACAACCTGCCCCGCCGCGTCACCGAGGCCGACCTCAACAACCGGTTGGAAAACGCCAACGGTGAAGACGAAGACACCCCTGCTCGCAGCCGGGTGCCTAACGAGCTGCTGAGCCAGGACAACCAGCTCTACGAAGCGCTGACCCTGCTCAAGGGCATTCACATCCTGGGGATGTACCAGGAAGACTAGCGGTTCCCGCTACCGCATCCCCAGGCAGCCATCATCACCGGGACACCGGGGCAGAAGGACTCCGACAGGGGGCCTATACTGTTGCCCGGCTTTACTCTCTATTTGCATAAATAACAGGAACCACCTCATGTACAAGGCGCTTGCGGCCATAGTTCTTGGCCTCACCTTCACCGGCTGCTCAAAAGATGCCAGCGACTCCCAACCGGCGCAGACCCAATCGGCCGCGGTCTCACCCAGCCTGATCAGCTATCCCGACACGCGACGTGAAGACGTGACCGACACCTATTTCGGTGTCGAGGTCAGTGACCCCTACCGCTGGCTGGAAGACGACCGCAGCGACGAAACCGCGGAATGGGTGCAGGCGCAGAACGTCGTTACCCGGGGCTATCTCGACGCCATCCCCTATCGCCAGCGGATTGCCGACACTCTCGAGAAGCTGCTCGATTACGAGCGCGAGACGGCGCCGTTCTTTGAGGGCAACTACACCTACTTCTACCGCAATGACGGCCTGCAGAACCAGGACGTACTGTTCCGCCAGAAAGGCGACGCTGAGGCCGAGGTATTCCTTGACCCCAACGGCTTCAGTGACGACGGCACGTTGAGTATGAGCCAGGTGAGTTTCTCCCGCGACGGCAGCCTGGTGGCCTACCAGCTCTCCGAAGGCGGCAGCGACTGGCGCACGATCATTGTGCGCAACGTGGAAACCGGCGAGACACTGGGCGACCCGATCGTCGATGTGAAGTTCAGCGGCATCGCCTGGCGCGGCAACGAGGGCTTCTACTATTCCAGCTACGACAAGCCCGAGGGCAGCGAGCTGTCGGCCATGACCGACCAGCACAAGCTCTACTTCCACAAGATCGGCACCGCACAGGCCGACGACGAGCTGGTGTTCGGTGGCATTGATACCCAGAAGCATCGCTATGTCGGGGCCAGTGTGACCGAGGACGACCGCTTCCTCAGTATTTACGGTGCCAACTCCACCTCCGGCAATCGCCTGTTCCTTGTGGACCTGGCAGCAGACAATGCAGAACTGGTCGCCATTCTTGCGGGCGAAGATGCCGACGCCCAGGTCATCGACTCCGACGGCGACACACTGTTCATCCAGACCAACCGCGACGCGCCCAACGGCCGCGTGGTCAGCGTGACTGCGGCAACGCCTGGGCCCGCGAACTGGCAGGACGTCATCCCCGAGAGCGACAACGTGCTGTCGGTGGCCACCGGCTCGAGTTTCTTCTTCGCCACCTACATGGTCGACGCGCTGAGCCAGGTAAAGCAGTACACCCGCGAAGGCGAGATGGTCCGTGAAATCGTCCTGCCGGACCTGGGCACCGCCTCCGGCTTCGACGGCAAGCACGACCAGGACAAGCTGTACTTCAGCTTTACCAACTACCGCCTGCCGCCCAGCATCTTCGAGCTCGACCCCGAGAGTGGCGACAGCAGCCTGTACCGCGCCTCGAACTCCCGCTTTGAATCAGACCGGTTTGTTACCGAGCAGGTATTCTTCGAATCGAAGGACGGCACCCGCATCCCCATGACCATCACCTACGCCAAGGGCACACCGCTGGACGGCAGCCGGCCGGCCATGCTGTATGGCTACGGGGGTTTCGATATCAGCCTGCGCCCGCGCTTCAGCAGCGTGGTGGCAACCTGGCTGGAGCTGGGTGGCATCTACGCCGTACCCAACATTCGCGGTGGCGGTGAGTATGGCAAGGCCTGGCACCTGGCCGGCACCAAGGAGCAAAAGCAGAACGTTTTCGACGACTTCATAGCCGCCGCCGAGTGGCTCATCGACAACAACTACACCAGCAAGGAAAAGCTCGCGCTGCGCGGAGGCTCTAACGGTGGACTGCTGGTAGGCGCGGTGATGACCCAGCGCCCGGACCTGTTCCAGGTGGCGCTGCCCGCAGTGGGCGTGCTGGATATGCTGCGCTACCACACCTTCACGGCCGGCGCCGGCTGGGCCTACGACTACGGTACCTCCGCAGACAGCGAGAGCATGTTCCGCTACCTGTTGGGCTATTCGCCGCTGCACAACCTCAAGGAAGGCACCAGCTATCCGGCTACCCTGGTAACTACCGCCGACCATGACGATCGCGTGGTGCCGGCTCACTCCTTCAAGTTCGCCGCCCAGTTACAGCACGACCAGGCGGGCAAGGCGCCGGTTTTAATTCGCATTGAGACTGACGCCGGTCACGGCGCCGGCACCCCGACGAGCAAGATCATCGACCAGTATGCCGACATCTACGGATTCACTTTCTACAACCTGGGGGTGGCGGAGCTGGAAAAGCAATGAAGGGAACTTACCTTTGTATCTAATCGAGGGACCACTGAAATAGTCTCAATTTCGGTAATTTTCACACTTTGACGGGGCGTCACAGAGTTGACGCCCCGCTGCAGTATTCATATGCTGCACCGCAATGAAATGCTTAGTTTTCAGTGTGTTACTGAGCATAGCTCATCTAGGTTGGGCGGATCAGCCCTCCCTCATAATTATCATCGACGACCTCGGTTACGAGCTTGACGCCGGTCAACGGGCCGTCGCCCTGCCCGGCAAGATCAACCTGGCGGTCCTGCCACACACCCCGAACGGACCAGAGATTGCGCGGCTGGGCATGGCCGCCGGCAAGGAAATCATGCTGCACGCCCCCATGACCAGCCTGCGGAAGCTGCCGCCGGGCAAGGGCGTGCTGACCCCATTCATGCGCGAGGAAGAACTGAGACGTACGCTGGCCCGCTGCCTCGACAGCACCCCCGGCGTGCGCGGGGTCAACAACCACATGGGCAGCCTGCTCACCAGGCGGCGCGAGCCCATGGCCTGGGTGATGGAAGAACTGGCAAGCCGCGGGCTTTACTACGTGGATAGCCGCACGATCTCCAAATCGGTAGCCGGCACCGTCGCTGAAGAGCGCGGCGTGCCAAACCTGTCGCGCAATGTATTCCTCGACCACGAGATCAACGCCACGGCCATTCATTACCGGTTCAAGGAAGCCCTGGCGATTGCCGACCGCAGGGGCATGGCAGTCGCCATTGGCCATCCCCACGACGTAACCCTGGACTACCTGCGGCGACAGCTGCCGCGACTGGAGCGAAAGGGTTACCAGCTCAAGCTGGTGTCAGAAGTGCTCGCGCCACAGCTGGCGCAATACCAGCGCAAACCCAAGCCCAGGCCCAAACCGCTGCCGCAGGTGGTTGCCGTCACCGCGGCGGACTAACGCCGCAGTACCTCTACAGCCGCATTTCGATACCGCGCCCGGCCATGTGTTCCTTGGCCTGCTGCACGGTGTACTCACCAAAATGGAAGATGCTGGCCGCCAGCACCGCGTCGGCCCCGCCTTGCAGCACGCCTTCGGCCAGGTGGTCGAGATTACCCACGCCGCCGGAAGCGATCACCGGAATCGATACCGCATCGGCGATGGCCCGGGTCAGGGCCAGGTCAAAGCCGTCGCGGGTGCCGTCGCGGTCCATGCTGGTGAGCAGGATTTCGCCGGCGCCGTATTCCGCCATGCGCGCGGCCCACTCCACTGCATCGATACCGGTAGGCTTGCGACCGCCGTGGGTGAAGATCTCCCAGCGGGGCGTGTCATTCTCGACCTGCTTGGCGTCGATGGCCACCACGATGCACTGGGAGCCGAAGCGCTCCGCTGCCTGTTTCACGAACTCGGGCTCGTGAATGGCCGCGGTGTTGATGCTGACCTTGTCGGCGCCGGCGTTGAGCATCACGCGAATATCTTCCACCTTGCGGATGCCGCCACCGACGGTGAGCGGAATGAACACCTCGCCGGCAATCGCCTCCACCGTGTGCACGGTGGTGTCGCGGCCCTCGTGGCTGGCGGTGATATCCAGGAAGGTGATCTCGTCGGCGCCCTGCTCGTTGTAGCGGCGTGAGATCTCCACCGGGTCGCCGGCATCGCGGATATCCACGAAGTTCACGCCCTTCACCACCCGGCCGGCGTCGACATCCAGGCAGGGGATGATGCGCTTGGCCAGCCCCATCAGGCGGCGACCTCGTCGCTGAGACGCTGCGCGTCGGCCAGGTCCAGTGATCCTTCATATATGGCGCGACCGGTAATGGCGCCGACAATGCCCTCGCTGCTCACCTTTGCGAGCGCCTCGATGTCGTCAAGGTTGGTAATACCGCCGGAAGCGATCACCGGGATGCTGGCCGCCCGCGCCATCTCCAGGGTGGCGTCGACATTCACCCCCTGCATCATGCCGTCACGGGCAATGTCGGTGTAGACGATGGCGCTAACGCCGTCACCCTCGAATCGCTTGGCGAGGTCGGTGGCTTTCACCTCGGAGACCTCGGCCCAACCGTCGGTGGCCACCAGCCCCGCCTTGGCATCCAGGCCGACAATCACCTGGCCAGGGAAGGCCGCGCAGGCCTCGGCCACGAACTCGGGTTCCTTCACCGCCTTGGTACCGAGAATCACGAAGCTGACCCCGGCATTCACGTAGTGCTCGATGGTCTCAAGACTGCGAATGCCGCCGCCGATCTGGATAGGTAGCTCAGGGTAGGCCGCGGCGATGCGCTCCACCGGCTCACCGTTGACCGGCTCGCCTTCAAAGGCGCCGTTGAGGTCTACCAGATGCAGGCGGCGGGCGCCGGCCTCGACCCAGCGCGCGGCCATGGCCAGCGGGTCGTCGGAGAACACGGTGGAGTCTTCCATCAGGCCCTGCCGCAGGCGCACACAGGCGCCGTCCTTGAGATCAATGGCGGGGATTACCAGCATAGGAGTATCTAGCTCTGTCCATTCCAATGGAGAAAGTTGCGCAGCAGGGTAAGGCCGGCGTCGGCGCTTTTCTCCGGGTGAAACTGCACCGCGAACAGGTTGTCACGGGCAATCGCTGCGTCAAAGCCGACGCCATAGTTGGCGCGTCCGGCTACCAGCTCGCGATCGGCGCAGTCGGCATAGTAGCTGTGTACGAAGTAGAACCGCGCCTGGTCTTCAATGCCCTGCCACAACGGATGATCGATGGTCTGCTGCACCTGGTTCCAGCCCATGTGCGGCACCTTGAGCCGGTTGCCGTTGGCATCACGGAGGTCGTCGCCGAAGTAGCGCACCTCGCCCTCAACCAGGTTCAGGCAGTCCACGCCGTCGTTCTCTTCGCTGTGGCTCAGCATCGACTGCATGCCCACGCAGATGCCCAGCACCGGGATATGGCGGGATTCGAGGACGTCCAGCAGCAGCTTGTCGCAATCGAGGCGACGGATTTCTGCCATACAGTCGCGAATGGCGCCAACGCCAGGGAAGATCACCCGGTCGACTTCGCCAATCTGTGCGGGGTCGTGGCTGACCAGCACCCGTTGCGCGCCCACGTGCTTGAGAGCGCTGGCCACGGAGTGCAGGTTGCCCATGCCGTAATCGATAACGGCGACCGTGCCTGCAGTCATATCGTTGCCTTAAAGCACACCCTTGGTGGACGGTGTGGTGCCCGCCGCGCGGGGGTCAGCAGTCAGCGCCATGCGCAGCGCGCGGCCAAAGGCCTTGAACACCGTCTCGGCCTGGTGGTGGCTGTTGTGGCCGCGCAGGTTGTCGATGTGCAGGGTGACTGCGGCGTGGTTCACAAAGCCCTGGAAGAACTCGATAAACAGGTCGACGTCGAAGCCGCCCACCTGGGCGCGGGTGAAATCCACGTGGAACTCCAGGCCCGGGCGCCCGGAGAAATCGACGACCACCCGGGAAAGCGCCTCGTCCAGCGGCACGTAGCTGTGGCCGTAGCGGTTGATACCCTTCTTGTCGCCCACCGCCTTCGCCATGGCCTGCCCCAGGGTGATGCCGATGTCTTCCACCGTGTGGTGGGCATCGATGTGCAGGTCGCCCTTGGCAGTGATGTCGAGGTCGATCAGGCCATGACGCGCCACCTGGTCCAGCATGTGCTCCAGGAAGGGAATGCCGGTGTCGAGCCGGCACTCACCGCTGCCGTCGAGGTTTACCGCGACGGTAATCTGCGTCTCCAGCGTGTTGCGTTCCACGCTCGCGCTGCGGCTGTCGGTCATGTGCGTCTCCGGGTCAAACGTGGGGGCTGGTGGCACCCCCTGCTCGAAAGAGCCGCGCATTATAGGCCAAAGCGCTGGTCAATACACCGCCGTCATACCGTACAATACGCGGCCCCCAAGGAAGCCTCACCGTGATATCAGCCGACCGATTCCAACGCCAGGTTCTTGAGTGGTTCGACCGCCACGGTCGCCACGACCTGCCCTGGCAGCACCCGCGCAGCCCCTACCGGGTGTGGCTCAGCGAGGTGATGCTGCAGCAGACCCAGGTGAAGACGGTGATCCCCTATTTCGAGCGCTTCCTTGACCGCTTCCCGGACGTGAACGCGCTGGCCGCCGCCGACGAGGACGAGGTACTGCACCTGTGGACCGGCCTCGGCTACTACGCCCGCGCCCGTAACCTGCTGAAATGCGCCAGGGCGGTGGTCGATGAACACGGCGGCGAATTCCCACGCACGGTTGAGGCGCTGGAGGCCCTGCCCGGGATAGGCCGCAGCACCGCAGGGGCCATCGCCAGCATGGCCTACGGCCAACCGGCCGCCATTCTCGACGGCAACGTCAAGCGGGTGCTGGCGCGCTTCGCGGCGATTCCCGGCTGGCCGGGGCAGACCGCCGTTCACAACCAGCTCTGGCAGGTGGCGGAGCGCTTCACTCCCGAAAAGCGCTGCGCAGACTACACCCAGGCCATGATGGATCTCGGTGCCACCCTTTGCACCCGCAGCAAACCCGCCTGCGACCTGTGCCCGCTTGTAGATGACTGTGCGGCCCACGCTGCCGGCACCCACGCCGACTACCCGGGCAAAAAGCCCAGGAAGGCCCTGCCGGTGCGCGCCACTACCATGCTACTGGTATGTTCCCCCGAGAACGCCGTGTGGCTGACCCGCCGACCCAGCGAGGGCCTGTGGGGCGGGCTGTGGAGCTTCCCGGAAGTGGAGGATGAGGCCCAGGCGCTCAATTACTGCCTGGACACCTTCGGGCTGGAACCGGCAGCCCGGGAGAGCTGGGCACCCCTGCGCCACACCTTCAGCCACTATCACCTCAATATCCAGCCCCTGCGGCTGACGCTACCCAGCAGCCCCGGGGCCGTCATGGAGAGTGGGCAACAGCTCTGGTATAACTGGGCCGCACCGGAAACCGTGGGCCTGGCCGCCCCGGTCGCCCGCTTGATCAAAAACCTGGAGGAACTATGAGCCGCACGGTGTTCTGCCGCCGCTATCAGGAAGAGCTGGAAGGGCTCGCCGTACCCCCCTACCCCGGCCCCAAGGGCCAGGACATTTTCGACAACGTTTCGAAAAAGGCCTGGGAGGAATGGCAGGGCCACCAGACCATGCTGATCAATGAAAAGGGCCTCAACATGATGGACCCGGAGGCCCGCAAATACCTGACCGGGCAGATGGACAAATTCCTCACCGGCGAGGACTTCGACCGGGCTGAAGGCTACGTCCCGCCTGAAGATTCGGGCGCTTGACTCACCCTTGACTCACACCGGCCCAGCGGGTTTAATACGCGCCTCTCGCGGTCGGCACCCTCTTTTGCCGGGCCCGCACACCCTGCCCGGGTAGCTCAGTTGGTAGAGCAGTGGATTGAAAATCCTCGTGTCGGTGGTTCGATTCCGCCCCCGGGCACCATCTTCTCTAGCATCTCTAGTCCCCTGCACCTTCGATGTCGTGCATGAGTTCACGGATGAGGTTCGCCACCAGCTCTGGCTCGTCTAGAGGAATGTTGTGGCCACTACCCGTGGCAATGACCTACCGCGAGTTTTCGCTGATACCTAGCAACTCACGCTGCATCTGCTGCCAGATAGCAAAGTGTCGTATGGCTTTGTCGTCGCTTGGGTCCGGCTGCAAACCTCTCGAAACAACAACCACTGGTATAGACAGCGGGCTCACATAGCTCGCCGACTGCCTGTGAAGTTTGGGCGCTTCATTAAACTCGTATGCCTCCCCCCGCACTTGATTGGGTGCATAAGCGGCCTTGGTGCGGAGCATGGTCTCCAGACCCGGGTTCCGCTCCAGTGCGGCATCGAGTTCCATTTTCGCAATCAGACGAACGACACCAATTTCACCCAGCCAACGTGTAAGCGTCGGGTAGCGAATTTCGAGAGGTAGTTTCGATGGGTCTACTCGATCTACCCTGTTGAGCATGTCGTGGTGCACTGAATCGATAAGCAAGAGCGCCGCCACCCGATCCGGGTACTCGCCGGCAAAAACGCGGGCGTAAGCGCCACCCAGGGAATGGGCGGCAATAATCAGGGGCTGATCGACCCCCGCTGCTTGAAGTAGTGAATCCAATTCTGCAGCCGCCTGTTTCGGATAGTCCGAGTAGTGCCGAAAGTCGCTCCAGACCATTCCCGGTCTGTCATATGCACACACCCGCATCTCAGATGCGAGCGATTCCATAATCGGTAGCCAAAGAAGTGAGGAGCCTCTCCAGCCCACCTCAAATAACACTACTGGCGAACTGGTGGAGTCGCCCAGGCAAAACATGTGTATCCGGGATTGGCCGGTATCGAATAACTGCCCAGCAGGTGGAAACTCTTCTAGAGCCTGGGCGCGAGAAGACCTTTCGTAAAGGAAACCGGTCGCCACGAGCAGCGCTAACGCGGCGAGGAGTGCACGGGACAGAACGATGAGCTTTTTCATCGATTGGTTAGATCGCATAAACGCCTTGGCTTTACTGAATCCAACTCACTGGCGCCCTTCGTAGTCAAAGTTTGTAGAGCCATCGTGACACACGCGTGTGGTGCCAGCTGTTTCTCTTGCGACCGCCTTATCAGGAATCTAACCAGTGTAGGGTCACCTCGTCACAATCCATGGCTTCTACCAGTGAATCGAGAGTGAACACCTCCATTGGCAAGCAAATTCCCGTCGCCTCGACCCGGTTCTCCAGAAGCAGCCTGGTCATCGACACCACGCATATCGCGGTAGTCCCGTAGTCGGATGGACCCACGAGGCCAAGGGTGCGGGTGCGCGGTGATCCATCGACGCTTCCCGAGACCTCGATGGACAGGGCAATGGTTTCCGATTCGGGCCCGCTGCCCCGCTTTGTCAGGGCGAACAGCGTAGCCAGGCCCTTCCGCGTCGTCTGGAGATTGAACAAGCGGAGCAACCCGACCTTGTTCAGGCACACCACGAGCATCTCGAAAGCGGGCCTGTCGAAGCCGGTCCAGTAGTTTACGTCGTGCACGCCGCAGTGCGCGGCCACGACGGGAGCCTCGACATAGTTGATCAGGCGTTGGGTAAAAATGCCGAAAGGCTGCGGAAATTCCATCTCCCGTTTCACGGTGAAGCCCGGCCTCACATGTTGCGTTCCGTGACTCCGGAACTCAACGGATTGAGCGAAGGCACCCAACATGTCGGCAATTCCCATGGTCCCTGCGCTGCCTTGCGAGCTCTGTAGCAAACCTACATCGATCGCGGAAACGTCGTGCAGTGTTTCGACGACGTGCTTGACCATCACGCCCGACAGGCCCGGGATCAGCCCCGCCATCATGATCGATGCCGTCGCGCGCGCCTCTGGCTGTGCATCGAGTGTCCTCGCCTTCTCGAGAAGCTCGGCATTGAGCGTGACATCAAGGCACGGGATACGGCTTTCCAGGCAGACAGATTGAACGACGGGATCAACCTGCTGAACGGCAACGATAACCGCGTCGACCCCTTCGACTGCGTTCTCAATGGATCCCCTCTGGGTTACGTCAACGCATCGAAACGAGACCTCGGCCCCCAACTCGTTGGCGAATGCAGCTCCCCGTTCCCGCCTGTAGTCACCGACCACCAACGAGCCGAGGCCAAACATCCGCATCACCTCCTCCGAGATGAAGCGGCCCACGCCACCGGTTGCTCCCACGACCAGAATCTTCTTTGGGTTTGAAGCAGACATGTGCGGACTCGCATGGGCTCTGTCTTGATGCTCTCTAATCATCTCAAAGTTGGTGATTGCAGGCATCAGAGGGGAATCAAGGAGTCTTCCCCCTCGAACTGCCTTGATCTTGCTAAGTCACATAGTGCGGACGGCAGGGAAAAGGGCTCTAACCCCATTTAGCTCCCGCTTATTGTTGCAGAGAGTGGCTCTGACCTCTTTACGCTCAGTCTGGCACGGGATAACCCAGCGAGACCCAGGCGCTCTTCAGTCCCGGGTTCAGGTAGTAGGTGCGCCAGGCGTAGGCTCGTTCCGCATTTCCGCCGGTGAAGCGACGTTCGAACTCCGCAATTTCAACACGCCCATCCAGCTCGGACAGCTCAGCACCGGCCTCATGGGCGTCGCGTACCGCTTCAATGGTGTGCTGTAGCAACGCTGTGACCTGCATAAGGTAGCTCTTGTCGTATTGCACAGCGCCGTGGCCGGGAACAAGGGTGGTCACATCTTTATCGGCTAGCCGTTGAAGCGTCCCTGCCCAATCGGTCATCGGTGAGTCGAAGGCAAAGGGTACCGGCGCGACCAGCAGATCGCCGGTGATCAATATCCCATCGTCTGGCAGTTCCACCACCACGTCACCGTCCGTATTGCCCCGGCCCAGCCACTCCACGACGATACGCCTGCTGCCACAATCAAAGGTCAGGCGGTCGTCGATTACCGTATCTGGATACACCAGTTCCAGTGTCGGCAGCTCCGGTTTTAGCGCCGCGACATAGCCCGCATACACCCGATACGCGATTGCCTTGTCGAGGTCCTCCAGCTTGTCGGCCGCAGCCAGTAACTGCTCCGGGCTGAGGTTCTCGTACGCTTTGCTCCGCCCGGCCTCCATTTCCGGCCACTCAGCCTCCAGCGCCGCCAAGGTGGCGCGATGGGCGATGATCTTCGCTTCCGGAAACGCCTGTCGATACACGTAGTTGCCATTGGTGTGGTCATCATGCCAGTGGGTATTGACGATATGGGTCACCGGCCTGTCGGTCAGCCTGCGGATTCTCTGGACCACCGCCCGAGCCGCCGCCGGGTTGATATGGGTGTCCACAACGAAGACATCATGCTCGTTGATGATGACCACAGAGTTGCCGTCAACCGGGCCGGCCAGGGGATCGACAGGGGAATGAAGGTACACGCTTGCGCCGATCTCAGACCAGCTATAACCGGGATATATCTCTTCACCCGCCCAGGCTGAGCCCCCGACTAGGATGGCAAGCCCGGAGGCAGCAATGATATTGGCCAGACGCAAGTTCATCCCTCTCCTCATGATCCGGGACAGAAAAGCGAGTTCTGCCACATGAGTAATACCGTTATCTCAACCTGGCGCGAGTGGAGCATCCTGCGAATTTCGGATACCTGTAGTTGAAATGCAGCAGTTATGCGACAAAGCGCACCGCAGCAGCGATCAGCAGCATATTGGCGGCTTTAAAAAAATCACTATCCAAAAAATCATTTCTAGCTGCTTCCGGCAATACAACACGGGCGCCTTGGTGCCAGGGATGAACCCCGGTGGGTTTAATGGGGTGATTGCTATACTTCAAAAAAACAGCAGACGCCCTCTATGATCAAAGTCCGGAATTCTCCCCAGCAACTCACGACCACAGCCGCCAGGCGTGCCGCCGTCTACCTTGCAAAAAAGGGTAAGTTCGAAATTCCCGATCCCGCGGCTTCTGGCCAGTCCTTATCACGCCAAATTCTCCCAACAGGCTGAAACTGGCTTGGACAGCAGCACATCAAAGTCTACGCTCTCGTATTCAAAACCGTGGACTCTTCGCATATTTGACGCACTGCCTGGCAACCCGGCGCAAATCGGTGTTGCCTTTACCCTCACACTGCTCACCATCTTCTTCCTTGGTCGTGTGCTTGCCGACGGCGCCAGCACTTCTACTCCCGGTGATCTTCGCATTGCCATCACGCAGATCCTGATGGTGACGTACAGCGCCTCGGCTTATGCCTATCTACTGATCGTTGCGCGCGAGACGACGCAGGGTTTGTCGCCCATTGCTCAGCACCTGCCGGATTGGCAAATAATCGCTGATCGCGCTGGCAGGCACCGCGTGTGGATACCGGTGCTAATCGGCGCGGTGAGCTACCTCATTATTGGCGTCGGCGTTACCAATGTGACCACGCCCGATCTGGCGGGGCCGTGGCAATGGCAAACCTGGAATTACGACGTCTTCTGGCATCGTGGCACGACCGCATTTTTCTCTTACTGGACGGGCTGCCTGTCCAGCGTGATGTTGATCGAATCCATCCGCCTGTCGCGATTGACGGACGACATTAGCTCCATGGATCTTCTCGACCTGCGACCCTATCAGCCACTGATTCGCCAGGGGCTGACCAATGCGCTGTTGCTTATAGGGATGGTATCGGTGCTGTCACTGCTAGGGGTCGAATCCCGCTACTGGCCGGCACTGATCGGCTTCTGGATCACGTTCATGATCCTGGCGTGGATAGGTTTGATGCTGCCGCTGCGCGGTATTCGCAGGAAGATCAGGCTCGCCAAGCAGCAGGAGCTCGCGTGGTGCGAGCAGCGTCTTGGAGAGGCCAGGGATGCACTCAAGTCAGGCGCCAGTGACCAGCGGCCGATATCCGAAATACTCGCCTACCAAAAGCTGGTCGAAAGCATAAGGAACTGGCCCTTTGATAATTCAACCCTGGCCCGCTTCACCTTATACCTGTTGATCCCACTGGGCTCATGGTTCGGTGGTGCGATGGTCGAACGGGGCCTCGACTTCATCCTGTCCTGATCCGGGAGCCGGCGGGATCAAAAGTCCTCCTCGTTCGCAAAGCCCCACTCGATGATCTTCTTCTTACGCGGTGCCGACCAGCGAGTCATAATGTTGTCGAATTCCTTGTTGCTGGGATTAGCACCCTTCTCAAGGAAGAACCGCAGCGCGGCCTCACCTTTCGGGCCTCCGTAGTCGCATGCGAAAGCCACAGTGGTGCCGTTCTTATTGCGGTGGTTAATATCGATGCCCAGTTCGAGAAGCTTTTCCGCCACCCTGAGTTTTGAATGCACAGCGGTCGGCCAGAGCAGGGTATTGTCTGACTGGTTCCGGTACTGCACGTTGAGACCCGCTTCCAGCATCTTGTCCAGGACTTCGAGTTCTTCATCCTCTGCCAGTCCCCTGTTATTGAAGAGCTTGTTGAGAGGGCAGTCCCCCCTATGGCCGGGAGTGTTGGGGTCGGCACCAGAGGCCAGCACCATATCGATGATTTCGACGTCGCCATAGTGGCAGGCCCAGTGCAGGGCGCTGTCTCCGTCCTTGTTGGCCTGGGTGAAGTCGTAGTCCCTGGCCAGCAATAGGGCCACAAACCTGGCGTCTTTTTCCTTGCAGGCAAACTCCAGCGGCAGCTTGGGATAGCGGGCGTCTTCCCAGGTCCTGCTTGAGTAAAGATTGCGATTGGTAATTTTCCTGTCCAGGTACTCGTAATCGCGCGCCTGCCAGGCGTCGTACAGGGTCTTGTATTGCTGTGCCGCTTTTTTCCTGGTGCTGTTGCGCGCAGCCGGTTTGCGTCCCGGGTGCTTGAATCGGCGTTGGAGCAGGCCGGTCTTTACGCCAGGAGGCATACCCTCGTGCCACCAGGGATAGATATCGGTCAGGATGTCTGCGTCGTCACCGCTGTCGGGCTCGTCTTGCCGGGTTTCCGTGGCTCCGGCCACCCCCCTGCACCAGAACTCCCACATGCCATCCTCATGGCCCCAGGCATGCACGGTCGCGTCAGGCAGCAGTGAACTGAGTAAGCGAGTCCAGGCTAGCGCTAATTCTTCGCCCTCGCCGCCAGCTGTGAAACTCGCCCGAAGGTAGCCTTTGTAGAGTGCAATGGCTTCCTCCCCAAGAGTCGGCGGTGTCGGTACGGCAGCCGTCTCAACGCCAAAGGATTGCGCAATGCCAAGTGCATCGGTTTCATCATCTGCCAGCAACAGTGACTCCACCTTGTCGATGAGCTCGTTGTCGTCGCACACCACGTAGATTTCAACCTGGGTTTCATGCAGGTCGACCTATGCGAAACGTCTTACGTGGACCGCCCGAGTCTGAAACACCTTTGTCACCAACCGCACTGCCGACCCTGGTTCTGTTCGTCCAGCCAGGTCTTGAGCGGGGCGAAGTAGTCCACCACCGCTGAGGCATCCAGGTCGCGCTGGCCGGTCATGGCTTCCATGGCCTCCTGCCAGGGGCGACTGGATCCCATCGCCATCATGTCGGCCAGGCGCTTGCCGGCTTCCGGCTGATTGAAGATGGTGCAGCGCGTGAGCGGCCCGCTGTGTCCGATGGTGTCGCACAGTGCCTTGTGGAACTGAAACTGCTGGATATGCGCCAGGAAGTAGCGCATATAGGGTGTACCGCCAGGTACGTGGTACTTGGCGCCGGGATCGAAGTCGGCCTCAGAGCGCGGTGCCGGGGCTGAGATACCCTGGTACTCCTCGCGCAGCTTCCACCAGCCGGCGTTGTAGTCAGCTTCCGTCAGCTCACCCGAAAAAACCTGCCAGCGCCACTTGTCGACCACCAGGGCGAACGGCAGGAAGGCGATCTTGTTCAGGCCCAGCTTGAGGAGCTGGGAGAGGTCCTCTTCCGCCGGCGGCTCTGCTTCGAGCATATCCAGCTGCACCAGGTAGCTGGGCGTGATCGACAGGGAGATAGTGTCACCCAGGGCCTCGTGGAAACCGTCGTTGGCGCTGCCCCGGAACAGCTGCGGCTGGTGAGCGTAGGCCATTTGGTAGTAATTGTGGCCCAGCTCGTGGTGGACGGTTGTAAAATCCTCCGCGTTGCGCTTGGTGCACATCTTGATGCGCACATCGCGATTGGTGTCGATGTCCCAGGCGCTGGCGTGGCATACCACGTCGCGATCACGGGGACGCACGAACTGGGAACGCTCCCAGAAGGTGTCCGGCAGCGGGTCGAGCCCCAGGGAAACAAAGAAGGCCTCACCGGTGCGGAACATCGATTCGACGTCAGGGAAGTTGGTTTCCACAACCTCGTTCATATCGTAGCTGGACGTGACGCCCTCGGGGGCTACCAGTTCGTAGACATTGGCCCAGGTCTGCGCCCACATATTGCCCAGCAGGTGGGCGGGGATAGTACCGTCGTCACCCACCACGTCTTCGCCGTAGTGGTCGGCAAGCCTGCCCCGCACGTGGCACTGCAGCGCGCTGTACAGCGGCTTCACCAGCTCCCACTGTCGCTCGATGTCGGCGCTGAATTCCGCTGCGCTCATATCGTAGTTTGAGCGCCACAGGTCGCTGAGGTCCTCAAAGCCCAGGTCGCTGGCGCCCTGGTTGAGCACTTCTACCTGCCGCGCGTACAGCGGTCGCATCGGGGGCGAAATCGTCCGCCACCCGACCCAGGCGTCCTTGAGCTCTTCAGCATCACGACTGTATGCCATCACGTCCTCGAGCTCACCCAGGGTTTTGCACTCGCCGTCCGCACAGTAAGTACCGGTCGCGTAAAGCGAGTTGAGCTCCTGGTCTAATGCCGCTGCTTCAGCAGCAAGCTCCTCATCATTGGGCGGCGGCTGGGTGGAGACCAGCCGCAGGCGATCAAACTTGCGCTGCAGCACCGGGTCCAGCTCCAGCTCGCTGAAACGCGTGGACTTGCTGGCCGCATCAATGGTGGCGAGCGTGAATTGCTTGCCTGCCTCGGCCGCCAGGAGTTTGGTGTCGTAGGTGATATGCGTCTGCGACAGCCAGCTGGTGCGGGCGGACACTTCACGGAGCTGCTCGCGCTCGGCTTCCAACGCGTCCATGAAGGCCTTGGCTTCCGCTGCGGTGGGCGGGGAGTCCGGGGGTTCGGCAGAGCCCGGTGTACCAGAAGGCGAACAGGCAACCAGCAGAGCGGAGACCGGAACGGCCCACAGTGCAGAGGTGAGAAGGGTCAGTGGTCTGCGATCAGACATGGCAGTTGGTTCCTGTATTGAGTGACCAATCGATAGGTGGCTAACGCACCGATATTTAGTAAAGCAGAGAACGCGCTTCAGGCGGTTTGCTGCTTTGAGCGCAGGCGATAAAAAAGGTAGCCGCCGACAGCACCGGCCAATCCCTGCGAGAGCAAGCCGGCGACCGTGCGCGTGGCGGCAATGGCGCTGAGTCCCAGCAGAGCCTTTATGAGCAGATGTATCGCGATAACGGCAACCGCACCGGCCAGTATATAGAGCAGCATGCGGCGGCTGGGCAGCAACCTGGCGATACCAGCCGCAATGGGCAGGCCAAGCAGGAACCCCACGGCGATCAACGGCAGATAGCTGGTGGACAGGCCAAGCAGGTCATGGCCGGTGGCCTGCAGCCGGACGCCGAAGCCCACTTCCGGGCCAAGGGCTGCCACGTTGGCCAGGATGATCTGGGTGGCCACAATGCTGCCGAGTGCGAAGGCAACCAGTGCCGCCAGCAACCAACATCCAATCCAGTTCAGTGCTGATTTCAATGCCCAACCCCCGAAGTAAAAAACCAGGCTTTTCTTATGTGGCAGTATAATGACTGCAAAACCGCGACGGGAAAAGGCCATGAGGGTGACACGTGCGATGCGCATCAGTGCGCTGTGTGCAATGCTGATAATGGCGCTGCCGCTGCACGCCGCAGACTACAAGCTGGAGACCATTGCCGAGGGTTTTGAATTCCCCTGGTCCATCGCCTTTCTTCCAGATGGCGACCTGCTGGTCACACAACGCACCGGGCAACTGCTGAGGGTCAGTGCCGATGGCGCCAGCCGCAAGGAGCTCGATGGCGTACCAGCAAGCTACTTTGCCGGCCAGGGCGGCCTGTTTGACGTGGTCCTGCACCCCCGCTTCGCCGAGAACCGGCTGGTGTACCTGTCCTTAGCCCACGGCACCCCCGAGGCAAACGCCACCCGGGTTGTGCGCGGCACCCTCGGTGACGATGGTCTGGAGGATGTAGAGGTCATCCTCACGGTGGAGCCCACCAAAGACAACCCGCAGCACTACGGGGGCCGTTTCACGTTCCTGCCCGACGGCACCCTGCTGCTGACCACCGGGGAAGGTTTCGACTACCGCGAAAAAGCCCAGGACCTGGCCGTCCAGTTTGGCAAGACCCTGCGGATCAACGACGACGGCAGTGTGCCCGCGGACAACCCCTTTGCCGATGTTGACGGCCCCCAGGCCAAGGTCTGGACCTATGGCCATCGCAACCCCCAGGGCATCGTGGTTGATGAGGACAGCGGCGCAATCTACCTGCACGAGCACGGACCGAAGGGCGGCGATGAACTGAACCTGTTGGAGCCCGGCAACAATTACGGCTGGCCGGCCATTACCTACGGCCTCGATTACAGCGGTGCCTATGTCTCCCCGTTCACCGAGTTCCCCGGTATGGAGCAGCCCCTGTGGACCTGGACACCCAGCATCGCCCCGGCGGGCATGACCTGGTATGACGGCGACGCCTTCCCCGACTGGCGCGGCGACCTGTTTGTCACGGCGCTGGTCTACCAGGAAGTGCGCCACCTGGACATGGAAGACGGCCAGGTAGTCAGCGATACGCCCCTGTTTGCCGAGATTGGTGAGAGGCTGCGGGATATTCGCACCGCACCAGACGGCACCCTGTACATCCTTACCGACAGCAAGGCGGGCAAGATTGTGCGCGTCGTTCCCACTCCCTGAGCGATCGGTACCCAATGCTGGCGGCACACCCGGTAACCCATGCCCTTAAGGCCGCGCTCGGAGAGCAGGCCGTAAAGGCGGAAGAATCTGACCTCGCGCCCTACCTTGAGGATGAACGCGGCCTCTACCAAGGCAGCGCCGCCTGCCTGGTGTTCCCCGCGACCACCGGGGAGGTCGCCGAGGTCGTCAAACTGTGCATTGAGCACGATTGCAGCCTGGTACCCCAGGGCGGCAATACCGGCTACTGCGGCGGGGCTACGCCATCGGGTGAATCCCAGGTGCTGCTCAACCTGTCGCGCCTGAACCGGATCCGCGCCATCGACCCGGTGGGTATGACGGCGACCGCCGAGGCCGGGGTGATTCTCGCCAACCTGCACAACGCGGTCGAAGCGGAAGAGCTTTTCTTCCCACTCAGCATGGGCTCCGAGGGCTCCTGCCAGCTGGGGGGCAACCTCGCCACCAACGCCGGCGGGCTGGCGGTACTCAAATACGGCATGGCTGGTGAGCTGGTGCTGGGCCTGGAAGTGGTGCTGCCGGATGGCAGTGTGCTCAACACCCTGAAGCCACTACGCAAGGACAATACCGGCTACCATCTTAAACAGCTGTTCCTGGGCGCCGAGGGGACTCTCGGTATTATCACGGCAGCTGTTCTGAAACTATTCCCAAGGCCCACTGAATTCCAGACTGCCTGGCTGGCGGTCAGCGATATCGACGCCGCCTGTCAGCTGTTGCCGGCGGCACGACGCGCCAGTGGCGACTCGGTCACCTCTTTCGAATACATCAGCGGCGAATCGCTGGCTTTGCTTACGCAGCACGTTGACGGCCTGCGACCGCCGCTGCCCGGCGAGCACCATGTGCTGCTGGAACTATCGGGTGCGCTGCCGCCGGGGAGCCTCAGGCCCCAACTCGAGCAACTGCTGGAACAGGCCCTGGAAGCGGGCTGGGCCCAGGACGCGGTAATTGCCGAGAGCCTCGAGCAGCGCCGCGGCCTGTGGGCGCTGCGGGAGAATATACCGGAGGCGGAAAAGCGCGCGGGCCGCTCCATCAAGCACGACGTGTCGGTGCCGATTGCCGATATTCCCGCCTACTGCGCGGCAGCACCCGGGCGCCTCGAAGCTCTCGGCCCGCTGCGCCTGTCCATTTATGGCCATATCGGCGACGGCAACCTGCACTACAACGTGCTGGCCCCGGAGGGCACGAATCCCCAGGCTTTCAGGGCGGAGAAGGCTGAAGCCATCAGCCGCGTCGTGCACGACCTGGCTGCGGAGATGGGCGGTAGCTTCTCCGCCGAGCACGGCATTGGCCAGCTCAAGACTGGCGAACTGGCCCGCTACGGAGACCCCGCGGCGCTGGAAATGATGCGAGCGCTGAAGGCCGCCATCGACCCCGCCGGCCGCATGAACCCCGGCAAACTGCTCGACTAGCTGGCTTCCACCAGCTCGAAGCGCGGCTTCTCCACCCCGTCTACCACCACGGTCTCGGTGAACATGGCCAGTGGCCGCACCCAGTGGCTGAAGTCGCCGTAGAGAGTGCGGTAGACCACCAGCCGCTCCTCGGTCTCGCTGTGGGTGGCGACGAACAGCACCTCGTAGTCTTTCCCCTTGTAATGACGATAACGCCCCGCCGGGATCTCCATAAAATCCATCTCCGCTGCAAAATGCAGTGATTTTACTGGCCTGTGCGCCGAAATCACGGCATCTCGCTGCGACAAACCGCACCGGCCGTGCGGCCAATGGAGCGGCGTTTTTGCCAATTGCTCTTATAATGGGCGCCATGACACTGGAAAAACTGTTAGAAGATCGCCGCGCCCAGTTCTGGGCCCTGCAGATCATCGGCTGGACCGGCTGGGGCGTGACGTTCTATATCGCCGCGGTCCTCTGGGGCTCGCCCAGCGAGTACGCCAAGTACGTGCCGGTGGTCACCACGGTGGGGCTGGTGCTGACGCTGGGCTTGCGGTGGATCTACAAGACCACCTGGAACCTGTCGATTGGCCGGCGCATGGTGATTGTGGTGGCGGCCTCCTATCTGGCCGGCGCCGCCTGGAAGATGAGCCGCTTCTATGTCTTCCGCAACATGTTCGAAATGGCCTCCGAGAAGGAAGAGCGCATGATGTCGCTGCTCACCACCTTCTGGGATCACCTGTTCTACCGCCTGGAGGCAGTGACCTCGGCCTGGATGGTGATGCTGTGCTGGAGCGGCCTGTATTTCGGCATCAAGTACTACCACCTGCTGCAGGAGGAGCGCGCGCGGGGGCTCAAGAGCGAGGCGATGGCCCACGAGGCCCAGCTCAAGATGCTGCGCTACCAGCTCAACCCGCACTTCCTGTTCAACACCCTCAACGCCATTTCCACCCTGGTGCTGGACAAGCAGAACCAGATGGCCAACACCATGGTCACCCGGCTCAGCCACTTCCTGCGCTACAGCCTCGACAATGACCCGATGGCCAAGGTCACCCTGGCCCAGGAGATCGAGGCCATGCGGCTGTACCTGGATATTGAGAAAGTGCGCTTTGCCGAGCGCCTGCGGCTGTCCTTCGACATCGAGTCACAGGCCGAGCGGGCGCTGATTCCCAGCCTGCTGCTGCAGCCACTGGTGGAAAACGCCATCAAATATGCCATTGCCCAGAGTGTGAACGGCGGCGCTATCTGCATTTCGGCGCGAGTGTTCGCCGGCGAACTGCTGCTGGAAGTGGCCGACGACGGTCCCGGCATGGATACCGCGGTACAGCCCAAGCACAAGCGCAACGGCGTGGGCCTGGCCAATACCCGTGAGCGGCTGCATGAGCTGTACGGCGAAAACCAGTCCTTCGCCCTGAGCAAGACCGAGCCCCACGGGCTCACCATCAATATTCGTATTCCTCTGGAAGTCAGTGAACAGGCGGTAGCAGCATGACCAAACTGAGAACGGTGATCGTTGAT
>JAAUXY010024701.1_pt1 | contig 21494 bp, 24 predicted proteins | sample 7278121 | NCBI WGS metagenome assembly JAAUXY01 (sample SAMN14350117, study PRJNA611818) | marine sediment metagenome | isolation source: surface marine sediment (1.8m) | place: French Polynesia: Moorea | collected 2018-08 | reverse complement strand
CGGTCTTCCTGAAGGATATCTGGCCGAGCCAGGACGAGATTCATGCCGTCGTCGGCGCGAATATCGACTCGAACATGTTCAAGTCGAGCTACGACAGCGTCTTCGAGGGTGACGCCAACTGGAAAGGCATCGACTCGCCCGAGGGCGAGATCTACACCTGGGACGAGGCCTCGACCTACGTCAAGAACCCACCCTACTTCGAGGGTATGACGAAGGACCCGGCGCCGGTCACGGAGATATCGGGAGCGCGCGTGCTCGCGCTGCTCGGCGACTCGGTTACTACCGACCACATCTCGCCGGCCGGCAGCATTGCTGCCGACAGCCCGGCGGCGCAGTACCTGGTCGACCAGGGCGTCAAGCCGGTCGACTTCAACTCCTACGGCTCACGCCGCGGCAACCATGAAGTCATGATGCGGGGCACGTTCGCGAACATCCGCCTGCGCAACCAGCTCGCTCCCGGCACCGAGGGTGGCTGGACGAAGCACCAGCCGAGCGGTGAACAGATGTCGATTTACGACGCATCCCTGAAGTACAAGCAGGAGGGCACGCCGCTGATCGTGCTCGCCGGCACCGAGTACGGCACAGGTTCGTCGCGCGACTGGGCCGCAAAGGGCACGCTGCTGCTCGGCGTCAAGGCCGTTATCGCTGCAAGCTTCGAGCGCATCCACCGTTCGAACCTGATCGGCATGGGCGTGCTGCCGCTGCAGTTCAAGTCGGGCGAGAATGCGGAGACGCTGGGACTCAACGGTACCGAGACCTTCGACATCACGGGTCACACGACGGCGGACGCCGACACGGTAACCGTGACGGCAACGCCAGAAAGCGGCGACCCGATCACGTTCGAGGCGACGATTCGCATCGATACCCCGAAGGAGAGGGACTACTACGAGCACGGCGGCATCCTCCACTACGTGTTGAGACAACTCGCGGCGTAGTATCGCCGTCGCGAGGACACGCGATACGGCGTTGAAGACCGGCTCAAAATGCTCACGTACGTTCGTGTACGCTGCGCTTTTTCGCCGGTCTTCGCCTTGTCTCGCACGCCCTCGCTCCTTCCGTTTCACGGAGACTGGTTCAACTGCCCGGACTGGGTATAGGATCGGCTCAGAATGCTCACGTACGTTCTTGTACGCTCCGCTTCTTCGCCGATCTTCGCCTTGTCTCGCACAACCTGGTTCCTTCCGTTTCACGGAGACGGTTTCAACTGCTAAGACGTCTGGGTACGCTGCGCTTTTTCGCCGATCTTCGCCTTGTCTCGCACCACCTGGCTCCTTCCGTTTCACGGAGACTGGTTCAACTGCCCAGACGTCTGGGTACGCTGCGCTTTTTCGCCGATCTTCGCCTTGTCTCGCACGCCCTCGCTCCTTCCGTTTCCATCAGCGGGCTAACCGCCTAACTGCAAGCCGGGGCCTGCGGTGATCCCGGCTGCGCTCATCGAGGCGCTGGCCGAGGCGCGGCATGTCTGCGTTCTGACCGGGGCCGGCGTCTCCGCCGAGAGCGGCGTGCCCACTTTCCGGGATGCACAGGACGGCCTCTGGGCAGACTACAATCCGCTAGAGCTCGCCACGCGGGAGGGTTTCAGCCGCGACCCGGCGCTCGTTTGGCGCTGGTACCGGTGGCGGCGTGAACTCGTCGCGGGCGTCGTGCCCAACGCCGGCCATACCGCGCTCGCCGAGCTCGCCGGCATGCTTCCGCGGCTCACGCTCGTGACGCAGAACGTCGACGGCCTGCACCAGCGCGCCGGCAGTGCCGACGTGATCGAGTTTCACGGCAACCTGTTTGTCGACCGGTGTTTCGACTGCGGCCGGCCAGGCGACGCCGCTGACGAGGAACTGCCCCGCTGCGAGGCGTGCGGCGGCCTGCTGCGCCCTGGCGTCGTCTGGTTCGGCGAGGCGATCCCCTCGGACGCCATCGACCGGGCCTTCGCCGCCGCCGCCGACTGCGAGATGTTCCTGTCGATCGGCACCTCGGCACTTGTTTACCCGGCGGCCGGCCTCATTGATATAGCGAGGGAGAACGGCGCCGTCTGTGCGGAAATCAACCCCGACCCGACCGAGCAGGCGGCGTCGGTGCATTTTGCCGTTGCGGGTGAATCGGGGCGTGTCCTGCCCGAACTACTCGGATTGCTTGCAAGCTGACACTCACGAAACCGGAGCACGGGATGGAACAGAGCGCCAAGAGCATTATCGGTAAACCCCGCTGGATCAAGGCTGCGGGTATTGTCATAGCGGCCGTATTCCTGTTCTGGGTCTGCCTTGGCATCTACTGGTCGCGGCCGCCGGACCAGTTCTGGGTTAACGAGTATGTCGACGACGGGCGTGTTGTGATCGGCTATTCCACAACGGATACGCTCATTCGCGTCGCAGGTACCCTTCTCGACAAGCGCGGCGGCTACCTGACGAATGACAAGCTGCCACCTGGCGTATGGCTCGACAATATGCCGAGCTGGGAGTTCGGCGTGCTGACCCAGGTTCGTGACCTGGCCCGCGTTACTCGCGACGACTACACGCGCAGCCAGTCTCAGTCCAGTGAAGACCCGGACGTGACCGACGCCGTGGGTTACTTTTTCTTCGACAATAACTCCTGGATACTGCCGACGACCGAATCCCAGTACCGCCAGGGAATCCGGGGATTCAGTCGGTATCGCGATCGGCTCGTCGGGTCGGCAAAGCCCGACGCACAGTTCTACGCGCGCGCGGACAACCTGCGCGAGTGGCTTGCGCAGGTCGAAAAGCGTCTCGGCAGCATGTCACGCCGTCTCGGCAACAGCGTCGCCGACGACGTGATCAACGAGGAACTGGCCATGGATCCGTCAGCCGACGCCGCTCAGCCACAGCCGGATACGGTCGACGTCCGCACCCCATGGCTGCAAATCGACAACGTATTCTTCGAGGCCCGCGGCACGGCATGGGCCCTGCTGCACTTCTTCCGCGCCGCAGAACTCGACTTCGCCCAGGTGCTGGACGACAAGAACGCACGAGCGAGCGTGCGGCAGATCATTCGCGAACTCGAAGCGAGCCTCGAACCGCTGCGTTCACCGATAATACTGAACGGAGGTGGCTTCGGACTGACGGCCAACCACTCACTCGTAATGGCCAACTACCTGGCGCGTGCGAACGCCGCGGTGATCAACCTGCGCGAACTGCTCGACCAGGGTTAGTCCGCGCGCATCTCGGCACGGGCAATCTCGGCGCCGCCGACGAGGACGCGGCAATCCTGGCCCGTGTGCACGCTGGCCGTACTCACCTGCAGATGGCTGTTATCGAGCACGACGCGCCCTTCCGTCTCGACCCTGCCGTCGAGGATTAGCGTCTCCTCGACGAACACCTGCACGGACGCGTGCAGCGTGAGCGCCGTATGGCGCATGTGCAGCTTCGCCTTGAGCGTGTAGTCGGGCTCTTCCTTCGCGATTCGCGAACTCTCGATATCGAACTCGCCAAACTCGCGGCCATCCGCATCGTGAAACTCGGCCTCGAACTCCCATTGCTTCTTGATGCGTTTGCCGAACACGAGCGCAAGCAGCACGAGGACCGCGATGAGCCCGAAGAAGCCCACGAAGACGAATTTGACGGCCGCGAACAGTGCTTCCACTTTACTTTACAAAAACACTCTAACTTATTGTTTTAATGTAATCCGACCCAGGTCGGAATCTCCTTCCACGCGTCCGACAGTCGGCTGTCGAGGCGCCGGTAGCGGGGTTCGAAGCGGTGCACGAGCGCCCAGAAGCGGCGCGAGTGATTCATATGCCGGGCGTGGCAAAGCTCGTGAATCATCAGGTAGCGGACCAGGGCCGGGTCCAGGAACAGCAGGCAGTAGTTGATGCTGATCGTACCTGTCGACGAGTGGCTGCCCCAGCAGGTCTTCTGCCCGCGAACCTGCATCCGCTGGTACGCGTTGCCCGTCTCCAGCGACAGCGTTTTCAGGCGCGGGGCGAAATGCGCCTTGGCGGTCGCGGACAGGAATCGCCTCAGCGCGTCGACGCAGGCCGCGTCGTCATCGGTACGGCCGGACAGCGTCACGATGTCCCCGTTTACGCGGTAACGAACCTTGCCATCGCCCTCGGCCGGCTGGTAGAGCACGCCGTACTCCCGGTCTATCGCCCTGAGCCTTATGCGCGCCGGCAGGCGAAACGGCTCCGGCGGATGCTTCTCGGCAAATGCCTCGAGCGTCTTGGCGATCCAACTGCGGTTTTCCTCGACGAACGCTTCGACGTCCCTCGCCCGGGTTCGTTTCGGAACGACGACCTCGACCCGGCCGCGCGGATAGACCTTGATGGACAAACGACGCGCCCGGCTGCTCTGGCGCACAGAAAAGCCCGACGCCGGGTCGGGCTCTTCGGCCGCCGGGAACAGCGGCATTTGGCGGGCTGCACGCTTCACAGCCCCGGATTGTACCGATCCTTGCGACGCGTGGCGGCGTTTTATGGCTGCCGTGTCGCTGCGAAACTACGGGCGCTGCCCGCTGAACGTCTCGGCTTTGGCTGTCCCCGGGTTCTAAGGCTTGTTACCCGAAAAGGTCTCGGCCTTTGCTGTCCCCGGGATTACGGCCGTCTACCCGAGAAGGTCTCGGCTTTTGCTTCACCCTCGACCCCGCCGACCTCGGCCGATTCGCTGATGAACAGCTTGATCTCGCGCTCGGCCCGAATCACGCCCTGAACCCGCGAGCCGGGGCCGATGATTACGGTCGGCTTGCGATCCTTGTTCCAGTTCCAGCCGCCGGGCTTCTTGATTACCAGGTCGCCGCGGATCACTGCGCCGTCGACGACGTTGACGTCGCCATTGACCGTGGTCACGTCGCCGCTCACCTGGCTGCCTTCCAGCGTGATCTCGCCGTTGACGTTGCTCAGGTCGCGCGCGACCGTGCTCGCCTGGGCAACCTCGATGCTGCCGTTGACCGCCGAAACGCCGCCTTCGATCACGGCGTTCGCGCCAACCCGAATCTTGCCATTGACGGTCTCGAGGTTGCGGGCGTTGACGCCGTCGCCGATGCGCAGGCTGCCGTTGACGGTCTCGGCATCCTGGATAGTCGAGCCTTCACCGACCCGGACCGAGCCGTTGACCGTGCTCAGGTCACCCGAGATGGTCGCGTAGGTGCCAACGGTCACGCTGCCGTTGACGGATGAGGCGCCGTCGGCCTGGCCGCCGTCCGGTACCTTGACGCTTTTGTTGACGCTGGCCTGGGCCTGGAACGCGAGCGCGAGCATCAGCAGCGCACCGATCGTGGCGAATTTCTTCCTCAGAACTGGCATTTCGATCATCCTCGTATGTGGCTCTGTTCATTGGATACCGCCGGGGCCGAATAGGTTGCAAGCGCCGTAGTCCGAGGTGGTCGCAATTGGCGCCTTTCGCTACCCTTACGCCCTTCGCCCCAGGCAGCAGGAAGCATCGATGCGAGTCGCCCTCGAGGCCCGCCATCTCGTCAAGCATTATCCCGGCGTCGTTGCCGTCAACGACGTGAGCTTCGCCGTGGAAGAAGGTACCTGCTTCGGCCTGCTCGGCCCCAACGGCGCCGGCAAGACCACGACCGTCGAGATCATCGAGGGCGTCACGCCGGCCACCTCCGGAGAGGTCCTGTACTTCGGCGAGCCGGCCGGACGGCGCTTCCGTGAGGAAGCCGGTATCCAGTTCCAGAACACGGCCCTGCAGGATTTCCTAACCGTCGGCGAAACGCTGGAGATGTTCCAGAAGCTCTACGACCGGCGCGCCGACCTGGACGCAATCATCGAGGAGTGCTCGCTCGGCGACCTGCTCGACCGCGACAACCGCAAGCTGTCCGGCGGCCAGCGGCAGCGACTGTTTCTTGCCGTTGCGCTGGTGAATCGCCCGCGGCTCGTCTTCCTCGACGAACCGACGACCGGCCTCGATCCGCAGGCACGACGCAATTTCTGGGAGCTCGTCCAGAAGATCCAGGGGCACGGCACGACCATCGTCCTGACTACCCACTACATGGACGAGGCGCACGTCTTGTGCAACGAGATCGCAATCATGGACGAAGGCCGAATCATGACCCAGGGGGCACCGGACGCTTTGCTCAAGCAACGCTACGCCGGCATGATCATCGAACTGCCCGTTGCCGACGTCACCGGCGACCTCGACGGCATCGATCACCGAGTGATCGAGAACCTCGGCGTGGTCGAGATCGTTTCCGACGACGTAGCACGCTCCATCAGCGCGCTGTCGCCGGAGGTTACCGACCTGAATCACATCAAGATCCGCCAGCCGAATCTCGAGGACCTGTTCCTCGACCTGACCGGCCACTCGCTGAGGGCCTGACGTGCTGGGACGCATCTACGCCATCTTCGCCGCCCGCAATCGCGAGTTCATGCGCGATCGCGGGACGCTGTCCTGGAACATCGTACTGCCCGTTGCGCTCATGTTCGGACTGTCATTCGTGTTTTCCGGTGAGGGCCGCGACCAGTACACGGTCGGCGTGCTGCAGGAAACCGAAACGCTGGACACGTCTGCGCATCCCTTCCTCGAAACGCGCTTTATCGAGTTCGTCGTACTGACGGATGAGGACAAGGCTTTCGAGAAGGTCGAGCGCCATCAGCTCGACCTGCTCGTCAGTTTCGGCGAGGAAGGCGGCCGCTACTGGATCAACCCCGATTCCCCGAAAGGCTACTTCGCCGAGCGGATCCTGAAGCAGGCCGACACCGAGGCAGGCGGGCTTATCGAGCAAGCGGAAATCACGGGTGACGCGATCCGCTACGTCGACTGGGTGCTACCCGGCATTCTCGGCATGAACATGATGTTCAGCTGCCTGTTCGGTGTCGGTTACGTCGTCGTGCGCTACCGCAAGAACGGTTTCCTGAAGCGCCTGCGGGCAACGCCGCTCCGGCCGATCGAGTTCATTGCCGCACAGATCGGTTCGCGAATGACGCTGATCATGGCGATCTCCATCTTCGTGTACACGGGAACGCACCTGATCCTCGACACGCGCATGGAAGGTAGCTACCTCACCCTGTTGGTGATCGCCGCCGTGGGCGCGGTGTCGCTGATCTCCATGGGCCTGGTTGTCGCGGCCCGGGTAACGAGTGAGGAGCTCGCGGGTGGCCTGCTCAACATGATCAACTGGCCGATGATGCTGCTGTCAGGCGTCTGGTTTTCCCTCGAGGGCGCCGGCCCACTGGCACAGAGCGCCGCAAAGATCTTTCCGCTGACGCATATCCTCGACGCCGCGCGCGCCGTTATGCTGGACGGTGCGACGTTTGTCGACGTCATGCCGAGTCTGCTGACGCTTGCCGGCATGAGCGCCGTGTTCCTGTTCCTCGGCGCGCGATTCTTCCGCTGGCACCCGGAGTAAGCCAATGACCCACGAGCTCGTCGACATCGGCGCCAACCTCGCCCACGACAGTTTTGACGACGATCGCGGTACCGTGCTCGCGGAAGCGGCAGCAGCCGGTGTCGCGCAGATCATAGTCACGGGTTCCAGCGACGAGTCGAACGTGCGCGCGCTCGAACTCGCAAACGCGCATCCCGGCGTGCTGTATTCGACGGCCGGCGTGCACCCGCACCATGCTTCCGAGTACACGGACGATAGCGATGCAATGATACGCAAGCTCGCGGCAGAACCTCGCTGCGTGGCCATCGGCGAATGCGGCCTAGACTACTTCCGCAACTTCTCACCGCGAGACGCACAGCTCGAGGCGTTCCAGGCGCAGCTGAACATCGCGGCCGAGACCGGACTGCCGGTGTTTTTGCATCAGCGGGATGCACACGATGATTTCGTAGAGGTGCTCGAGCCAATGCTGCCGAAACTCTCGCGCGCGGTTGCGCACTGCTTCACCGGCGAGGGGGAGTCGTTGCGCGAATACCTGGCGATGGATCTGTATATAGGCATCACGGGCTGGATCTGCGACGAACGCCGCGGCAAGCACCTGCACGACATCGTCGACGTCATTCCCGACGACAAGCTCATGATAGAAACGGATGCGCCCTACCTGCTGCCACGCTCGCTGAACCCGAAGCCGTCCTCACGCCGCAACGAACCGAAATACCTGCCCGAGGTTCTGCGCGTGCTCGCCGAGGCTCGTGGTCAGGACGAAGCCCGCGTTGCGGCGGTTACGACGGCGACCGCGCGGCACTTCTTCGGCCTCGAAGCGGGCGACTGAGGCAAGCGCTGTGAACCGCTGTTTCACCAACATCCTCAGCACCGATGTCGCTCGAGCGGCGCAGTTTTATCAGGAGCTGCTCGGCATGCAGAGACACTTCGACTCCGACTGGTTCGTCATACTCACTCATCCGGAACGCAAAGACCTGGAGCTCGGTATTCTCGAACGCGACTGTGACGCCGTACCGGAGATCATTCGCGCCAATCCCGCCGGCATCATCGTGACCTTCGTGGTAGAGAACCTCGACACGGTGCACAAGCAGGCAAGCGCGTTGGGTGCCGAGATACTCGAAGAGCCAACGGATATGTTCTACGGCCAGCGGCGGATGCTCCTCAGCGACCCGGATGGCACGACCATCGACGTGAGTTCACCGCGTAGTTGAGCGGTGCCACGTGACGCAGGTCCTGACTGCCGGCGTAGTCTGGCGCAACACATTCCTGGGAGTCGCCAGCTTGTCCTTCAACGTTGTTCGCAGCACCGTCCTTTTTGCCGCGGCATTCCTTTGCTGGAATCCCGTACACGCAGGTGCGAGCGAGGGCGTCGACGCCATCAAGCGCGGCGACTACGAAACGGCGTACGAGGAATTCAGCGCGCTTGCCGATGCCGGCGACTCCCACGCGATGGTCACCATCGGCATGTTCTACTACAAGGGAGACGGTTTCGAACAGGACTACGACAAGGCGATGGATTGGTTCATCAGGGCATTCAAGCTCGGCAATGGCGACGCCTTCAACAATATCGGAGTCATGTACAGGGACGGACTCGGGGTGACACCGAATCGGGCGATCGCTTACGACCTTTTCCTGCTCGTCCACATGCGCGGGCTCGGCGGCCAGTCAACGCAGCAACGCGCGAACCGGAATTTGCGTCGCGAAGTCGCGGAACTCGGCGAAGCGCAGATAAAGTACGCGCTATGCCTGTCAGAAAGCCAGGTTAAGGCGTTCGTCGTCGACCGCGGTGGCAACCGACCCGAGACGTATGCCCGCGACGGCACGGCAATCAAGGATCGCGAATGGTGGCTTGAGGGCGACCTGCCCGACTTTGCGTGCGACTAGGAATTCGGAAATATGGGATTTTCTGTCTCGTGGATCGCGGTAAGGACGGACCGGCTGGACGAGCTGTTCGCACAGCTCGGAGCGGAAGCGACGAGCGAAACTGACGAATGCTTCGAGTCCGACCTGGCCGGTGTGCAGCTGCCGGACGGCTGGTACCTGTTGCAGGGTCGAGGCTGCGATCATCCGATGATCTCGGAGGCCTCGTTGTCACGGACCTCGACGCTCGGTGAGACAGTCGCCTGCTCGATCGAGGAGCACGTTATGTTCAGCAGCGCGGAATACTGGCAGAACGGTACCCGTAGCTGGTCGATCACGCATGCTGCAGAGAACGGCATGTTCGATCTCGCGACCACGGGCTTTCCGCCCAACGTGTACGACACGATAAAAGTGGACCTGGTCGCAGCACAGCACGCCAAGGGCGGCGAGGATGCGGACGTCGACATGATCTTCGATATCCCGCTGCAGGTTGCCAGGAGCCTGTGCGGCTACAGGCACGACGAACCGCCGGACTGGCGGGAACTGCCAGTCGTCTTCAGCTCGATCCGGCCGGCGAAGAAACCCTGGTGGAAGCCCTGCACTCGGCCATTCCGTTTCAGCCGTTACATTCGGAGACAACCCGGCGAGTGACGACCAGCCACCAGCTTGATATTCTGAGGAGTAGATCGAACTACAACGAGAATCCGAAGATGGACGCAATGAAGGCAATAAAACTCGCTACCTGTATCTCTGCACTAACGCTGCTGGCCGCCTGTAGCACTCCGCAGCAACTGACGCTCGACGACGGCACGGTTGCATGGCGCATCGACTGCAGCCGGTCCGCCGGTTTGAACTACTGCTTCGAGCGAGCCGGCAAGTCCTGCGGAGCGGCAGGCTACTCGCTTGTCAGCCCTGAAGGCCGAGTTATCGCCACGAGCAGCGCAACCGGCGAGATCGAAGAAGGGGATCAGTTCACGCAGGAAGTGACCTACGAGAACAGCATCCTGGTGAAGTGCAACGACACCTAAGGTATTCCCGGTCGGCTGATACCTCAGTCGAACTCGTACCACATCAGGTAGTCGACGTAATGCGTGTCGGCCAGCCAGAAGTCGATCTCGCCCAGCGAGCGGAAGCCGAACTTCCGGTAAAACGACGTCGCCCAGTCGGCTTCTTTCCAGACGCTTAGCCAGATGCCCGCGACCGCGAGGTCGCGGGCTGCCTGCACGGCTCCGCCCATGAGCGTGTGCCCTACCCCGCGACGCTGGAAATCCGTTCCGACATAAAGCTGTTGGACCTCGACGGCAGCCGTCGCCGGCACGAGCTCCGGAACCTTGCTATTGCGCAGTTTGACGAGGCCAGCGAGGCCTTCCGGCGCGCTGGCAAGCAGGTAGCGAACGCCGGCGCTATCGAGCTCCGATGCAATGGCCGACTCGCCGAAGTAGGTCTCGACGTGTGTCCTCAGGTCGTCTTCGGGCGAACTGTCGCCGTAGGCATCGACGAAGGCGCCGCTGGCAAGCCGCGACATCGCCGCAACATCGTCCCGCCGCGCATCGCGCAGGACCATCAGGAGCCCCGGTTCTTGATGAGCTCCCAGTGCGGTGTGAACGCGTCGATATTGACGGTAGCCGCTTTCTTGTTACGTTCGCCGAACTCGTCCAGCAGTTCGTCGAGCGACGCGACCAGCCCCGGCTTGCCCTTGGTGAACTCGGCACCGTCGAGAAACAGGATGCGCCCGGCAACCGGTACCTGCTTCACGATCTGGCGCACCGCGGCGATGCGATCGTACAGACCGTGCTGCGGATTCGGGAACGTGTAGCGTCGTTCTTCGCTGATGACGGTCCAGTCTTCCATCTTGTCGCTGCCGAAAACGGCACCCTCGACGTCCTTGACCTCCAGGATCAGCAGGCCCTCGGACGTCAGCAACAGCTGATCGATCAGGATTTCGCCGTCATCACCGTTCGGTATGACGAGATTGTGAACGCGGTCGAAAGCGATGTCGTTCAGGACCTGTTCGAGCCGGCTGCCGCGATTACGCTGGAAACGATAGAGAAGCCAGGCGAGCAGCAGCGCGAGGATGCCGAGCACCCACGGGAAGATCGCGCTGTCGAAAATGGCGTCCATCAGAAATAATGCTGCATCGATTGCGTCAGCGCTTCAAGCGTCGGTTGCACATCCACGGCCCGGCTCGGCCGCGACAGGATCTCGGTCAGCTCGGCCGGCAGCGGCACGGCCTCGCCGATCAGGGGCTCGACAATCGTCTCAAACTTGGCCGGATGCGCCGTCGCGGCAAGGATCCAGTGATTCGCCGCACGCGTCCCGGCATCCATTTGCCGCACCGTGTGGCTGGCCGTTGCCGTATGTGGGCAAATCGCGAAGCCGAATTCGGCGAATGCGAGGCGGATTTCCGCCTCGATATGCGCATCGTCCACGGCCATGACACCCAGTCGTTCGCGCAGGATTTCCGCCTCGCCGAGCAGGCCCCGCAGGCGTTCCATGTTGCTGGGATCACCGACATCCATGGCCGAGGCAAGGGTCTGCACACTTGGGCGCGGCAGCCATTTGAGCGTCTCGAGGTAATCGGCAATCGTGCGATTGGCATTGGTCGCAAGCACGACCGGTCCTATCGGCAGACCCATCTCTCGGGCCATGATGCAGGCCAGCGCGTTGCCGAGATTGCCGGTCGGCACGACGAAACCCGGCTTCTCGCCGGTCGCCCGGTAATAGGCGAGGCTCGCATGCGCGTAATACGTGGACTGGGGCAGAAGCCGGCCAATATTGATGCTGTTGGCCGAGCTGAAGCGGTAGCGCTCCGATAGCTCCTTTTCCGCGAGCGCGGCCTTGACCAGCCGCTGGCAGTCGTCGAATGCGCCATCGACGCGCAGCGACAGCACGTTGTCGCCCCAGCAGGTGAGCTGGTGCTCCTGGCGCGCGGAGACCCGCCCGGCCGGGAACAGCACGACGACGCGCATACCCGGGCGCTCGTTGAAGGCGGCAGCGACCGCCCCGCCCGTGTCGCCCGACGTCGCAACCAGGATCGTCAGCGGCCGCTCGACGTCGCCTTCCAGGCGCGACAGGCAGGCTGCGAGAAAGCCGGCGCCGACGTCTTTGAACGCCGCGGTCGGGCCATGGTAGAGCTCAAGCAGCGACCAGTCGCCGCCGGCCAGCGGCGTCGTCGGTATGTCGAAATGAAATGTCTCGGCCAGCACGGCGTCGAGATCGCCGGCCAGCGTCGAGCCGCCGAAGAATGGTTCGAACAGCACTTTCGCGACCGCCTGGATCGAATCGGCGCTGTCGAAATCGGCGTCGGCGAATTCGGGCAGGGATTCGGGCACGAACAGCCCGCCGTCGCCGGCGATGCCGGCAACGATCGCCTCGTCGAGCGTCACCGGGCCGGCGCCGCGTGTGCTGACATAGCGCACGTCAGGTCTCCACGCGCGCACCCGGCGCATCCATGGGGCTGATCCAGGTCTGGCAATCGATGCCGAGCGCGCGACACGCCTGCTCCATGCACACGGCCAGGTTCTTCGCGTGCCGATCCTCGACGAGCGCGAAGATGCTCGGACCGCTGCCGGACAGGCTGCAGCCGAGCGCGCCGGATGCGAGCGCCGCTGCCCTGACGTCCTCGAAGCACTTGACCGATTCCGCGCGCTGCGGCTCGATGATGACGTCCTTGAGTGTCGCGCGGATCAGCTCGATGTCACTCCGCGCACACGCCGTAATGAAACCGGCAAGGTAGCCCTGCTGCGCGAGCCACTGCTCGACCGTGCAGCCGCGAGCGAGCCCACGCCGGGAGTGCGCGGTGTTCACGCTGAGCTCGGGATGCAGCAGTACGGCGCTGACGCCATCCGGGACCTCGAGGTTCACGGTTCGCGGCAACAGCACGGTCGGACACAGCACGAGGCCGCCGAGCAGGCTCGGGGCGACGTTGTCGGCATGCAGGCCCCCCGAGGCAAATTTCTCGCCCTCCAGTGCGTACGGCAGGAGCGCCTCCGTAGCGAGCGGCTCCGGCAGCAGCGCGTTCGCGGCAACAACGCCGGCAACGGCGGATGCGGCCGAGCTGCCCATGCCCGATTGCAGCGGTACTCCCTTGCGAATACTCAGTTCAAGTCCCGACTGGCCACCCTTGTCGCCCCAAAGCGCGGCTGCAGCAATAGATGCCGTGTTCTGGTTCGTATCGGCGGACAGGTAAGGATGTGGCTCGCCGTCGAGTCCGTACACCGCGGCGACGCGAACGCCGTCACCGTCCGCGCGGCGCGCAGTGACGCGGTCGCCTACGTCCGCCAGTGCGAGACCAAGCATGTCGAAACCGACACCCAGGTTTCCGATCGAAGCGGGTGCGAATGCTGTGACCGAATCGCTCATTCAGTCGCCCGAAGAGAGGTAACCGGCCAACCGAAGCAGATCGCCGAATATTCCGCCCGCAGTCACCTCGGGTCCCGCACCGGGTCCCTGCACGACGAGCGGATTGGCGGAGTATCGGGCCGTCTCGAACTGCACGACGTTGTCCGTCAGGTTGATGTTCGCGAATGCATGTGACCCATCGACGGCTTCGAGTCCGATTTTCGCGGAACCGTCGGCGCCGAGGTGGGCAACGTAGCGGAGCTTCTTGCCCGCTGCCTCGGCCTTGTCGTAGAGCGCCTTCATCTCGTCGTCGTAATCCGCGAGGCCATCGAGGAATTCCTCGATGCTGCCGTCGCGCAGTGCTTCGGGGACGAGATTTCGCACCGGGAAGTCGCCTATCTCGAGAGCCTGACCGAGCTCGCGCGCGAGGATCGTCGTCTTGCGCGCAACGTCCATGCCCGAGAGGTCATCGCGGGGATCGGGCTCGGTATAGCCGCTGTCGCGGGCGACGCGAACGATCTCAGAGAACGGCGTCGTGCCGTCGTAGACGTTGAATAGATAGGCCAGCGTGCCCGAGAAGATGCCCTGCACGGTGCGCACGTCGTCGCCGGTCGCAATCAGGTCCTTCAGGGTGCCGATGATCGGCAGGGCCGCGCCGACCGTCGTTTCGTAGAAGTAGTGCGCGCTGCCGACGCTCGCGTCGCGTACCAGTCGTTCGTAGTAGTCGTAGGGGCCGCTGAACGCTTTCTTGTTCGGTGTTATCACGTGAATTCCGCGTTCCAGCCAGCCAGCGTAGCGAGCCGCGACGTCATCGCTCGCGGTGCAGTCGATGATGACGGCATGCGGCAGGTGGTCCGGGTTCACGTGTCGTTCGAATGCATCAAAGTCCAGCTCGACCGCGTCGCTGTCGAACTGCGACTGCCAGTCCTCGAGGCCGATGCGCCGTTCGCCGAGCAGCATCGAACGGGAGCGCGCAATGCCGCGCACCCGCAGATCCAGGTTGAAGTCATCGGCCAGGCGCGCAGCCTGCCGGCGCAGCTGGTCGAGCAGCGTGCTGCCGACCGTTCCCGGACCGATGAGGCCGATCGAGATCGTCTTGGCCGACAGGTAGAAGCCCGAGTGCGCGGCCCGAAGCGCCCGTGTGGCCTCCTCAGAGTCGACGACCGCCGAGATATTGCGCTCCGAGGAGCCCTGCGCGATCGCGCGAATATTGATGCCGGCGCGACCAAGCGTGCCGAAGAAACGCGCCGCAACGCCCGGCGTGCCCGCCATGCCATCGCCGACGACCGCAACGATACTCTGCGCAGGCGTCACGTCCACGCTCTGGATCTGGCCGCTCGCAAGCTCGTCCGCGAACGCCTGCGCGATGACCGATTGTGCTCGCTCGACGACGTCGTTGGGCACGGCGATGCAGATCGAATGCTCGGAGCTGGCCTGCGAGATCAACGTAACAGACACGCCCGCGTCGCGCAGCGCCTCGAACAGGCGCTCGGCCGTGCCGGGTACGCCGATCATGCCGGCGCCCTCCAGATTGACGAGCGCCATTCCGGCAATCGCCGTGATTCCCTTGATGTTGTCGCCGTCACCGCCGTCCGCCGATATCCGGCTGCCAGGGTGCGAAGCATTGCGGCTGTTGCGGATGTAGAGCGGGATGCCGTTATCGATCACCGGTCCGAGCGTTTGTGGATGAATCACCTTGGCGCCGAAATACGCCAGCTCCATCGCCTCGTTGTAGGTCAGCTCGTCGATGACCCGTGCTTCCGGCACGCGATTCGGGTCGGCGCTCATAACGCCGTCCACATCCGTCCAGATGCTGAGTTCACACGCGTCGCTCAGGGCCGCGAAAATCGCCGCCGAGTAGTCGCTGCCATTGCGGCCGAGCGTCGTCTGCAGGCCCTCTTCGTCCGTTGCGATGAAGCCCGTAACGACGGCGATGCCGCGGAAGTCGTTGGCAACGACCGCGGAGAAATTCTCCGACGAACGCTCCCAGAGCACGGTTGGCCCGAGCTCCGTCTGGCGCACCGTGATCACCTCGCGCGCGTCGATCCAGCGGCCGCCACGCTCCGGGTCACGGGCTTCGAGCGTTGCCGCGAGCAGCCTGGCCGACCAGATTTCCCCATAGCCCGCGACGACGTCGCGGCTTCGCTGCGGCGCCGAGCGCACGAGGGCCGCTGCCTTCAGCACGTCGCGAATATCCTCGGCGTCCTGCGTCCACTCGTCGAGCAGTGCAATCAGTGCATCGCCTGAAAGAAGCGCCCTCGCCGCCTCGCTGTAGCGCTCGCCGATTGCATTGAGATCGTCGTTGAACTGTTCGTCGCCGCGTTCGGCGAGTGCCGACAGCGCGAGCAGCGCATCGGTCATGCCGCCCATCGCGGACACGACGACCCCGGCGCGCGCGTCCTCGGCGGCGAGCATCAGGTCGGCAACATTCGAAAAACAGCTGGCGTCGGCGAGGCTCGACCCGCCGAATTTGTGGATTTTCCAGGGCTTCTCGGTCACGGCGACGGATGAAGGCATGAATGGCACACTGGGGGAATGGTGGGGCGTGTAGGGATCGAACCTACGACCAGTCGGTTAAAAGCCGAATGCTCTACCTCTGAGCTAACGCCCCTCGCCGGAAGCCGCGGAATAATACCTTAACGTCCTAAAATAACAAGCGTTAGCGGGCCCTCAGACCCCCTCGGATTCCATCCGCTCGAGCCGCTGGTCGGCGAAGCGGGCGGCGGTCGTGTCCGGGTAGTCGGCCTGCACGCGGGTCAGCGCGGTGCGAGCCTCGTCCCACTGCTTAAGCTCGTAGTTGCAGTAGCCGATCTTCAGCAGCGCGTCGGCGTCCTTGCTCGAGCCGGGGTAGCTGTCGAGAACCGCCTGGAAGGCGCCGAGCGCATCGTCGAAGCGCCTGGTCACGTAGTAGGACTCGGCCAGCCAGTACTGCGCATTGGCGGCCCGGTCGCTGTCCGGGAAGGTCTCCAGGAACTCCTGGAACGCCATCACGGCCTGCTCATAACGCTGCTCTTTGACGAGCTCGAACGCGGCCTGGTAGTTCTCCTGGTCGGAACCACCCGGCACCGGCAGTTGCCCCGGCGCCAGCGTGCCGCCGTCGAGAACGTTCGGCTGGCTCATCGCGGTCAGGTTCGTCTCGAGCGCCTGGATACGCGCGTCCAGGTCGGCGTAAAGGTCCCGCTGCCGCTCCGTCGTCCGCGTCGAGTTGTACTCGAGCTCCTCGGCGGCGCCCTGCAGCTCGTCGGCGCGCCGTTCGAGCGCCGTGACCTGCTGGGAGAGCTGCACCAGGCTCTGGTTCTGGACGATGCGCTCGATGGCCTCGAGCCGCTGGTCGAGTTCGGCGAGCTTGATGAGCACGGGATCCTCGGACGGCGGCGTGAGTGCCGTGCAGCCCGCCAGCACGACGGGCGCGAACAGCATGAAGACCTTTCCGGAGCGCAGGTTTTTCATTGTCGACTCAGTTCGTGTAGACGATCTCGACACGACGGTTCTCCGCCCAGGCATCCTCGGTCGAGGCCGGGTTCGCCGGTCGTTCCTCGCCGAAACTCACCGTCGAAATCTGCGAGGCCGAAGCGCCCTGGATCAGGAGCAGCCGGCGAACCGCCTGCGAGCGGCGCTCGCCGAGGCCGATGTTGTACTCGCGCGAGCCGCGCTCGTCCGCATGGCCCTCCAAGCGCACGCGAGCGCCCGGATTGTCCGCAAGCTGGATCGCGTGCCGCGAGATCAGGTCCGTGTCCTCGGCGCGCACCTCGGACGAATCGAACTCGAAGTAGATGATCATGCCCAGTTCGCCGGCGCCCATGAGGTCGTCGTCGACCATCTCGCCGCCGCCCCAGTCCTCGAATTCGTCGCCGCTCGTCGATGCATCGTCGTCGGCCATCACCGGCTCGGTCGGCTCCGGATCGGGAATCGTCTGGCCGCCACCGCAGCCTGCCAGCGCGCACGCGCCGAGAAACAGAATCAAAAGCTTGTAAGAAGACATGATGTAGTCCTTCAAGGATTGCCCAAGGTCGAAAAGAATAAATAAAACCAGCAGATTAGATCAATTTGTTAACGTAATCTCACACTAAAATCTCGGGAACGGCGACCACACGGGTTCACGCACGTCGCCGCTTCCTGACGCCATCCGCTGGCGAATCAAGCCATCCGCCGACACGGTTTCCAGCACCCCGTCGCCGGACTGCCGCGTCGCGTAAATCAGGATGTCGCTGTTGGGCGCGAAGCTCGGGCTCTCATCCTGGCGCCCGGTCGACAGTACAACAAGCGCGTTGTTGCGCAGGTCGACAACACCGATCCGGAAGTTGCCGCGGTCGTTGGTCAGCACCGCGAGTTTCTTGCCGTCCGGCGACAGGCGCGGACGGGCATTATAGCTACCCTCGAAGGTTACGCGCTCCGGCGTCCCGCCGGTCGCTGGTATCCGGTAGATCTGCGGGCCGCCCGCGCGGTCCGACGTGAAATAGATGTAGCGACCGTCCGGCGACCAGCTGCCCTCGGTGTCGATCGCACGGTGTGTCGTCAGCCTGCGTTTCTGGCGGCTGGTCAGGTCGATCGTGTAAAGGTCGAGGTTGCCGTCGATGCCGCCGAGCGTAACCACCAGCTGGCGGCCGTCCGGCGAGAACGACGGGGCACCGTTGATACCGGGCTCGGAGGAGACGCGGATGCGGTTGCCGGTGCGCAGCTGCTGCACGAAGATCGACGAGCGATTGCCTTCGAACGAGACGTAGGCCAGACGGCGGCTGTCGGGCGACCAGGCCGGCGACATGATCGGGTCCGTGCTCTCCATGATGACGCTTTCGTTCTCGCCGTCGTAGTCGGCAATCACGAGCCGGTACATCTTGTCGGGACCCCGGTCCTCGGCGGACACGTAGGCGACGCGGGTGGCGAAGACGCCTTCGACGCCGGTCAGCTCCTTGTAGATCATGTCCGCAAGCCGGTGCGCAACGCGCCGCATCGTGCCGCGGCTCGCGGGCATCCGGTAGCCAACGAGCTGCTTCTGGCCGTACGGATCGAACAGCTGGAACTGTACCGTGTAGGCATTCGCCCCGGTCTGGATGACCTTGCCGACGACGACAGCCTCCACCTTGAGGATCGTCCAGTCGTCGAAGTCGACCTCGGCGCCCGTGGTCGGCTTCTGCAGCATGTCGCGCTCTTCCTTGGGATCGAAGCGGCCGCTGCGATACAGGTCGGCGCTAACTATCGCCGCGACGTCGAGCGGCGCATTGGCGCTCTCGCCCTCCCAGCCGAACGGCACGACCGCGATTGGCGTGCGCACGACCTGGCCGTCGTAGATCTCGATGTCGAGCACCTGGGCAAAAGCGGCGGGCGCTAACAGCACCAGCACGACAACGGCCAGGATGCGATTTCGGTACTCTGTCATTGCTGCACTCTGAAGGTCAGTCTCAATTCGCGGGTAAACAATAATGGATTTGCCGGCAGAGGCAACGGTGACGCTTTGCGCACGGCGGCCTCGACCGAGCGCGCGACGACGTCGCCGGCGTTGCACGACGTTACATCCACCCGTAAAACCTCGCCGCTCGGTAGCTGGCTCACGCGCACGACGCACTCCAGGTCGTCGGGCGCCGTCGTCGGCCGGATCCAGTTGCGCTGGATCTTGTTGGAAATCTGCGAAATATAGAGGGCCATTTCGGGCGAACTGCGCGCCGCCATCGCCTCTTCCTCGGCGGCGAGCGCTGCATTGCGCTGCTCCTGCTCCAGTGCCAGTCGCTGACGCTCGTTCTCCTCGCGCTGTCGGCGAATGTCTTCCTGGCGCTTGAGCTCCGCGAGCCTGCGCTGCTCCTCGAGCTGCCGCTCTCGCTCGGCTTCGCGCTCAGCCTCCTCCTCTGCCTTGCGCTCTGCCTCCAGCTCGGCCTGCCGCTTTGCTTCGGCCTCCTCTTCGAGCCTGATGCGCTCCTGCTCCGCGCGCAGGTCCGCCTGGCGCTTCTCTTCCTCGAGACGCGCGCGCTCCAGCTCCGCGGGATCGGGCGGCGGTGGCTCGACGATCTCGGGCTCCGGGTCGGCAACGGGCTCCTGCTCGATGGGCGGCGGCGGGATCACGACGGCGCTGTCCGTAACCAGCGTCGCCTCGATAGCCAGCGGTACGGCCGGCGGCGTACGCCGCGTCCAGTCGAAGGTGAGGTAGAAACTCCCGACCAGCACAACGTGCAGCAGCACGGCGAACGTGGCCGGGATGATATTGAAGCGATCGCGGATCGCGGCGGTCACGCGTTACTCCGGCACCGGGTACGTATCGAGCGGGTCGGTAACGAAGCCGACGTTCTCGGCGCCGCCGCGCTGCAGCAGCACCATGGCGCCGACGACGAAACCGTACTCGACCTTGCGGTCGGCTTTTACCAGCACCGGCGTTCCCGGGCTTGCTCGCAGAACCTTCGTCACATCCTCGACGATGACGCCCGACGACTTGGGCTGGTCCTCGTCGTCGCCGATGTTGAGATACAGGTTACCGGCCGCGTCGACGCTCAGGACGATCGGCTGGTTCTCGACGGCGCTTTCGATGGGTTCGGCGCCCGCCTTCGGCAGCTCGACCTCTATGCCCTGTGTCAAGAGCGGCGCGGTCACCATGAAGATAATCAGCAGGACGAGCATCACGTCGATGTAGGGTACGACGTTGATCTCGCCCATCAGCTTGCGCTTCTGCAGCGGTGTGGCCATGTCAGGTGCCCCCTGCTGCGCGCGTGCGGGCGTGCCGCTGCAGGATGCTCGAGAATTCCTCGGAGAAGCCGTCGTAGCGGTATTCGAGGCGGACGACCTTGTCGGCGTAGCGGTTGTAGGCAACGACCGCCGGGATCGCCGCGAACAGGCCCATGGCCGTCGCGATCAATGCTTCGGCGATGCCGGGCGCGACGGCGGCCAGCGTCGCCGTGCCCTGCCCCGACAGGCCGATGAACGACTCCATGATGCCCCAGACGGTCCCGAACAGGCCGACGTAGGGACTCGTCGAGCCGATCGTCGCCAGCGTCGCGAGGCTTTGCTCGAGCCGGTCAACCTCGCGCATCTGCGCGACCCGCATCGCCCGCCGGCATTCTTCGATGAGCTTGTCCGGGTTGATGTCACCCTGCTGCACCGCCCGATTGAACTCGCGGAATCCCGCTTCGAAGATGCTGGCCATGCCGATGACGCCGCCTTTCTTGCGCGCGGCGCTCTGGTACAGCGTGTTGAGGTCGCCGCCGGACCAGAAGGCGGCCTCGAAATCGTCGGACGATGCCTTGGTACGGCGAATCAGCCGGCGCTTCGTGAAGATGATCGTCCACGACATCAGCGATGCAATGACCAGGATCAGCATGACGATCTTGACCGGCGTACTTGCGGCCAGAATCAGCTGAATTGGAGACAGTTCGGCTCCCATCAGTGTCCTTCCTTGAAGAAATCAGCGGGTACACGCAGCGGTTTCAACGTGTCTGCGTTAAGAAAAGCGGCGCGGACACCGCCACGGCAACACACTTCGCCGTCGACGCCGCCGCGATAGATATTCTGTTCGATGTCGAAGCTCGCCCGCGACAGCTTGCCGAGCGACGCGGTAACGAGGAGCTCGTCGTTGAAGCGCGCCGGCACAATGAAATCGAGCGTCGTGTTGACGACGACGAACATACGCCGCTCCACGTTGAGCATGTGCTCCTGGTCGACGCCGAGCGCACGCAGCCACTCGGTGCGGGCACGCTCCATGAAGCGAAAATAGTTCGCGTAGTACACGACGCCCTGCGCGTCCGTATCCTCGTAATACACGCGCACGGGCCATTCGAAAACGTCGTTGCTCATTGCTCCGCCGGGTCTTCGAACAGCGGCAGCTCCTGTTCGTGGGCTACCGTGGGAGGCTTGAGGCTAAAGTGCAAATATGCGTTTTTCGTGGCAACGCGGCCGCGCGCCGCACGCATCATGACGCCCGGCTGGATCACGTAGGGCTCGAGTACGTCCTCGATAGTGCCGCGCTCCTCGCCGACCGCCGCGGCCAGGCTCTCGATGCCCACGGGTCCGCCATCGAACTTGTCGATGATCGT
>JAAUXY010162505.1_pt1 | contig 21518 bp, 22 predicted proteins | sample 7278121 | NCBI WGS metagenome assembly JAAUXY01 (sample SAMN14350117, study PRJNA611818) | marine sediment metagenome | isolation source: surface marine sediment (1.8m) | place: French Polynesia: Moorea | collected 2018-08 | reverse complement strand
TCTGTCGGTTTCAACGGGTACAGAGATTGGCCAACACGATATTCGCCATCGCGCTCGCAGCTTACCTCGGCGTAGCTACCACGCTCCTGTATCGAAACCCGACCGGCGGCTGGGGCTTTCCGATGTTCTTCATGCTGTACCCGTTATTCCTCGCCGCACTCCTGTTCGCGACTGCCGGTTTCGTCGCGCTGATCTGGGTTGGCCTCGCGGTAGTAAACATGCTGATCCAGTGGCAATTCATGAAAAGGGAGGGCGTTCGTAACGGGCTCGCGGCCGTGCTGCTCGCGTCCCTCGGCTTGTGGCCCGTGCAGTTCGCCGCGGCCGTCAACAGCTCTCAAACCGGCAAAGAGGAGGCCGAGAACAGGGAGGCGAACCGGGCGAAGATCGGGACACTGCCTGCCACGATTACGGGCACGGTTTCCTACGCGCACCATCACGGCACCGAGGAAGGTCACGATTCCGTCTGGCTGGAAGAATACGGAGACCTCGACTTCATGACGGATTCAAAGACGTTCGACCAGGCCGGAATCGAAGAAGGGAAAGTCGTCTCGTTGACGATAGAGGAGCGTATTGCGCCGGACGGTTTCAAAGAGGAAAACGTACTCTGGATAGTCGACGGCCACTGCGACGAAACGACGTAGCTCGTGAGAAAAACGCTCCTTTTCATCCCGGTCGTCCTTAGCCTGCTCGTTCTCACCGCGCATTTCCTGCGGGCCGGCAACGATGTGGCCGTAGCCGCGTCCCTGTTGCTGATCGCCGCGCTGTTTGTCAGGAAATACTGGTCCGCGAGGCTCGTACAGATTGCGCTGCTTCTCGGGGCGCTGGAGTGGTTGCGGACGCTCTACGTCCTGGCACAGATGCGGGCGGATCAGGGAGAGCCCTACGCGCGCATGGCCATTATCCTCGGTGTCGTCGCGCTAATCACGCTGGTATCGGCGCTGGTATTCGAGACGCGGACAATGCGCCGCATCTACCGGCGCTGATGGCGATCAGTCCTCCGGCGGCAACGGCCGGGTAAGGATGAACAAAGCCGACGCTCCAAGCACGACCGACTGTACGGCGATGACGTAGCCCGGCGCCTGGTGCAGCCAGGTGATCGCAAGCACGGCAATCATCGACACGATCCCCGCAACCTTGGCCCGCTTGCTGATCGCGCCGTGGTCGCGCCAGTTTCTGATGAGTGCGCCGAAGACGTCATGGTCGATGAGCCAGTTGTGCAGCCGTTCCGAAGACTTCGCGAAGGCGAAAGCGGCGACGAGGACGAACGGTGTCGTCGGCAACAGGGGCAGCGCGACGCCGATCGCGCCGAGCGCGAGCGCGACGAGCCCCACCACGATCCAGACGATGCGTGCAGCATGCGATGCGAGCTTCCTGACCACGCTACTCGGCCATTACCCTCTCTAGTGCTTCCGGGTCGCGCCAGCGACCGCCACGGAGCCGCAAACTGTAGACGACCGCGATCGCGAGCACCAGAACGCAAAACGCGATCCACGAGACCTTAGCGCCGAGACCGAAGACCCAAATGATGAAGTACTGCGCAACGAGCATGGCCCAGTGCAACGACACCGAGGTGACCATGAGCCAGCGCGTATCGCCGGCGCCTCGAAGGACTCCGCCGGAGACGAGTATCACGGCGTCCGCCATGACGTAGCTCGAAAGGCCGATCATCATGAAGGCGGACAGCTCGCGGATGGCCGAGAAGTCGCCGGTCGGCGGCGCGAAGACCTCGACCAGCGGATAGCGATAGGTGATGTAGAGAACCGCCAGCACCAGGGAATACGCAAGTCCGACTGTGAACGCGGCAGCGATGACCTCGTCAGTACGCGCCATGTCCCGGGCACCGACGAAACGCCCGATCAGGCTGATGACACCGACACTGAGGCCGATCATCGGTACGAATGAGAGAATGTCCCAGTTAAATACGATAGCGGCTGCCGCGGCCTCCGCCACACCGTAGGACTGGAACATGAGCAGGAACAGGTTGAACGCGGCTACGTTCAGGAACAGCTCGAGCCCGGACGGAAAGCCGAGTCGCCAGAAGCGCCTGAGAATTTTCCGGTCGAGCTCGAACGAACGCATCACGGCAAACGCGTCGCGGTGTTCCTTGAAGAAATAGAAAGCCAGGAACAGCAGCAACGCAAGAATGGTCGCGATGACGGTCGAAATACCGGCGCCGACGATGCCGAGCGCAGGCAGCCCCAGTTTGCCGAACACCATCACGTAGCAAAGCGGCACGTTGACCGCCAGGCCAAATACGTCGCAGATCATCACGACGTGAGTCCTGCCAATACCGGCAAAGTAGGACGCGATACAAATTTTCGCGAGCGTCGCCAGCACTCCGGTCATCAGTATCAGGTAGTAAGTGCGTTCGAGCGCGACGAGTTCCGGGTCGTGTCCCATGCTGTCGAAGATGCCGGCTACGAGAAACGTGATGAGCGTCAGGAACGGCACGCTCATCACCGCCATGATCAGCCCCTGCGTGACGACCCTGGGGCACTTTTGCGGCTCGCCGGCGCCGAAGTACTGCGCCGACATCGCGTTGGCGTAAGACAGCAGGCCGGCGAAGAAGCAAAACGAGAAATACGATGCGACACCGCCGCCAAGTGCGGCGGCCATGTGCACGGAATCGATCTGCGACATGAAGTAGCGATCGGTGAAGATCATCACGGCGAACGTGCCCTGCGACACGATAATGGGCAGGGCGAGCCGCAACAGTTCGACCGTCGTGCGTCGACGCAAGTAGTGGCGCGGGTTCATAGCCGCGCTATTCTGACACTACCGCACAGGATCTGCCCGGCAAGCTACGCTACGTAGCCGGGGGCCGTGGTACGAGCACCGGCGTGTTTCGCTTGTAAGTTTCGTACTCGTCCTGGCCGCCCCAGCGCTCGTCTGCTTTTGCCTCGAGCATTGGAACGCCGCTGACCTTGATCAACAGGAATGCCACGAAGACGGGAGAGATCAAGGTGACCCATTGCCAGCCCTGGAGCACGGGAACCGCAATGATCGCGATGCCGGTCCAGAGTACGATTTCACCGAAGTAGTTCGGGTGGCGAGACCAGGCCCACAAGCCGGTGTTGATGAATTTGCCCGCGTTCGCCGGATCGTTGCGGAAGTTCGACTTTTGCCTGTCCGAGACGATCTCTATGGAGATTCCTGCCAGCCACACGACGATGCCGGCGATGCCGACCGCTCCCAGCGGCTCGCTTTGACCACCGGTGATGATCGCGAACGCCGCCGCAGCCGTCAGCAAGACCCACAGCCCCTGGAGCGTCCATGCCATGAAGAAGCGCAACGGACGATTTTTGATCGTATCGAATCGATCGTCGCCACCGGCGCTCGAAATTCGCCGGAACAGGAACGTCGCGAGACGTAAAGACCAGAACAGCACCATCGCGGCTACAAGCAGCGCGCGCGGGTCGGTAGTGCCCGAAAGAATGACGGCAACAACGACAGTCGTGATGTAGGTCAGTCCGCCGGTAAGGTCGTAGTAGTGTTCCGTTTGCGCGAGCGATGACGGGACGAACACGAGCCAGTTGATGCCGAACGCCAGCGCGCCGCACAGAGCGAACAGGGGGATCGGGCCGACCTTCTGGCCGCCGTCGCTGCCCGCCCACGACACCAAAGCGCCGATGACCACGGCGATCGAGATCGCCGTGACTATCTGGGTGTTGCTGCGTTCGGCCACCGGCTCTGCCTCAGCTCATTGCGCCCAGCAGCACGTTTTCGCGGCGCGGCAGCATCGAAAGCCATTGTCGGCAAGGTGTGTGCTGCTGGTCGCCCAGAGTCACCGTCGCTCGCATGGAACGGCTCAACGCGCTCGCATAAAGACGGCGGTAATAGGAGAAGCCGTTGACGTAGAACGGGAGGATCTCCTCGAGCGTCAGGTCCGTATCCATCTTGTCGGCGAACGCGTCGTAGAAACGGCCAATCGCATCCGAAACGGGATTTGCCGACTTGAGATGCTCCGCCGGCTGGATCGTCCACGTCATGTCATGCTGCAGAACGCAGGTTCCCGCGAACCCTTCGCGGCGTTCTTCCGACCATTCTCCCGGCGCAATCAGGCTCAGCGACCACTCGCCGTCGACCCAGTACAGGTAGTTTGCGACACCGACTGCCGGACGAAACTTGAATTTCGCGGACAGCACGAGCATCGAGGTAAAGAACTCGGCCAGCACCTGGCGCCGGGGTTTCGCGATGACGCCACGTGGTTCCGTGCGATACCAGTCGAGCAAGAAGCCATTCGCGCCTTTTCCCTCGGGGTTGGCGTCGGACTTGCGAGCTACGGCCGTACCGGCCCGGTTACTGTGTGTCAGGTTGCTCATGACACAGAGTGTACGGGTTCGCTTGCCGCAAATGCAGGTACACGTTCCCGGAATTACAACCTGTTACACGCGCTTCGCCTGGCGAAGACCCGCGACGGCTGCGTCCAGGAGGTCCAGCGGCCGGCTGCGTCGAATCGTCCGGATCAGACGCTTTCGTATCCTGCGCTTGGAGACCGAATGCGCGCGCGGGTCCAGCTGGAGCAGCTGCTGCGCGAGGGCGCCGGCCCGGCCGGCAAGTTCTTCCGGGTCGACGAGCTCGTCGAAGAAGCCGGCGCGCGTGGCCGATTCGACGTCGAAAAATTCGGCCAGCGTCACGGCGCGCTGGTAGGCAGCCGGATCGAGCCGGTGCTCGAGCATCGCTGCAGCAACACGCGGCATGGTCATGCCGATGGCAACCTCGTTGGCGGACACCTTGAAGTCGCCCCGGCTGCCGATCGTGTAGTCCGCCGACAGCAGCAGGAATACGCCCATCGCCATGACGTGACCGTTGCACGCCGCGATGACCGGATGCGGATACGCGAGTACGCGGGCGGTCAGGCCGTAGCCGAGGCTCAGCATGCGCAATGCGTTTGTGCCGCCGCGCTGCATGACCTTGAGGTCGAAGCCCGCCGAGAAAACGCCCTCCCGGCCCGTCAGGATCACCGCGGATTCGTCGGCCTCGGCCCTGTCGAACGCGGTGTAGATGCCCCGCAAGACTTCGGGGGCAAGGGCATTTCGTTTGCCATCGTCGATACGAATGACGGCAACCCGGTCTCCGGGCTCATAGTAAACGGATTCCATAGCTCGCTGAGACTATTACGTCGCACGCGAGAGCGCTACTTCGTGATTGCCTCGATCTCGGCGACCTGGGCCTCCGTCACAGGATAGAATTTGCCGAGTGCGCAAGAGGCGCCGGTTCCCCAGCTCGGGCCCCAGTGCCATGGCCGCCAGCGACGGTACCACGGCCAGTAGAACCAGTCGCTAACCTGGAATTTGTCGGTGTCGCAGATGCGCGAGCTGTTGAACGGCTCGACCATGATTACGTGCCCGTGACGAATATCCGGGCACCTGATTCGAAGCTTGTTGACCCACTGCTTGTTTCTGCGGCCTTCGAACAGCAGGTACTGGTCCCCCAGCGGCCGGAATCTGCGGTACTGGTGGTCGCCAAGGCAACGGACGGGCTCCCCGAGCCCGGAAGCCGCGGAGAGGCTCAGGACTTCATCGATGTCTGCCATCATCGTGGCTCGCCGGCTCTCGGCCTCGGGTGTCGTCGCACAGCCGACGACCAGCAACAACGCGACGATCGCAAGAACAAACAGCAATCGCTTCGTGGCCATATCGTATTGGACACGAAAGGCCGTTTTTGGTGCGGTCAGTCTGGTGAGACTTCGACGAGTTCTATGCGGCACTTGAGGCGCGTCAGCTCGGCGTACACCGGTTGGCGCTTGATGAGCGACGGCGCAATGATCACCTCGGTACGCTCGTCGACGAGGTCGTAAACGGCGTCATCCTGGTCGGCTGACAGCACGCGGAAATCGACCGTTCGGTTCGTCGATGACGCCAGTTTCTCAATGAGTTTGCGGGCGCGTGCGATTGCCGTGCGATGTACGTGTTCGGCGCGTTGCGGGGAAAAATCGGTGGTACTCCCGCCGACTCGCGCAATCTCCCGTGTGAACGGCAGGCTCGCGGCACGATGCCAGTGGTCTTCCGCAACGAACACAGCGACGACTTCCGTGGCAGGGCTGGACGCCCACTTCGACACGACCTGCCACAGGACGTCTATGGGCGCTGTTTCGGTAATCGCGAGGATCACGCGCGTCCGGTCATTGCTCGTCATCTTCCCCATCCTTGCCGGCGCCAAAGTCCTGCCGCTTGTGGGCGTAGTCGAGGAGCTGTTTTTCGACGCGCGCGTTGACTGAGCCCTCCGGGAACTCACCGTTCTCGTCGCGTTGTCCGGCTTCGATACCCGTGAGCAACTCAATGGCCTCGTCAATGTGACGAACCGAGTAGATGTGGAACTTGCCCTCATCCACCGCATCGACCACGTCTTTTCTCAGCATCAGGTGCTTGACGTTGTCGTAGGGGATGATGACACCCTGGCTGCCGTCCAGCTCACGGGTCTTGCAGACCTCGAAGAATCCTTCGATCTTCTCATTGACGCCACCGATGACCTGGACACGACCGAGCTGGTTGATCGAGCCGGTGACCGCGAGATTCTGTCGTATGGGCACCCGAGCCAGGGAGGAGACGAGCGCGCTGAGCTCCGCGACCGAGGCACTGTCGCCTTCGATGCCACTGTACGATTGCTCGAACACGACGCTACCGTGCATCGACAGCGGCGCGTCCGGCGCGTAGCGCGCCGTCAGAGCCGAGGACAGGATCATCATGGCCTTCGAGTGAATGGCGCCGCCGAGCTCGACTTCGCGTTCGACGTCGACGACGTCGCCGGTGCCGATTCGTGTGGTTGCCGTAATGCGGACCGGATGGCCGAAGTAAAACTCGCCGAGCGTCGAAACGGCGAGGCCGTTGATCTGTCCGACCTGTTTGCCGCTCGTATCGATCAGCAGCGTGTCCCGGCGGATAGAGTCGACGAGATTGCGCTGCACCCGGCTCAGCCGGTTCTTCTGCTGCTGCAGCGCTTTCTCGACGTATTCCGCTTCGACCAGGTCGACCTTGTCCTGCCGGCCCCAGTAACTGGCCTGGATCAACAGGTCGTCGAGCGAGCGCATGTGCATCGACAGACGTTCGCTGTCGCCGGCATTCCTTGCGCTCTCGTCGATGACCCGAATCACGGCGTTTCGGCTGAACGGTACGAGGCGAAGCTCCCGAATCCTGTCCGCGACCAGCATTGCGTAGCTCGATGCGTTCTCCGCGTCGCGGGGCAGATCGTCGTCCAGGTCCGCCGCGACCTTGAACAGCTCATTGAACTCACTGTCGTAGGTGCAGAGCAGGTAGTACAGCCAACGTGGCCCGATCAGGATCACCTTGATGTCGAGCGGGATAGGCTGCGGCTTGAGCGTCGTCGTGCTGACCAGGCCGTAAAGGTCGCCCGGCGACTCGATTCGTACCTGCTTCTCCAGTAACGCCTGTTTCAACGCTTCCCAGACAAACGGACGGTGCAATATACGTTCGATATCCAGCAGCAGGTAACCGCCGTTCGCACGCAGCATGGCGCCGGATCGAATCAGCCTGAAATCGGTGACCAGGGCGCCCATCTCGGACCGGTGCTCGACGTTGCCGACGATGTTGCGGTACGTCGGATTGGGTTCATAGACAACCGGCGCCGCCTCGGTAGCCGAGTTGCTGACAACGAGGTTGACCTCGTAAAGACCGAAGATCTGTGTCGCATCGCGCTGCAGGAAGGGCAGCGGCGACGGCTCCGTCTCGCGAAAGCCGTCTACGTTTTCCGTGATGTTCTCCTGGACCTCCCCCAAATACTGCACGACTTGCGGGTAGCCCTTGTATTTCGCTTTTGTCTCTGCGATCAACGCGCCGACCGCATTCGCAGTGACCTCTTCGTTCAGCGCTTTGACCTTCTCCCTGAGCGCCTTGCGAAGCTGCGGCATCCGCTCGATGCGCTTCTGCAGTTCGTCGCTCAATTCCGCGATGGCGGACTTGATGACCAGCTGCTCGTCTTCCGGCAATTCCGAGAATTCCTTGTCGCCAAGGACTTTTTCGTTGCGCACCGGTGCCAGCACGTAGCCGGTAGGTGTGGGCAATAAAGCGATGCCCTTGCTCGCGGCTTGTTGCTCGAGTTCGCCCCAGAGTGCCTTGACTTCTTTTTCGCCTTCCTGCTCGATGGCTTCGAGCTGGTTGCGATAGTCCTCGTCCTCGAAAGCGGCGGGGAGTGCCAGGCGCATCTCCTCGATGAGGTTGCGCATGTCGCTGCGGAATTCGGATCCCTGTCCCGCGGGAAAGCGCAGGACATGGGGCCGCTCCGATTCGGCGAAGTTGTTGACGAAGCACCAGTCGTCGGGTGCGCCTTGCAGCGATGCCTGCTCCGCGGCGAGGTCCTGTGCCAGTCCGTGGCGGTGGCTGCCTGACGGACCCATTACGAACACGTTGTAGCCTTCGCCGTCGACCTGGATGCCGAATCGCAGCGCGTCGATGGCCCGATCCTGGCCGAAGTGACCGGCCGTCTTCAGCAGCTCGTCGCTGCGTTCGAATTCGAGACCGTCAATATCGCTGGACCGGCAAAGATGCGCCAGGGGAACCTCGTATTCGCGTTTCATCCCCTAATCACATCACAAGCGGGCGCTCGAATTGCAGTAGGGATTACACGGATGGATCGGCCGTGATGCGCAGCAACTTGGCGCGGCGCTTGTCGGCCCGCAAAACCTCGATGTGGTAACCCTGCCAGTCGATCGAGTCGCCTGCGGTAGGGATGCGATCCAGTTCCTCTGCAACCAGGCCGCCAATGGTCGACACGTCGATCTCCGGGTCCCAGGAAATCTTGAGCTTGGCGCTCAGCTTGCGCAAATCGACACGTCCCCGGACGATGAGCGCGCCGTCACGGAGTTCGTGGAATTCGTGCACGGGCAAGTCGCTCTCGTCAAAGATATCACCGACGATTTCCTCGATGACGTCCTCGAGTGTCGCTATGCCATCCACCGTGCCGTACTCGTCGACGACAATCGCGAGGTGGCGCCGCATGTCCTGGTACATCCGGAGTAACTGCAACAGCGGCACGGTAGGCGGCACGATCAGCGCATCCTTTACGACCGCGTTCCAGTCGATGACGTCACCATCGTTTTCCAGCAGCCAGTAGTGCAGGTCCTTTGCCAGTACGATGCCGGTCACGTTCGACAACGATCCGGACGGCGAGAACGGAAACCGGCTGTGGCCGCTCTGGCGGACATACTCTATCGCCTCATCCCGGTCCATCTCGCCCGAGAGAAAATTGACTTCCTCGCGCGGCAGCAGGACGTCGTGCGCTTGCAGGTGCTTGAGCTGCGTAGCACCGACGATCATTCCGGCCGTGTCCGCGCTCACCGCACCTTTGCTCTGACCGAGCGTAGCCAGCAGGCGGATTTCCTCGGACGACGTAATCGGAATCTCGATGTCGCCGCGCAGCGACTTGGAGATCTTCTCGCTCAGCCTCACGGCCGGGCGCAGGATCACGGTGAGCAAGCGGATGCCGTGCGCTACCGGTGCGGCCAGCATCGTCGCGTAGGTAACCCCCAGTGTCTTGGGAATGATCTCGGTAAAGAACAGTACGGCAATGGTGAAGACGATCGAGAAAAGCCACAGCGTCCCGGAATCGAAGACGTTTTCGTAGCTGGCCCCGGCGACCGCCGCGCCGATCGTGTGCGCGGCCGTATTGAGGATCAGGATCGCCGCAATCGGCTCGTCCATGTTGTCCTTGAAACGAGACAACAGTCCAGCGGCGCGACCCTCGCGTTCTGCGAGTACCTCGATCTGGGGACGGGTGAGCGATAACAGCACCGACTCGAAGATCGAGCAAAGGAAAGAGACGATGAGAACGACGGCAACAGCCGAGACAAAGAGAATCATGGTTTTCTAACCCAGGTTTTTGCCGCAGTGCGGGCATTGAGATTGTTGCGCGTCGCGCACGCGCTGCATCAAGCTGTGCAGGAGCCGGAGCGCCTCGTCGCTGTCGAGGCCGAGCTCCTTGCGCATTTCCTCGAGCTTCCAGCGCTCCTTCTCAGTGAGAATTCCGTCGCGCAGAAATATCTCGGCGTACTGGTTGTACTTCGCTTTGCGGCTGTGAATGTTCTCTGCAAAGCCCGACGCCAGGATGGCCGCGGGAATGGCGATCATGCCGATACCGAGAAGGCCGATCAGTCCGCCGAACACCTTGCCGAGCGTCGTAAGCGGGACGACGTCGCCGTAGCCGACCGTCGTCAGCGTGACGATGGCCCACCACATCGAGTCCGGGATGCTGCCGAATATCTCCGGTTGCAGATCGTTTTCAAGGATGTAGATTCCCGCCGCCGACATCACGAGGATGGTCAGCAAGATGACAAACGCTGCGACCAGCGCTTCGGCCTCCTGCTGGATGACGTCGAGCAACGCACCGAGCGCCGGCGAGTAGCGGGTGAGCTTGAACAGCCTGAGCAGGCGCAAGCCGCGCAGGAAACGCAGGTCCATGGATACGTACAGGCTCAGGTAGAACGGCAGAATTGCTATCAGGTCGACAAGCGCGATCGGGGTGAACATGTAGCGGATGCGACCGATGACCGGGCGCGAGTCGCCTAATTCTTCGAGGTCGATGCTGCTCCAGACCCGCGCGACGTACTCGATCGTGAAGATCGCGACCGAAAACAACTCGAACAGCCAGAATGCAGTCTCGTAGCGGTTATAGATTCGATCGACGGACTCGAGCGTGATCGCCACAACATTGAGCGTGATCAGCAGGATCAGCAGCAGGTTGACGGTTTTGCTCAGCCCATCGTCATAGTGCCCCTGTTCGAGCACTTCGGCCGTGCGTTTACGTAGCTTCATACAGATTCCCGACGTTCGCGTTCGCTGTCGCCAGCAATTCTATATGAGGCGCGAGATGATCTCCTTGCTCGCACGTTGCGCCGACTCGACGGCGCTTTCGAGACCGGGTTCCGTTATCGAGGTGTGCTCGCCGGCAAAATGCAGTCGTTGCCACGGTGCCGACAGGGCCGGCTGCAGCCGTGTCGCCTGGCCCGGCGCATAGTGCGCATAGGCGCCACGGGCCCACGGGTCGTTGGCCCACGAAACTGTCATTACGTGCTCGAGCGCACCGCGACTCGCCGGCCGTATCGTCGCGAGTTGGTCGAGCACAGTGGCCACCTGTTCTGCTTCGTCCATCGCATCGAGGGCAATGGCATTGGTCCCGTCGACCCAGCACGTCAGGCTCAATACCTCCTGGTCGGGTCCACGGTTCGGGAACACGCGCTCGATGGTCGTGTCCGTCCACATTCCGACCGGCAGGCCGTCCTCCTCCCAGAACGAGTGCAACGGACGGAAGTAGTACTTGGTGATCGCCGTGTACGGCAGTTCGGCAACGGCTTCGCGTTGCGCGGATTCCAGCGCTGGTGTAATCGCCACGTTGCGAAGCACGGAGAATGGCAGCGTCACGAGGCAAAAGTCGCCGCCGATCGCTGTCCCGTCCTCGCACTCGACCTCGACGCTATTGGTTTGCGAGCGGATTGCCGTGACGGGTTTGCCGAAGAGTACCTCACCCTCGATCGATGGCAGCAGCTTTTCTATGAGGCGGGAGTTACCGCCATTGGTCGTGACAATACTCGTTACGTCGGTATCGCGGCGCCGCTGGGCGTTTCGCAATGCCCAGAGCGCCGAAGTCGTTTCTATGTCATTCGTGTTGGGTGCGACATTGATGAGCCGCAGTGCTTCGTCCGTTGCACCGCGCTGGCGCAGGTATTCGGCCAGCGGGATATCCAGCGCCGCATTGGCGGGGTTGGTCCAGTCCTCGAAATTCGTCAACGGATTATTGGTCGCCGTCAGCGAGCCCAGCAGCATCGATGGCGGAAACTGGCGCAACGGAGGATCCAGTGTATTCGCTGTTGATACGGGCCATTGGTCGCCGGAGACGTTGCGACCGTTGACGTGAAGTAGCGTCTGACGCTCGCGCGCCGGGCCGGGGCCCATATCGGCGCCCACGGCACGGGCGATGCGCAACAGCCGCTTGTAGGAATCGGCAATGATGGGTCCGCCGCCTTCCGGCCTGCCCGGGACGTCGTCGAGCGTCACGATGCGTCCGCCGGCACGGTCACGTGCCTCGACGATGGTCACCTCGATGCCGCGCTCCTCGAGCAGCATTGCTGCAACGAGCCCGGACAGCCCTGCACCGACGATGACGACGTTGCCGTCGATCGGCTTGTCGGGTCCGGCGCAGGCATGAAGCTGCGAATACAGTGCGGCCGCGGCGGCCGATTTGAGGAACGCGCGTCTGTCGATTCCGGTTCGCGGGGAATGCGTATTGACCATGCTGGTGTCGCTCGCAAGACTGGAACGATTCGAGTGCCCAAGCTAGCAGCCCGGCAGCGCCGTTGGCATACGCACTTCTACAAACGACGGGGCAGGCAGTGAAAGAGCTTATCGTCAGCGGCGCATCGCCATACCTGATGCCAAGAGAAGACCCGGCCGGCAAGCTCGTGTTCATGCTCCTGTTCGGCGCGCTCGTGCTGTTGTGTTTCCTTGCGCTGGTGACGATCCTCGCCGCCGTGCTCCGTGGCCAGACCGACCGGGCCCGGAGAGCGGTGCAAGACAGGCCGTTTAGGACGATGCTCATGGGCGTCGCCGGCTGGCTCGCCTTCGGCGCGGTGGCCGCCTGGTTTTCGGCGAACGCGTACACAGAACGCCTCCTCGAGACCGAGGTACGTCCCGGTTTCCTCGTTGCGGCAACGGTCGCGGCCGGCATCCCGCTGGTCCTGAGCCTGCTCGGTGCGGCGGGCCTCTTTGCTTACGTAGGCGACCGGGTCGCGGCGCTCAGACGTGCAGAATCGTCGCAGCTTCGCCGCCTGGTGACAGGTTGCTTTGTCGCCGTGTTCGCGGCGTTCTTCCCGTTCGTCGGCTGGTTCGTCGTATTGCCGATGCTGCTGGCGACGGCATTCGGCGCCGGCTCGCGGAGTCTGCTTCGCTAGAGGTGCAGCTCGACGAGATCGCCATCGGTGACGCGGTGGTCCGGGCCGACCTGCTGGCCGTCATAGACTTCCGCGCCCCATATGCGTGCAAACTTCAATCCGCGCGCAATATCCTTGTGGACCAGTCGGGCCACGTCGTGGACCGTGCCACCGGATCGCACCGTGAACGGTTTGTCCGTGTCAGCGGGTTTGCCGGGCGTTTTGGTGTAGACACGAACCACCTGCAGCGCATCGAACAGGAACCGCCCGATCGCTTCCAGCCCCTCGCCGGTCTCGGCCGAGACGGTCAGGGCGGGAAAGCGCAATCCGAGCAGCTCCTCCAGAACCCTGACCTCGTCGGGATCGGGATCGAGGTCGCTCTTGTTGGCAACCAGTAACGTCGGCAGCTGCATTGCGAACGGGTCCTCGGACGAAACCTCCTCTGGCTCCGCCGGCAGGCCGGGCCACGCCGGTGTCAGGAAGACCTTCTTTTCCGCCAGCCGGTCGAGAATCGTCGGTACCTGTTCGAGGCATTCGGGGTCGCTGAGGTCGATGACGAGCAACACGCCGTCGGACGGTTGCAGCGCGTTGACCATCCATGGCTCCAGGAACTCCGCCGAGACCGGCGGCAGGTCGACGAGCTGAAAGTGGATGTCTTCGAACGGCAGCATGCCGGGCACCGGCAGGTGCGTGGAATAGGGGTAGGGGCCGATGTCGCTGCGCGAGCCCGTCAGCCTGACGTGCAGGCTCGATTTGCCGGCGTTCGGCGGGCCGATGAGACTCAGCTGCGCTGCACCCTCGCGATGGATGACGTGCGTCGGCCCGCTGCGCCGCCCGCCTTTTTTCGGCCCCGCCAGTTCCTCCGAGAGCTGTTTGATGCGCGACTTGATGTCCGCCTGCAGGTGATCGGTACCCTTGTGCTTCGGGATCGTCCGCAGCATCTCCCGCAGGCAGTCGAGCCGCTCCTTCGGCTCCCTGGCGTTGCGATACGCTTCTTCGGCCTTCTTGTATTCGGGGCTGACGTTGGTGGGCATACCCCGGAATCTTACCTGAGCGCCATGGCGCCCGGTCGGAAAAAGCGTCAGCCGCTCGCTTGTTCGATCGCCGACCTGACTTCTTCGGTGATGGACTTCGCATCCATCGTCTTTGTCAGGCGCTTGATGACTTCCTTGGTCTCCGCATCGACGAGCAAGAGGAAACCGGTCGCTCCGGCATTCCTGTCGTAGAACTCGCCCAATCCGAGTGCACTGGCCATCAGGCCGGCCTGGTAACGGCGAGTCGCGTCTGTTAGATCAAGGCGTACGAACAGCACCGGATCGTTGTCGAGGTCCGACTGGCCGCGCGCTTTCTGTATGGCGGGGTCGAGTATTTTGCAGCTGCCGCACCAGTCGGCGTAAAACAGTACGCCATAGACTTCCGGCTCGCCGGAATCGGCTGCTGCGAGTTGTGGCGTAATCGTCAATGCAAGAAACAGGGCAAAGATCAGTCGCGGCATTGTTTTCTCCAGTGTAAGAATCGCAATACCTAGTTGACCCGCCCAGGTCCGGAGATATTTCAGGGAAACTGTACTCATCGCTCCCGGACCGGTATGAATACATCCATGACGAGATTCTGGTTCATTGCCGGGTCGATTGCGGCAAGCGCCGGCGTGGCGCTTGGCGCCTTCGGGGCGCATGCACTCAAGGCGAGGGTAGGCGCCGATCTGCTCGCTGTCTTCGAAACCGCCGTTCGGTACCAGATGTACCACGCGCTCGGCCTGTTCGCGGTGGCGTGGGCGTCGACTCGATGGTCGCCGAAGTGGACGACTGCGTCGGGTTGGCTGCTGCTCGTCGGGATCGTCGTATTCTCGGGATCCCTTTACCTGCTGGTCCTGACGGGTACGCGATGGCTCGGAGCCATCACGCCCATTGGCGGCGTGTGCTTCATCCTGGGCTGGCTGGCACTGGCAATGGCGGCCGTTAGCGGCTCGGGTCGCCCAGCAGCTTCCTGAGGTCGCCGAGCAGCCGGCGAAGCGTGCCGGTCAGCAGCACGAAATCTGCGTCGAGCCGGGCAAGTGGTTCGAAGTTCTCGTTTGCCTCGTCATCCATGCCGAGAAACTTCAGCCTGGTTATCACGCCGGTGTCGCTCAGAACGAAGCTCATGGCATTGTCGTAAACGATCTGCAACTGCGTCAGCCGCATACCGTGCGCGACGTGATCTCGTATCGAACGATCGCCGAGGTCGAAATTACTCCAGCGGACGGTTGAACCGGTGTCGGCCGCATCCTGCATTCGGCACTCGCGACCCGCGGCAAACTGCTCCGGCGCCGAGCCCAGGAACACACTGTTCAGGAACTCGTCGAACGGGCGCGCGAACTGCAACGGCTGGTAGTTGATCGTGTCGCTGGTTGCCTGCAGTCGTCGCAGGAAACGGTCGGCTGCGGGCGCCTGGGCAGCGTCGATGCCGAGAATCTTCCCCTGGATGTCGACGTATCCCCAAACCCTGTCCGACTTGAGCATCGACTTCGGCAGCAGTTCGTCCCGGGCCTCGGCCTTGAGGCGGCGCTTCTCGCGAGGGCTGGGGGCTTCCCTGGTGCGCTCCCGGTACTCGTGGACGCGAGCCTCGAGCTCCTCATTGACGACGGCATGCGGCAGCACGCGTGACTGGCTGCGCAGCCGCATCAGGTCTGCGCCGTTGACGCGACGTGCGAGCGAGTCGCTGCTATCGGCATCGACTTCGACGAAACCCGAGCTGCGTTCGGTGAAAGGACCGCAGGGCCGAAACGCCGCTTTCTCGAGATCCTTCGAGAGGTCTTCTTCGGAATCGGGCCAGAGACCCTCGAGGCGATAAAAGCGTACGTTGCGAAACATGGTTCCTGCAGACGGCTGACGGGCGGCGCAGTATCCCCGTTCGGCCGGGCGATGTCACCCGCGATGTGACCTATAATCGCGCCGACCATGCTCGCCCTCACCAACATCTCGCTGCGCCGCGGGCCCAACGTGCTGATAGACAACGCCAGCTTCCGGATTCACGCAGGGCAGCGCATGGGCGTCATTGGCGCCAACGGCTGCGGCAAGTCATCGCTATTTGCCATGATCATGGGCGAGCTCGAGCCCGACGAGGGCGACCTGGCCATGGAGCCGGGCTGCGAGATCGCGCACGTCGCCCAGGAGAGCCCGCACGGCGCCGGCTCCGCGGTCGACTGGGTCATTGACGGCGATCGCGAATTGCGGGAGGTCCAGGCCGCAATCGCCGAAAGTGAGGCCAGCGACAGCCCCGGGCTGCACGTCCTGTACGAGCGCATGGAAGCGATCGATGGCTACACGGCCGAGGCGCGGGCATCGCGCCTGCTGCACGGTCTCGGATTCGCCGCCAGCGAGTACACCAAAGCGGTCAGCGAGTTCTCCGGCGGTTGGCGCATGCGGCTCAACCTCGCGCGCGCACTCATGTGCCGCTCCGACATACTGCTGCTCGACGAGCCCACCAACCATCTCGACCTGCCCGCGATCCTGTGGCTCGAGCGCTGGCTGAAGCGCTACGAAGGCATCCTGCTCGTCGTCTCGCACGACCGCGATTTCCTGGACGGGGTCTGCACCCGTATCGCGCATATCGAGCACAAGGCGATGCGCCTGTACACGGGCAACTACAGCCAGTTCGAGGCACTGCGAGCCGAGCAGCTGGCGCAGCAGCAGGCGATGTACGAGCGTCAGCAGAAGGAGATCAGGCATATCCAGAAGTACGTGGATCGTTTCCGCTACAAAGCGTCGAAAGCGCGGCAGGCGCAGAGCCGCATCAAGATGCTCGAACGCATGGAGCGCATCGCGCCGGCGCACGTCGATTCGCCGTTCCGGTTTCGATTCATGGAGCCCGAGAAGCAGCCGCAGCATCTGCTGGGTTTGCAGGACGGCACGGCCGGTTACGGCGACGATATCGTCCTCGACAACATCGAACTGAACCTGTCCGCCGGCGACCGCGTCGGCTTGCTGGGCGTCAACGGTGCGGGCAAGTCCACACTCGTCAAAGCCCTGTCGACGGGCAGCACGCTGCTGAACGGCGAGCGGGTCGTGAGCAAGGACACGCGGATCGGCTATTTCGCGCAGCACCAGCTCGACCTGTTGCGCGTGGACGAGAGCCCGATCGATCATCTCCGGGAGTACGCGCCCGACGATCGCGAACAGGATCAGCGCAACTATCTCGGCCGATTCGGCTTCAGCGGCGACCGGATCTTCGAGCCGGTCAGGCCGTTCTCGGGTGGCGAGAAGGCGCGTCTCGTGCTCGCGATGATGATCCGGCAGCGTCCCAACCTGCTGTTGCTCGACGAGCCCACGAATCACCTCGACCTGGAGATGCGCCAGGCCCTCAGTGTCGCACTCATCGAGTACACAGGCGCACTGGTGGTGATCTCGCACGATCGTCACCTGTTGCGTAGTGTTTGCGACGAACTGTTGATCGTTCACGACGGCAGGGTGGATCGCTTCCATCGAAGCCTGGACGATTACCCGGCGTGGCTCAGGGAGCAGGAACAACTTGCCGACGAGAGCCATGCGAAATGGCAAGCCAGCGCGCCAAAAAGCATCAACCGCAAGCAACAGCGGCAGCAGCAGGCGCAGCGGCGTCAGCGCCTGAAACCGTTGCGTGACAAGGTTCGGGCGGTGGAAAAGCAGCTCGCCAGCAGCCGCGAGACACTTGGCCGGCTCGAGGACCGCCTGGCCGATGAAACGATCTACACGGATGCGGGTCGCAAGGACGAGCTGACGCAATTGATACGCGAACAGTCCGACGTAAGGTCCGCAATTGAAACACTCGAATGGGACTGGCTCGAAGCCAGCGAAAAGCTCGAGCAGGCAGGTAAACACGATTCATGATTGAAAAACTCGCTGAGATTCACCCGACGCTGCCCTCGGTGGCCGGCGCGCTGGCGCTGATCATTGCGGCAATTGCTGTCCACCTGCTGGTGAAGCACGTCGTGGTCAAAACGCTGACGACGATAGCCAGGCGATCGCGGGTCAAATGGGACGACGCGCTGATCGAGCACAACGTCGTGGGCCGGCTCGTGCACATCGTGCCGGGCCTGATCATCTATGCCGGTGTCCCGTTCGTGCCCGGAATGCCGGACTGGCTCGTGCAGCTCACGCGCAACGTAGCGACGGGCTACATGGTGCTGATGTCCACGATGGCGCTCGTCGCGCTGCTGGGTGCCGGCAACACGATTTATTCCGCGTTGCCCATTGCGAGGACACGGCCGTTGAAGGGCTTCGTGCAGTTGCTGCAGATCGCGGTCTGGGTGTTCGGCGCCGTGCTCATAGTGGCCGCGGTGCTGGACCGGTCGCCGCTGCTGCTCTTGAGCGGCTTCGGCGCCATGACGGCGATCCTGCTGCTCGTCTTCAAGGATACGATCCTGTCGCTCGTCGCGAGCGTCCAGCTCACGGCACAGGACATGGTGCGCGTCGGCGACTGGATCGAAATGCCGCAGTTCGGCGCAGATGGCGACGTCGTCGACGTGCAATTGCACACGGTCAAGGTGCAGAACTGGGACAAGACGATAACGACGATCCCGACGCACCGGCTGATATCAGATTCGTTCAAGAACTGGCGTGGAATGTCGCAGACCGGCGCGCGCCGCATCAAGCGCGCCATCTATCTCGACGTCAACTCGATACGCTTCCAGACGCCTGAAGAGGTTGAGCACTTCAAGCGCTTCGCGTTGCTCAAGGATTACATCGACGGCAAGCAGACCGAGCTCGCGGAATACAACGCGGCACTCGGCGTCACCGACGACGAGGCCGTGAACACGCGTCGCCTGACCAATATCGGCTCGTTTCGCGCCTACGCCTTCAACTACCTTAAGAATCACCCCGAGATTCACTCGGGAATGACGTTGCTGGTGCGCCAGCTTGCCCCCGGTCCCGAGGGTTTGCCGCTCGAAATCTACTGCTTCACGAATACGACAGTCTGGGCCGAGTACGAGCGCATCCAGGCCGACGTGTTCGACCACATGCTGGCCGTCGTACCGGAATTCGGATTGCGTCTGTACCAGCAGCCGGCCGGTTCGGACCTGTCAGGTCTGGGCCGCCTTGCCTGAGTACGCGTGGCCGGGAAAGGCGATAGCGATTTGTGAGAACATCGTGACCGCGCATTGCTGGTTGGCAGCAAGCGTATCATCAAAAAAGGAGCAACCGTAATGTCGGAAGCATGGGGCACATTGCTGATCAAGGCGCCAGAGGGAACGCTACCGGTGCTCGGCGACGAGGACGAGGGCTATGCATGGGAAGCGATTGCCGAGCTGGGCAGGCGAGCCGGTATCGATGCGTTGAGCGAAGGTCACCCTTTGCTGAAGACTGTCGAGGGAACCGAACTCATGATCGAGGAGGTCCCCGTTTCGAAGCATGGCTTCACGGCAATCGACATCTTTGGCGAGGAGTGGATGTGGCTCGCCAGTACGCTCGTCAAGTCCGGGCAGAACATCGAGTTGTACGGCTCCATCCAGCACGAACACAACTTCTACGAGCTGTATGCACTCGGAGCCGACGGCTCACGGTTTTGCAGGAACGTCGACGGAGAAGGCGCGACAAGCAGCGATGAGGCTCGGCAAATAGTGGCGGAGTGGCTTGCCGCAATACCTGGAGACGTACGGCAGGCATTCCCGGACGCTTTCGAACTCGACGATGACGATGATGAGTACTGACCGGATGCTCGAATCGCATGCCTGCGATTCAACCTCCGGTCACAGGTAGGTTGGACTCGGGGCAAACGGTCCCGCTTCGTTCATCCTCAGAAGGCTAACATCGCCACTGGCGATACGGCGAACCAACCAGGAGGTGAGTGGCTCGATAGAGTCGCTCATAGACTCGAGCTCGTTCGAGAGGATGTAGGCTGCTGCGTCAGTTTCGCGCCCATCGGGGACAGGTTCGCCTTCAACATGGTCGCACAGGAAAATGATACCGATCATTCCTAGCCACGGCTCCGGAAGCTCTTGAATTCCGAGCAGGCCGTCTATTCGAGCGTCAACGCCGGCTTCCTCCTTGATTTCCCTCAGTACCGCTGCAGAGGGCGATTCGCCCGGCTCGATCTGGCCCCACGGAATCGTCCACTGGCCTTCGAGTGAGTGGCCTGAGCTCTGACGGACCAGGAGAAATTGCTCACCCTGCCTCACTACGGCGCCGACGCATACTACGGTTTCGTTCACTGGAATACGGTTCGCACGATTCGCAAGCGTCGATTATGTATCAAGAGCACAGACCTTGATTTTGTTGAAGGAATTTCGGCAAGTGCGTGATTGTCCGTTGCCTTTCGCAGCACTTGGCGGATCTCGCAGGCCTACATGTTGGTTACGGTGATTACCGCTGCGACGGCAGCATCTGTCGCATTCGCGGTTTCGAGCTGCTCGAGTTCAACCATACACTCGGGACAGCCATCGGCTTTTTTGAACCGGCGAGTCGCTTCACGAACTGCCGCGAGATCGTCTGCCAGCGTTCCGAGGTCGATTCGATCCCCTGTATCCGGCAACAACGAACACGGCGCTTCAAGTCGGTGAACAATGTGCTCCCCGGTCGGCAGCGCTGCAGTGTTTACGCAATACCTGGGCATCAATCCGGTCCATTTAGTGTCGAGGACCGCTACCCGAGGCTTCCGGCCCATCGTCAGCGTAGCAGGCAAGGGTCGCCGGGTGACAATCGGCAGTCAGTCGGACTGACTTGACCGCTCGTGTGCCATGCTTTTGCAAAATCCCGATCGTGCTTCGACAAGCTGCTCATCGGAAACCCATTCACTATCGCGGTAATCGAATTCAGACGAAGCGAAGCTCGTCACCATGGTCTCCAGCTTCTCCGGAAAGTCGACGTATCCAAGAACTGCCAGCTCCCCGGAGGCGATAGCTACATACTTGGCATAAACACCTTCGCGAAGGTCCCCAAGCGCATTCCATACGGCGCGTAGTTCAATACCGTTGAGTCGTGCAGCTTCATCATGGCAGGTTATGTGCCACGATTCGCGCGCTATTTCCGCCTCAATTCGCTCGAGGAGACCTTCAAAGTAAATCAAGAGATCGTCCAGGTCATCCGGGGGAAACTGGCCGTCCGCCAGCGTGTGTTTGATTATCAGGTCGCGTTCTTCGAGATCTGACCGAAACCAGCTCAGGAACATCTTCAGTCTGACGCCAGGAGGCGCGTCCTCACCGGTGTATGAGGTTCGCTCCACCGGCGGTGGTCGATCACTGGTCGGTCTCCCGGAACCGATTTCCACCGACGAGGCCGACGTCAGCACCAGCAATGCCAGCACATAGACCAGGTTCACAAGTACCAAGAAAGCTGATCGAGTTTCGGTCTCGCCGCGAATCGGGTCGAGACGGCCCTCCCACGATTCGCGCGTGTTCGTCCACTCACCGGGAATAGTAGGCGACGACTTGCGGCTCGGCCTCGATACGCGCGGCGTGCTCCACGAGTGAGGGAGCAAGCCGGTCGACGAGATCGGCAGGCACGTGATCCAGCGTGCCGTTTCTGAGCGAGCGAATCTGCGTCGCAACCTTCAGGTCGGCCATCGTCAAGCGCTTGTCCGCGAAGTACTCGCCGCCACCGCGTGCCAGCAGGTCCGCAAATCCCTTGATGAACGTCGTGATCCAGCCGTCGACGAGCTGCTCGCGCGCGGCTTTGAGCTCGTCGCCCTC
>JAAUXY010023146.1_pt1 | contig 21519 bp, 20 predicted proteins | sample 7278121 | NCBI WGS metagenome assembly JAAUXY01 (sample SAMN14350117, study PRJNA611818) | marine sediment metagenome | isolation source: surface marine sediment (1.8m) | place: French Polynesia: Moorea | collected 2018-08 | reverse complement strand
GCATCAGAAAGTGTCAATCCTGTACAATGTATCGGCTATTTTGATGAAATGTTTAGCGGGAAAAAATGGGTCGGCGCCCAATGAAGAAACCTGAGAGAAATCTATTCAGATTTCAATTTGATGGGGATTGTCTTTTTGGGGACTCTGGCGCTGCCAGTCGATCTGGTTTTTTATTTCGCTGAGTATGAAATTACATTTAATGCTTAAAGCAATTTCCTCTTCACTGGGTTCATCACCACTGGATTTTTTTACAAAATTCTGGGCCGTCCTAATGGCGACCTGCACGTCTTCATAGAATATACCTACTCTGACCAAACTGTTTTTCGGCGGACCGTCCAATAGATTTATTTTCCAAAATGGCTCTTTTGATGCGGTCTGCGGAGTGACCGGGTTCATCGGATTTTTTCGATGAAATCTGACCTGATTTCCGATCTCATTTAATATGAAATAGCTTTTCAATGCATTGGCGAGTTCTTCCTGAGTGGGTTCGATCCCGGTGGCAGCCTTGACATATTTCAAGACTGTCAAAATCGCATCGGTCATTTGTTCGCCGAATCGAAAAAGCTTTGCCAAAATGTAAACCTCACCAAACGTAGAAGAATTTATTAAAAAATATAAAAATTTTAGATAGTTGTCAAGTTTGTCATCTGGTAAACGCAAGCATGCTCATTGAGAGATGGCAGGCCTTCAGCGGCCTATTGACAGTCGTATACTGTACCCGAATCTAATTTTCTGATGAACCGAGGAATTCGGATGCGTTTTGGTTGCTCCCAAAACCGAATGTGGATTCTATGTAAAAACCGTCAAATAAGACGGGCGAGAGATCCTCTCGCCCGCAAATCACTTATCGGCCTAACCAGCCGGATACTTTAGCGCCGGTATTTGTAAGCAATGCGTTCGGCTGCAACCGCGATTAACGCTCTACCCGCAGCTACCCGATCCTCATTGCGCCTTCAGGGATCCCACAATTTGAATCACAACCGGGAAATCCTCCAGCACGGGAGGTATTTTTGCTTCAGTTTCCGGATGTGACCCATCCAGACCCACGATAATGGCCTCATTACCATTTGGGTCCAGACCGATCCCTACCGAGACCACACCTGGCATATCTAAAAACAAGGCTTCGTGTTGTTTTTTAACTTCCTGAATCGATGATGGCATGTCCGGTTCATCTCCCAGCGCTATCAAGGGTATGATAAGCACGAGACTCAATACAAGCGTTTTCATAGTGAAATCCCCAGAGCGCTAAATACATTTTCGATGCGGTTAATTATGGTGGTCGTATCACTGCCGGCAAACAAAAGCCCGGTTAAGCGGTCGTTTTCATCCAGCACCGCTGAACCGCTGTCTCCGCCCTGGCTCATGGCGCCGGCCAGCAACTGATCCGTAAAAACCGCTATCCGTCCGGCACCGTATTGGACATTGGCAGTTACATCGACCTGCTGAATCTGCCCGGTCGTAAAACCGGTGGTGCGGCCGCTTTTCTTGATGGCCATACCCAGTTCACCCGCCACCGTGCCCTGAACCGGCCCGATATTCAGGATTTCGTCCTTCACATCCGCCGGATTGATCGGTGTGGCGATCGCTGCATCAACCAGATTATCCTCAGCCTGTACTTTGGTCACCTTGTAGCGGGTATTGCTGTTGATGACGCGGCAACCGGCATTGAAAACTGCAATCACTGCATTGGCAAACTGACATTCGCTTGGATCACCCTCAAATGAGATCGGGACAAACTGCGTCAGATTGGCAATGTGATCCTGGGGATTATTGCCGCCATCAAAGGGGCCCGGTTGCAAAATCGGATCCCCGATTTCGGCATCATTGCTATTTGCCAGAACGTGGTTGTTCGATAGAATGACTTTTTGGCCGTTTTTTGTCACCCAGCAACCCAGGGTGCCGGCGGTAATGTCGATATGGCCGACGCTGACCCCACCCGGTGCCGGACGAAAACGATCCGTTGGGGGTTGCAGGGCGCGAATCACACCGGTTTGTACCACGTCAGTGGGTATGCCTGCAACGGCGGTTGGCACCAGATCTTGGCCTGCCAGCTGACCTGCATCGATTTTCTTTTTCACGGAGCATACAATGCAAAGGGTAGATGTTTTTGCACCCCCGGTCTCTTTGTAGCCCACTCCGGTGGCAACGACATTTGCCCGCCTGAAAAGATTCTCGCGATTACTTTTAAGGATGTTTCTGATGGTGTTTAAGTCATCTGCCATGATGTCCTCCTTTCACCCTGAAAATCCAAGCATAAAAATCGGTTTGATTCTTTGATTAAATTCGATTACCGAAAACCTTGCCGCCGACGCCCTATCAAGTTTGACATGCTGTTTTTTGAGGCTAAGGCAACGAAGCGGGGCAGTTAGATGAATACTGCTAAAAAGAGATTTTACCAGAACATAAATTGCGGCATGGGAGTAAAAATCGAATTTCGCTTCAATCCGTTTTTTACCCTTTGGCAGGATTCCTCGTTCTGCATGCCCGAACCCTTCTTGGAGATTTAGCCCAGGAACATAATGAAAACACGGTTACCCCAATGCCGATGAGGCAGTCCATCATTGCCTTTAGGCCATGTTATTGTCCTGATGGATATTGCTATATAAAAACCAAAGCAGGGGGCATACAACTGATTCGTAGAAAGTATATGGCTCACCACAATAATGTCAATATAACTATATATCAACAATAAATTTTCTAAAATAGCCGTAACCGCCCCACCATCGGACAGCTTAAATTTAAGGAAAAATAACAGGTGATTGGGTGAATAGGCGTGCAGAATTCGAATAGAATGCTTCAGAAAAATCGTGTGTGATTGGCTGGATTTGGCGTTTGAAGCACCCCGTCAGCTTGCGGGTGTCGTCTTTTTGTCCGGAAGGATCAGGTTTAAAAGGACGCCTACGAGCGCTGCCAGCCCCACGCCTTTGAGTGTGAATGCGCCCGCTGAAAAGGTAATCCCCCCGATTCCAAACGCCAGAATAAGCACGACAATTAAAAGATTTCGAATATCCATTAATTGCGTTTGGCTTTTTTTCAGGCAATTAACGCCGACCACCACCAGCGAGCCAAAAATGATAATCAAGATACCACCCGTTACCGGGCTTGGTATGGTTTGAAGCAGGGCGCCCAGTTTGCCGAAAAAAGCCAGCAGGATAGCCAGCACGGCGGCCCAGGCCATCAAGGCCGGCTCAAAGCGTTTTAAGGTGGCCACGGTGCCTGTGACTTCCGCGTAAATTCGAACCGGGGGACTGCCGATGCAGGCCGCCAGTATGGTTGCCGCACCGTTGCCGAGCAGCGTGCGGTGGATACCCGGATCTTGCAGATAATCCTTTTCGGTTATCTCCCCTATGGCGAGGATATCGCCAAAATGTGCAAAGACAGGTACGAGGGCTGCCGGAACCAGAAACACGACAGCCTCAAATTTAAATTCAGGGAATACAAACCCGGGCAAAGCAAACCAGGGCGCCTCGGCAATTGCTGAAAAATCAACAATGCCAAATGGAAGCGAAATCAGATAACCGGCGCCGAAACCGCAGAGAATCGGAATCAGCTTTAATGTCCCCCGGGCGAAAAGGAATACTGAAACGGATACCGCCAGAGATGACATTGCAATCATCAAGGCGGTTTTTTCAGGAATGAGATGTTCAGGATTTGCTTTGCCTAAGGCCATTGAAACGGCTACCGGCGCCAACATCAGGCCGATCACCATGATGACCGGTCCCACGACGACAGGCGGGAAAAGGGTGACGATAAATTTACGGCCCTTCCAATGGATCAGCCCGCTGATCGCCAAATAAACCAGGCCGGCGACGGCCAATCCTCCCAGCGCAGCCGGGATGCCCCAGGTTTTTGTCGCGACCATGATGGGCGCCGTATATGCGAACGATGAAGCCAGAAAAACAGGGATCACCCTCTTGGTCGTAAAATGAAAAATCAAAGTTGCCGCACCGGCTGAAAATAATGCGACGTTTGGGTCCAGGCCGGTAAGGACAGGCACGGTAATGAGCGCGCCAAATGCGATCAAAAGAATTTGGACACTGAACAGGCTGTCGCTGGAAGTTATTTTGTAATCTGAAAACCAGTTCTTTTTGGCCATTGGCGCACCGATGATGGCTAAAATGTAAGCATAGGCTACAGGTTATCTACAGGAGATCTTACTTGGTTCCGAATATCTTATCGCCCGCATCTCCCAGACCAGGTAATATATACCCGACTTCATTTAGTTTTTCATCAATTGCAGCCACCCATATTTCTACATCGGGATGGGCCGCTTGCAGCTTTTCGATTCCTTCAGGCGCTGCAACCATGAAAATTCCCTTTATCTGTTTACAGCCGGATTCTTTTAAAAGATCGATTGTCGCTATCACAGTGCCGCCGGTAGCCAGCATGGGGTCGAGAATCAGGGCGATTCGTTCTTCCATTTGACTGGTCATTTTAACGTAATATCTGACCGGCTCCAGCGTTTCCTCGTTGCGATACAGGCCGACGACGCTGACTTTGGCAGTTGGAATAAGATTCAGGACACCATCCATCATGCCAAGCCCGGCCCTCAAAATGGGGACCACCGTTATTTTTTTGCCCTTTATTTTTTCGACTTCAACCGGGCCGGCCCAGCCCTGGATGGTTTCTTTTTCGGTCTCCAGATGCTGGGTAGCTTCATAGGTCAGAAGATTTGCCAGTTCACAGGCAAGGTCCCGAAAATCCTTGGTGGTAACATCATTTTCGCGTAAAAAGGCAAGTTTATGTTTGATCAGGGGGTGGTCGACAACGTGTACCGGCACGGCAGCCTCCTTTTGTGAAGGGTTAAAAGCGTATGTTGTGACAGGCAGGACAAACACGAAAAGGGCGCAACTGTATTATGAGTATTTAATTGCAGCTTCGTATATTCAATTAATACCCCCGTGTCAAGAAGCAAGCATTGTTATTTTGGGTGTTAAAATTCGCCTAAAGGTCTTTTAAAGGTATACGTGGCAGGTTCTTTGACCAGTTTATCCGTCGCTGTGTCAAAATTGTCGCCTGATGCCGAAAACGGCATAGACACAAGCCAAAAAGCGGATCCAATGACAGTAGCAACCAACCCAATCGGTCGGACAACTATGAAATCATACACCATGGCGCCACCACCGGGCTCTTTGGCCTCGAAATACTCATCGGCCAGGGCTGCATTTGCTAAGGGACCACAGATCAAAACTGCGATCACGCCGAAAACCATCCAGGATTTTGTAATGTTGCGCATGACTTCCTCCTATGATCACAAACCGTCCGGTTCGGATATTCTTAATTTTTAGCTAATTATAACGTTTCTGTCAAGCACACAACCCGCTGGTAGGAAAGGCAGAGACTAAGGCGCAGGTTAGACAGATCTTCAATGTCACATGGTTTACTCGCTGCCGGCAAAAACCCGATTCGTCAGGCGGGGTTATACCAACCGGCGAGCGATCTCTGGCTTATTTGAATTGCGAGACACTATGGGTTGAATCAACGCTAACTAAACGCTATATTAGCACTATTTCTGAAATTAGTATATCTATTTTTTACTAAAAAATTTAACGATTAGATAGTCTTACGTAATTTCAAGCCGTCGTCATAACATGGTTTTTAACGCCCGCATATCGGTTTATATCTAAATGACACCCGAAAACGCCTATATTGAGGTTGCGGTTGCTTTGCCCGTGTACAAGACATTTACCTACAGCGTGCCGCAAGAATTGCTGCCTTTTATATCGACCGGCAAACGCATCCTCATACCCTTTGGCCGCCGCCGGGTTACCGGTTATGTTTTAGGAACCGCAACGGAAATCACCAGCGGTGAAATCAAGCATATCCTGGACGTGTTGGACGAAGAGCCGCTTTTCCCGCAGTCCATGATCCCTTTTTTTCAATGGATTTCGGACTACTACAAACATCCCCTTGGTGATGCCATAAAAAATGGTCTCCCGGGGGGATTGACCCTCTACGACTATGCATCCATTGCGCTTACGAAGGCCGGCAAAAGAGCCCTGCAAGACCATGGCACATCACCCATTGAAAGAAATGTGTTAATGCTACTGGAAGCCGGTCCGGTTCGCCTTAAAAATTTAAGCCGAAAACTCGGCCGGATCATCCCCGCTGCCCTCATTCAATCCCTTCAGCGGGATGGACGGATTTCCAGCATTCGAGAGCTGAAAGCCGCAGCCACCAAAACCCGCATGGAGCGCTTCGTAAGCCTTGCAGATGCGAAACTGCCCCTTGACCGGCTTTCAAAACCTCGCAAAAAGATCATGGCCGTCTTAAAATCAGAAGGTGAAATTCCGGTGGCAGAACTCAGAAAACAGGTGCCAAGTGCACCGCGCCTTATTCGTGCGCTTGAAAATGATGGCTATTTGAAGATTCGGCACAAAAGGGTGTATCGAGATCCATTTGGTGAGTCGATTGCGCCAGACAGTGCTCCTGACCTGAATGTCGAGCAACGAAATGCAGTCGCGCAAATCACCGGCTGTTTGGATCACGGATATACCACCTTTCTTTTACAAGGCGTCACGGGTAGCGGCAAAACTGAAGTTTATATGCAAGTTGCGGCCGAAACCCTTTCTAAGGGCAAACGTGTATTGGTTTTAGTGCCAGAGATTGCCTTGATTACTCAGATGGAAAGACGATTCCGTGCTCGATTCGGCGAGCGCATAGCGGTTCTCCATAGCGGACTGTCTGCCGGTGAACGCTACGACCAGTGGAGTCGGATTCTAAAGCAGGAGGCCGATATTGCGATCGGTGCCCGATCGGCGATATTTGCGCCACTTGCCGATATCGGACTCATTGTCGTAGATGAAGAGCATGATACTTCGTATAAGCAGGAAAATAACCTGCGCTATAATGCACGCGATCTTGCAGTCGTAAGAGCAAAACTCAACGATTGCGTTGCATTGCTGGGATCGGCGACACCCTCGCTACAATCGCGCTATAATGCTTCGGCGAAGAAATTTATTGAAGTCAAACTGGAAGCGCGAATCCAAAGCCGACCTTTGCCGCATATTGAAATTGTCGATCTGCGTCAAGAAATGGGCTACCGGGGGGTGCGACGGTTTATCACCCCCGTATTGCAGCAGGCCATCACAGATTCGCTTCAACGCAAGGAACAGGTGCTGCTTTTTTTAAACCGACGTGGATTTGCCAACTTAGCGCTTTGTGCATCATGCGGCAATCCGTTGCGCTGCAAACGTTGTGATATTTCCCTTACCTTTCACCAAAAGGCCAATGCCTTTAAATGCCACTATTGCGGTTTTTCCTGCGCGGCAACGTCAAATTGCCAGATCTGCGGATCATCTGATATAAAAAAATTAGGGCTCGGTACCGAAAAAATTGAAATTGCCATAAATGAACTTTTCCCAAACGCTCGTATTGCGCGCATGGATCGTGACACAACCATCCGCAAGGGCGCCATCGTGAAATTGCTCAAAGGCCTCAGGGACCGAACGGTTGATATTCTCATCGGCACCCAGATGATTGCAAAAGGTCACGACTATCCCGGTATTACTGTGGTGGGAATCATCTGTGCCGATTTATCACTGAATTTTCCTGATTTTCGAGCAGGTGAACGAACTTTCCAGCTTTTAGCACAGGTTTCCGGCCGGGCGGGCAGGGGCGCTTCACCGGGGCGGGTGATTTTGCAAACTTATAATCCGGATCATTTCAGCATCATGGCCGCTAAAAATCAGGATTTTAATTCCTTTTTCGATCAGGAGATGAGATTCCGCAAGGCATTAAACTATCCGCCGTTTTCAAGAATGATCCAACTTAAGATCTCGGGGAAAGACAAATTAAAGACCAAAGAACAGGCACTCAATCTGGGGGATTTGTGCAAAGGCCTGAAAGCAACCAGCCCATCTGATTACGACAGTATTGAGATTATGGGGCCCATCGAAGCCTCGTTTGCGAAAATTGCCAACCGCTTCCGATGGCAAATTTTACTAAAGGGCATGCAGGCTGGGGCGTTGCACAAATTCATCGGTCAGCTTCTGGCAGATCGTCCCAAAGCTTTTCATAATCAACAGGTGCGCGTGGTTATCGATGTCGACCCCATCTCCCTCCTTTAAAAAACTGCCCCTCAAACCCTCATCTCTTGCCCGATGGCTGCGTTAAAATCCGGTTCGAAATACTCGCGTACTTACGTGTACGCTCCGTTTTCGAACCGGATTTCGCCTTGCCCTCGAACAAGATCTAAAAGTTTGAAGGCAGTTTTAGTGGTTTTTAAATCGTACCAAATCCTGCCTTTTTGAGCTCAACATGGTCTTGAATTAGATACAAAATCCCGCCATTTGGCGGGGCCCTCGAACAAAGTTTAAAAGCTATTTAACCGGTTTAATTTTTCTAAAATGATATTAAAGCTAGCCTTGTTGAGCTCAGCGCTATATTAAATTAGATGCGAAATCCCGCCGAATGGCGGGGCCCTCGAACAAGTTCTAAAAGCTTGAGATGCAGTTTTTGTAGGTTTAAATTATCTGAAATGGCCATTAAAAGAATATAATAAGGTGTTAGATGCATTTTTGAGATAGTTTCAAAATTGTGATTGCATTATATAATGGAACTGATAAGTTGCGAGTTTCTTTAGTTTGATGGTTCAGAATTAATGAGACATTTAATTAATAAAGACGGAACATTAACGTCGTCTTTTTACCGTTAATAAGGGTCTAATATAACAATTCAAAATTTGTCAGCTTGACACCCATCACATGAAATCATAAAATTTCTAGAACAGGGTATAATTTGAGTCCATTGAAGGAGTCGAATTTATGATAAAAAAGGGTCATGTCGTTTTAATTTGGGTAATGTTCGTGGTGTGCTTGAGTGCTGTTGCATATGGCGCTAAGAGTGACCCCGCGCGCAAGTTGCTAACAACTGTTTATTTCCAAAAAGATTCAGCTGTGGCTGCACCGGAATATGAAAATAAGCTCAAGAAAATTCAGGCAACGCTCAAAGCGGATCCAACCGTCGGATTGCAAATTGAAGGTTACTCCCATCATCAACGCACGGCTGGAAAAAACCGCCAGCTGGCCCAAAAACGAGCCGAGACGGTGCAGCAGTGGTTTGTGAAACACCACATCGATGTGGATCGACTGGTGATTAAAAATTTAGGCGGCACCGAGCAGACAACTCAGAAGGACAGCCCCAAACCGCCTGCTAAGACCGAGCGCGTTGAGATTGTCAAGATCGTTCTAAAATTTCCTGCGGTTTATTTGCCGACCTCCCGCTATGAATTTGACCCGGTGTTGGAAGGGCATGAAGTAACGCATGATTTTGTTATTCAGAATAAAGGGAATGGGCCTCTCAAGGTCCAAAAGGTTAAAACTGACTGAGGTTGCACGGCTGTCTCATATACGAGGCAGATCCCTCCCGGCGGCGAGGGCAAAATAACCCTGAAGGTCAAAACCAAAGGTTACGGCGGAAGAAAGCTCAGCAAAAGTGCAACTGTTTACACCAATGATAAAAGCAAATCAGCACTGAAGCTTTCAATTAGCGGAAATATAGAAAAATTTGTTACCATTCGACCCCGCCAGGTGCGCCTGCGAGGTATTGCTGGAGAACAGCTCAAAAGAAAAGTAACGATTATTCCAGTCGAAAAATATCCTTTCAAAATCCTAAAGGTCCGTGCCCAAAATGGTAAAAACATCCGTTTTGAATTACAGGAAGAAAAAAGCCCAAAAGGACAGCAATACGCACTGATTGTTGAAAACCAGCGGCCTCAAAAAGGACGTTATTTCGATAAAATTACCCTGGAAACCGATAGCAAAATTAGGCCCACACTTAACGTCAGGGTTTATGGTGATATTATGCCGCGTCCTGAAAAAGAGAAAAAAGAAAGCCAGTAGATTTTTATGACGGACTTTAAAGTTGTTGCTTTCGACTGCGACGGTGTGCTTTTCGATACGCAAGAAGCCAACCAGGCCTATTACAATCATATTCTAAGGCATTTTGGAAAGCCGGAGATGACCCCGGCGCAATTTGCCTATGCCCACCAGCACACATTGCATGAGTCAATCGCCTATTTATTTAATGATCCCGATAGTATTGCCGCTGTATTTGACTATCGTGAAACGATGGACTACGGGGCATTTCTTAAACTGTTGAAGGTAGAGCCTCATCTGGTTGAGCTGCTTGCCAAAATAAAGCCCGCACTTAAAACCGCGATTGCCACCAACCGTTCGGATACCATGGACCGGTTGCTGTCTGAGTTTGAATTAAGCGATTATTTTGATTTGGTGGTGACTTCTTTTGATGTTCAAAATCCGAAGCCCCATCCGGACTCACTCTTTAAAATTTTAGATTACTTTGATATAGAACCCCATCAAGTTTTGTACGTCGGAGATTCACAGGTAGATGCCGATGCCGCCCAGGCGGCCAAAATTCCCTTTGTTGCCTATCGCAATAAAGCGCTGGCAACGAAATATCATATCGAAAACTTAAAACAGCTCGAAGAAATCCTGGAGGTATAAAAATGTCGGATGAGTCTACGAATCCCAATGGAGAAGAAATATCCCAAAGTGATGACTGGGAAAATCGCACCTTGTGCTCCGATGAAAGCTGCATCGGCGTCATCGGCCCGGATGGACGTTGCAAAGAATGTGGCCAATCATATGAAGGTTCCGAGCCGGAAGAAAGCAGTGAGACCCAAACCCGTTCTGAATTAGACGACGATACTGATGCCGATGAACCCACTCGGATGGATTTTGATGATAGCGACTGGGAAAAACGCACCTTATGCAGTGATGAGAGCTGTATCGGTGTGATTGGCCCGAATGGACGCTGTAAAGAGTGCGGCAAACCATATAAAGGGTAAGAAATCGCCCCGTCCGGATCCACCTTCGGCGGCTTGATTCTTTAGTACTTCTTCGTACGAATGCTTCACTTCCAGCCCGGCATTCTATATCTTCCATGCAATTTAGAATTCAGATAGTATACCGTTGATTGCCCTAACCCCTCACCCTGTCTTTATATGAAGAATTGACGAAAGCGGGTTATCCTGCTAATATTCTTTTATATACTCTTTTTTTCAATTAGCGGTAGTATTTCTGAGATGTCCGGTTTTCTTGGGTTGCGCTGACTTTGATCAAGAATGATAATGGAGTCGTGCCTTGCATTTCTTAGAATTCATTCCTGCACCCGCCTGGCGAGATTTAGTTGATATTCTCTTTCTTACCATAGTGGTATACCAGCTCTATGTATGGTTTCGTGAGAGCCGTGCATTGCGAGTTATCATCGGACTGGTTGCTCTGGGCGGCATTTATTCGATTGCCAAGTTATGGGGTCTTTTCTTAACGACGTGGGTGTTTCAAATTCTATGGCAAGTACTGCTCATTTTATTGTTGATACTATTCCAGGCCGAGATACGGCAGGTGTTGGAAAAAGTGAGCCCGATGCGCTATCTGCGATCTCGCAGAAGGGCCTTTAAAAAAACATTTTCCAAAGAGTTATCCCAGCTGTTGTTTGAGCTGGCAGCCGATCGAACCGGCGCTTTGATTGTACTTACCAGAAATGACAATCCTTCCGAATTTATACATGCCGGACAATCGATCATGGCGCTTCCCGATCCCTCCCTGATAAAAAGTATTTTTAATCGCTATGCGCCGGCACATGACGGTGCGGTTATAATCACCCAGGAGCGCATCACGCAAATGGGATGTATACTGCCGCTTTCAGACGATGAAAATTTGCCTGACAAATATGGAACCCGGCATCGGGCGGCCCTGGGCCTGTCTGAACTTACAGATTCTGTGTGTTTGGTTGTCTCTGAAGAACGCTCGGAGGTTGCCACCGTTGTGGAAGGCAAAATCGTAACATGGCAGGATCCCGCAGCACTGGCAAACCATCTCAGCGAGGTCGTCGGCGGGCCGGAGTTACGTGTGTCCGGCCTGAAAAAATATTTTAAGGGAGCGTTTGTCGAAAATTGGCGAACCAAATTAAGCGCTCTGGCACTTGTTACGATTGCATGGCTGGTCCTGGCCAGCCAGCAGGAAGCCGACGTGACGCTAACGGTGCCGGTCCAACACGTTCGTATTCCTTCTCAGCTGGTCATCGGCCAGGGATCCACACCCACAGTAGATTTAACACTTTCAGGTCGACGAAACACGATACGGACGTTAAAGGATCAAGACGTGCAGGTGAGGGTCGATGTTAATGACATCAGCTCTGGCCGGCATCTGGTGAAGCTTTCTGCAAAAAATATCTACTTACCCTTCGGTGTCAAAATCGATCGGGTTGCACCGCAAAAGATCATGGTCGATTTGTGGCCGCTGGATAAGGAAAAAGATGCAGATCAATCGTCGCCAAGTCGTCAGCAGGGCGGGCTTTAAATACCATCCTGCCCGAAATTCCAAAGATCCGTAACCGCATCATTAATTCAGCTGCAAGGTTATCGTAAAAACCGCACCGCCGCCCTTGTCATTTTCAGCGATGATATAACCTTTATGGTCTTCGATAATTCCATGACAGATGGACAACCCCACACCCATGCCCATCGTTTTTTTACGGGTGAAAAAGGGATCAAAAATGTGCTCCAGATCTTTTTTGTTGATACCGGGTCCCGAATCTTTCACTTTGATGACAAGCTCTTTATTACGATTGTAGGTGTCGATAGAAATTTCACCGCTATGTGTCGGCGTTTGTTTTAACTTCTCTTGAAATTCAGCTGACCCGGTAATCGATTCGACGGCATTATTAATTAAATTCATAAATACCTGGCCCATTTGTTGCGGTGATGCCGTCAGTGTTGATTTTCGAGCTTTAAGGTTCAGATTAATTTTTACCCTGCTTTTTGTCAGATAGCTGCGAACCAGGGTAGACGTATTTTCAATAACCTGGTTGATATCCATGGTTTGTTTCTTCTCTTTACCCGGTCGATTGAGATCAATTAGATTTCTCACCGTATCGCGAATGCTCTCAAATGCACTTTTGACCAAATCCAGCTGTTCCAATAATTTCTTGTCTTTCTTATGTTTTGTTCGAATGACATTGAGCAGGGCCGTAATGCCTTGCAGCGGGGAATTTATTTCATGGGCGATAGAGGCCGCCAACTGGCCGGTGGCCGCCAGTCTCTCAGAGCGGATCAACTGATTATGCAGCATTTTCGTTTTCGTGATGTCTCTGGCGACACATAAAAAACAAAGCTCACCCAAATATGAAACATACCGACAATTGATCTCATTCGGAATAAGCATGCCGTCTTTGGCTTTTATATTTATTTCAAATCGGGCTTCTTTTTCTTTGCTGACCTGTTGCAGGGTTTTCTCAATAAATGAAATTTGATCGTCGTCAACAAGATCCGTTATATTTAAATTCAGGAGTTCCTGTTTGGAATACTCCGTGCTCTCTAACACGCGATCATTTGATTCTATTAGCAGCCCTTTGCGGTTGCAAATAAAAACCCCCTCCGGCACGTTATCAAAAAGCTCTTTGTACCGCAGCAATTCTTCAGCTTGCTTGAATTCTGTTGTATTGGTGGCAATAATGGTTGCCGCGACCACTTTGCCACTGATCCTTAGAGGGCCGACACGGTACGTATGCCAGGTGGAAGCATGGCTTTCACCCGCGCGAACCTCAAAGCTATCTGTCTCACCGGTGCGAAATACCGTTTCAATACTATCCATTGCGATTTCCTGGTATTCTCGGGGAAGGAAATCATAAAAGCATTTTCCCATCATCTTGTCGGTTGAAAGCACACCGAGGGGTTGGTTGATAAACCGGATGGTGCCTTCCCTGTCTACGGTGGTAATAATATCGGGGGCGGTTTCCACCAGTGATCGCCATAATTCTTCAGACTCATTCAGTTTTTGTTTGGCCAGTTTCAGCTTATTGATAATCGATTGCGCGTGCGAACCAAAAATAATGAACAGGCACAGCACGATCACACGAATATAGACATCATAGAGACCCGGACCGAAAAGTTCGGCGATCAAATTGAACTTATTGGAGAAAAAAATATTCAAGATCGAGTCCAGAACCCAATAGATGGTTGCAATCAGGATTACCGCCAATACCATGTTGTCCGATAAGCCTTCATGGTCAAGAATAAGATCTGATTTCATTTTTTTTACTCACTTTTTGGGTTGTGCTTGAGTTACGTTGGGATCAAATTTTCCACTAAATGAAATTAAAAATTTGTCTGGATAATTAAAGGTTGGTTTTCGAGAATTTTGCCCGGTGATATAAATCTTTTAGCCTAAAATTAGATCGATAGCAAATCATTTAGAACGACAGGCAACCTGAAATGACTCGAAACATATAAATCCTAAACCGGGTGTGCGAATATCAAATCGGCTTCTTTAATCATGGCGGAAGTAAAAAAATACAACCGGAAAGAAGAATTAACGCGTTGTAAGGGGCGCGGTGCCGACAAAAAAAAGGAAGCCCGCGTTGGATGGGGCTTCCATTTTTTGTACCGCATCATTTGAAATGTTAACGTACGCCTGGAAGGAAAATCCCAAATATTAAGATACGAGCATGCATCAGGCGCGATGTTCATCGGTCTGGGAGCCTGATGGCGATGTTCCGGTGGAAAATGTTGCCTTTCATTGTAAGGCGGGCTTCATTTCTTCCAAATATCGCAGTTCCCGAACGGCATCCCTGTATTTCAAATCAAGATAGCGAATATCTGCTCGGATTTTTTTTCTCGTATCATTGCTCAAATCGGATGAAACCAACTGTTTTTCTTTAGATTGGATCTGGCTTTCGATACTTCTCAACTGATGCTCGAGAGAAGCGATTTGGGATTCGAATTGATAAATTTTCTGACCTTTTCTGTATCCGGCCATAAAGCCGGATTCCAGTTCAGGCGGACAAATATGCTGATACCGATTGCCGGCTCTACCCTGGTTAAACCCGCTGTCATAGGTGCAATATACAGCCAATCCCTTCTCACGGCCATCAAAGTAAACCTCACGGTCCGCATACACGGCATGTTCCAGACAGGCATCATAATGTTTTTGGAATAAAGATCGAGGAGCGCCCCGGTTTCCATCCCGGTATCCAAGTTGATACCAGTCAGCCTGAAGACATTCATTTTTGGAAAGCGATGCACATCCGGAGAACATCCCCGGAAGAATCAGCAAAATAATAAACACCATCCGAATTTTCATTATTTTTCCTTCCTGTTAATTATTTTATGTTGAAGAAGCGTCACACCTTTCATTGTTCTTAATATCGTCTGAAATCGATCAGACTTTAAGGCCGAATCTGTTCCTTGAATGAAAAAATCAGATAATATTGCCTTATTAAGAGGACCTGATCTAAGCTGAAAAAGTCTATATCGTGATTTTAAAATTTGGTGGGGCGCTAACGATGAATACCGTCTATTTCTATTATCGCTAAGCTTGGTGTCCGTTTCGGGGCTCTCGGTATTTCCCGCATATGATAATAAGATGGTTTTTCTTGACGAAACTTGATTATTTAGTTTATGAATCAAACATTAAAGATTGATGTGTAATTCATTTGGGTTTAATGCGGTCAAATTATAATAAAGTCGAAATGTGAATTAACATTGCTTTTTATATAAAATTCAAATAGAAATATAAATTTCAAAATAACATAATGGAGGCCTGCATGGCTTTTTCAATGTCGGCGAAAAAAACTTCAGAAAAAAAAGATATTGCCAAAGACGATCGTCGTTCTAATGTCGATCGGCGCCAATTTTCTTATACCGAGTACATACCTGAAAGACGCTCGCATGATGATCGACGCAAAGATGATGATGAAGATGAGAATTCTGAAAAACTTGATGAAAGGTAATATGTACTTTTCGGAAAATGATCTTCTTCTCCGGTACAAATATGCAAATTTGATTGTGTTTCCGGCCATCCGTCATCAGAGCAGCAATTTGTAAAAAACCGTAACTAGCATCGTTTATCGAATAAAACCAAAAGGGAATCCACACCTAATGGATTCCCTTTTCTTAGACCATATTTTATAATCCTTCCTGATGAGATCTATTGGGCGCCATCCGATGAGGTGTCTCTTTTGGGCAAGCTATATTGAATGGCAGATAATTTGACTTTTTAGATTTTCTGATAATCATTGATACCAAGCATTGGTTTAATTATATCCACATGACAATGGCGGGTTAGATGAGAGTTTTAACGGTATCTGATCGGGTTGAGCCCATATTATACGATCGGTTTGATCGCCAGCGATTTGAAGACATCGACCTTATTCTCGCCTGTGGCGATCTGCCACCGGAATATCTGTCATTTTTGCTCGCCAAGCTGGATGCACCGCTTTATTTTGTTCGCGGCAATCACGACTTTCGCCATGATCTAAAAACACCACCGGGCTGCATCGATTTAAATGCCGATTTGATTCAATTTAGTGGGAAGAATATACTGGGGATGGAAGGCTCGCGCTGGTACAATGGAGGGCCTTACCAGTACACTGAAAAGGAGATGCACTGGAAGATCCAGCGTCTGCGCCCCAGGATCTGGCGGATGGGCGGTATCGACATTATGATCACCCATGCACCACCGCGGCACATCCATGACGCCGAAGACAGGTGTCACCGGGGATTTAAAAGTTTTCGATGGCTGATTGATAAGTATTCGCCGCGTTATTTTATCCATGGTCACATCCACGAAAGTTTTACGGATCCCGCACAGCGTATAACGACAGTCGGGCAAACCCAGGTGATCAATACCTTCGGATATTATTTGCTTGAAATCGATAACGGCAAAATAATGAATAGACGTTGATTCGCCCCAAGGCGGTTTTGGAATTTAGACATGGTCAAGTCCTTTAAAGAGGTCCAGAAACACGAAGCAGCTTTTGAAACCCGGGATCGCGGAATACGTGAGGTGACGCTGGACCGGATCGTGGGCAGCGTCAGTCGCTACCAGGACTTCGACCAGAAATTCCGCATTGGACCGCACCTGCCCAAAGAAAGGCTTGAAAACATAAAAAAAATCATGCGCAGCGGGAAATCCCTGCCGCCGGTTAAGCTGTATCAGATAAAAAAAGAATATTATGTACTGGATGGCAATCATCGCATTGCGGCTGCCAATGAACTCGGCTACGAAGATATCAGGGCCCATGTGATTGAGTTTATTCCCTCCAAAGGCTCTCTGGAGAACCTGATCTATCATGAAAAAGCTGAGTTCGACGATCTGACCGAACTGCCGCATACCATCGAACTTACCGATTTCGGACAATACGATCATTTAATTGATCAGATATCCAACCACCGCAAATATCTGGTGCGCGAAACCAACGAGCCGACAACCTTTCAACAGGCGGCCAAAGACTGGTACAAAACCATTTATCGCCCGCTGGTTTCGATTATTCGAAAAGCACATCTGGTCGAACACTTTCCGGGCAGAACCCTTGCAGATCTTTATACATTTTTGACCGTTCACCAATGGGAACGGAAAGATCAGGATTTAAGATACGGGGTTGGAATCAGCAAACTCGTCCCGAAAGACATGGAGGAATTTAGAGAAAAGATGGCCAAATTAAAGGAAACGGAATACCCTGAGATGCTGCGTGAAATCACCGCGTTTGTCTTAATTAATGTGGCGGCGAAAAAAGAGATCCGTCTGGTCGACAAATTGTTCAATCTTGAGGGAGTGCAAGAGGTGCATTCTGTTCACGGCAGCGTGGATGTGATTGCCAAAATCATCTTGCGGCGGGATCTGGTTTCTTCGGATGCGGAAACCCTCGGTGATTTTGTGCACAACAAAATACGGCAAATTGCGGGTGTCATCAGCACCCAGACGTTGATTCCGGGCTACTCCAAACAGAAACGCAACTAATCTTTTTTGATTGTTTTCGTCTTACCCAACCGTCCTCGAATAAACCCATGAATCTGATTGGCCGTTTTGGGATCCAGGTAACGATCAACCCCGCCACCGGTACCGACTGAGACCTGGGTAAAATTTTTATCGACCCTTTTAACTTCAACGGTAACAGGGGTGCCGTCGGCACGTCTTGCCAGAAATTCGGTTCGGAGTTCATCGGAAACTTCATCAAAAACGGGTATCTCCATGTGCGCCAATGCATCCGCACTTGCCTGAACGGTGGCACTGTATTGAGCGTTATACGTTTCGATGGATTTACCCTGAATGGCGGCACAGCCCACCATCATTGAAATGCAGAGGCACATGATTCCAATCGCGTATTTCTTATTTTGAGAGACCATAAGCTTAAGACACCTTCGCTACGAGGATTTTAGGCGATTCTTATTTCGCTGCCGCAAAGTTAACCATATTTGGTAATGATATCTGATTTTTATACAGGAGTCAAAAACGCCTAACTCAAATAGGGTTTGCCGAATTCGAATTTTGACTAACCCCCAAAAAGGATTTGCTGTATTGTGTCCCCATTTTCTTTTCTGCTTGCAGATTTCGGCAAATTGGTACAAAATTAATCCGCCTGGACAGGTAAATGGTTCTTCCCCAATCCGTTTTTAATGATAAGGGTAATTCATCTGGCCGCCCGCAAACATCGAGCACGGGGATTTCATGATGGGCAAAAAACAAATCCTGGTGGTGGATGACGAACGCGACATGCGCATTTTTGTCTCCACGGTGGTTGAGACACTTGGCTTTGAAGCCGTTTCTGCTCATGATGGGGCACACGCATTAGAGACAGCAGCTGTCGGTGCACCGGCGCTTGTGATCCTGGATGTTATGATGCCCGGCATTGACGACGGCATTCAAACTTACCGGCAATTTAAAGCCGATCCTACCCTTTCTCATATCCCCATCATCATTCTGTCCGCCATCGCCAAAAAAACTTTTTTGCATTCTATCAGAATGCTTAGCCCCCGGCAGGGATCCGGGGTGCCCGAGCCGGAAGCCTACATGGAAAAGCCGCCGGATGCCAATGAGCTGAGTCGGCTGATCACCGAATTGTTAACGTCCGCGCCTTATTGAAAACGTTAAGCGCTATTGCAATGGCCAATGTGATAAGAAAAATTCGTAAAAGCATCGTTTCAAAACTGACGATTCTGGTCGGTCTTATTTTGCTGATCTGTATTTCGGTATGGGCCTATTTTAACATTAATTATCAGCAAAAAAAGATGATGGACAGCATTATCGAAAGGGCCGATGGGCTTTCGCACACCATTAAGGTCGGCACGCATTATGCCATGATGAACAATTTAAGAGATGATCTTACGCGTATTATTAAAAATATTGCTGCCGAAAAAAACCTCGAAAACATCCGTATTTACAACAAGGATGCAGAGATTAAATTTTCGAACAAGGATGCCGAACTCGACCACATGACCAACATAAAGGCCGAGGCCTGCTATATCTGTCACCGATCGGAGCCGCCGCTGTCCGAATTGAAGCTGTCGGAAAGAACGCGCATCTTTACTTCCCCCCGCGGCTATCGCCTTCTGGGCATTATCAGTCCCATCTACAGTGAGCCGGGATGTTCATCCGCTGCCTGTCACGCGCATCCGGAGGGCCAGAAGGTACTGGGGGCCCTGGATCTGGTCATCTCGCTGGATGATACCGATAAAGAACTTGCGATTGTTAAAAAATGGCTGGTGGCGTTTGCGATTTTTATCTTTCTAATCACCTCAGCGGTGATCATATTTTTTGTTTTGCGATTTGTAAAACGGCCTATAAAGAAGATGATTGACGGCACCGATCTGATTGCCAACGGTCAATATTTGAACCAGATTGATGTGGACCAGGTTGATGAGATGGGGCAGCTTTCGGTTGCCATTGACCGCATGGGCAAAAAAATCAGCGAAAAACAGACCGAGCTGAACCGGCAGCGCAATGAATATCAGAATCTGTTTGAACGGGTGCCCTGTATCATCACCGTACAGGACCGCAATTATAAACTGATCCGCTATAACAACGAATTTTATGAAAAATTCAAGCCCAAACCCGGCGATCACTGTTACGCGGCCTATAAAGGGCGTAAAGAAAAATGCGTGATCTGCCCGGTTGAAAAAACCTTTGAAGACGGTCTGTCGCATTTCAGCGAAGAAAGAGGCGTTGGCAAAGATGGCACCCCCACCCATTGGATCGTGCATACCTCTCCGATAAAAAACGAACAGGGTGAAATTGTGGCCGCCATGGAGATGAGCCTCGATGTCACCGAAACCAAGCTGCTTGAGCAGGAGCTCGAGAAATCCGAGAAAAAATATTACGCTATATTTGATAACATACCCAACCCCGTCTTTGTATTGGATATGGAAACCCTCGAGATCCTGGACTGTAACGCCAGTGTTGAATCGGTCTATGGATATAAAAAAGACGAGATCATTCAAACGCCTTTTTTGCGGCTCTTCAGCCCGGAAGAACAGGAGCATTATCAAAAACTGATAAAATCGACTTCCGTTATCAATCAAGCCCGGCACCTGAATAAAGACGGCGGCACGCTGTTTGTCAACATCCGCATATCGCCCTCTGAATATCCGGGCGAAAAAGTGTATCTGGTAACCACCAGCGATATCACCCAGCGGCTTGAAACCGAACAGCAGCTCATTCAGGCCAGCAAGATGGCAACCCTGGGAGAAATGGCCACCGGTGTTGCCCATGAGCTCAATCAACCCCTGGCCGTTATTAAAACAGCCAGTCGTTTTTTTATGAAAAAAATTAATCATAACGAAAAGATCAAAGACGATGTCCTGTTTACCATGGCAGAGGAGATTGATTCTTACGTGGACCGGGCCACCAAGATCATCAATCACATGCGCGAATTTGGCCGCAAATCCGATGTCCATCTGGAAAAGGTGCAGGTCAATGCGGTGCTCGAAAAAGCGCTCGAAATTTTGGGCCAGCAGTTAAAAGTCCGGGGAATCAAAGTTGTCTGGGATCTCGAGCAGGATCTGCCTTTGATTATGGCGGATTCCGACCGGCTGGAGCAGGTTTTTATCAATTTATTGATCAATGCCCGCGATGCCATTGATGAGCGCTGGCAATCACAGCCCCATCAAAAGAATGACAAGGCCATTACATTGAAAACCAGATCCAATGCCAAAGAGATCAGGGTTGAAATCCACGATACCGGCTCGGGGATTCCGGATCATATTTTAGAGCGGATCTTTGAGCCATTTTTTACAACCAAAAAAGTGGGCCAGGGCACCGGTCTGGGGCTCTCCATAAGTTACGGAATCATCAAAGACTGCAATGGCAGCATCCGAGCGGTCTCCCGCAAAGGACAGGGGGCCGGGTTTATTATTAAATTCCCAACAGCGCCGGCTAACTAATGGAAAAATCAATATTACTTGTTGATGACGAAGAAGGGATTCGCAAGGTGCTCAGCATCGCGCTGGCCGATATGGGGTATCAGGTGCATACGGCTGAAAATGGCGTGGAAGCCTTGCGTATATTTGACGATGAGCGGCCGGCGATTGTGATGACCGATATCAAAATGCCGGAGATGGACGGTATCGAACTTTTGCGCCATCTAAAAAAAGTTAGCCCGGATACCGAAGTCATCATGATTACCGGCCACGGAGATATGGATCTGGCCATTAAAAGCGTAAAATATGAAGCCACCGATTTTGTAACCAAGCCTATTAACGATGAAATTCTGGAGATTGCT
>JAAUXY010050803.1_pt1 | contig 21531 bp, 22 predicted proteins | sample 7278121 | NCBI WGS metagenome assembly JAAUXY01 (sample SAMN14350117, study PRJNA611818) | marine sediment metagenome | isolation source: surface marine sediment (1.8m) | place: French Polynesia: Moorea | collected 2018-08 | reverse complement strand
TGACCCGAGCGCACGGCGCGCAGGATCTCCGATGCCTTGTAGAGCGATCCCGACGGATGGACGACGATCTCGAGCTCGCCGCCGGAGTTCTTGGTGACCTCCTCGGCAAACGCGATGTATCGCTTGGTGATGAAGTTCTTGGCGGAATAGCCGGCCGGCATGTCCCATTTCTCGCCGGCCTTCACGACGCTCGTCGGGGCCGCGGCCGCCATGAATACGATCGCGCCGGCCGACGCCAGCAGCGACCTGCGTGTTAGGACTGTCCAGTTCATATCTCCCTCTCCCGGTTCATTTGCGGTTGTTGTCAGGCCTCCACGGCAAACAGCTTGCGTGGATAGTCGGTGAGCACTTCAGCGCCGGTCTCGGTCACCCGCACGCTGTCTGAAAAGCACATGCCGAAGTCTTCAAAGAACAAGGTCGGAATGATGTGGAAGGTCATGTCGGGCTCGAGCACCAAGGGGTCGTCCGGACGGATCGCATAGATGTGCCCTTCCGACCAGTTCGGCGGAAAGCCGATGCCGATGCCGTAGGCCGCGCGATGCCTGAAATAGGCGCCGTACCCCCGCTCCTCGACGTTCTTGCGGCAGACCCGATCGACCTCGCCCGCGGTCAGGCCCGGCCTGACGGCATCGATGGCCGCTTCGAGCACGCCCTGTAGGGCATCCGCCGCCATCCTGTGGCGTTCGCTCGGCTCGCCCACGACGACGGGGCGCGACAGGATGCCATGATAGCGGTCGATGCAGCCGGCGGCTTCCAGTAGCACCACGTCGCCGCGCCTGATCTCGCGGCGGCGCCACATGGCGAAACACAAGGACGTGGCCGCGCCGGCGACGACCAAAGGCGGATGGCCGAGATACTCGCTACCGGCGGCAATGCTGGCGGCATACATCGCTGCTGCGATGTCGTTCTCCGTCTTGCCGGGCGCGATGGCTTGGATCGCGGCGTCGAGGCCCGCTTCGGCTGCACGACAGGCCCAGCGAACGCGATCGAGTTCGTCCGCGCTCTTGACGATGCGATGCGGCTCGATCACCCCGTTGAAATCGACCAGGCGGCAGGACAGGCCACCTTCCAGCCTCCTGTAGTCGCGGACTGTGAGATACCAGGATCCGGTCTCCATCCCAAGCGTTGCGCCGTTGTCCAGCAAGCCATTCAAGACGCGAGTCACGATCTGGATCGGATCGGCGGTATCGCTGACGGCTTCGAAGGCCGCGATGGTGCTGTGGGCCAGCGCCAAATCCCGATTGACCGCCCGGGCGACGATCACCGGCTTGCCGTCCTGCGGCACGAACATGGTTTGAAAGGTGAAATAGCCGATCGTCTGGTAGCCCGTCAGCCAGTACATGTTCTCGGGATCGAACAGCAGGACGCCGGCAAGTCCGCGCGCACGCATGTCCGCCTGCACGGTCTTCAGGCGGTCTGCATAGACCGCTGCCGGAAATGTCAGCATGTCCGGGCGGATCCGCCGACCGGTCCCTCGCTCCATCGCCTGCGCAGTGTCCGCCATGCGTGGCGCCCCTGACCCGTTGCCCACGCGCCGAGATGGATACCCGCCGCGCAGCAACAAGGCTACGGCAGGCAGCACATAACTTCAAATCGTGTTTCTTTGATCTATTCAAAAGAAAAGTTATGCTGCCCTGTGGGAGGGAAAGCCCATGAACATCCGCCAAGTCGAAGTTTTCAAAGCCATCATGGATGCGGGTTCGATCACCGAGGCCGCGGGCCGACTGCACGTCAGCCAGCCCTCGGTCAGCAAGCATCTGAAGTTGCTCGAGCTGAGCCTTGGTCTGTCCTTGTTCGAGCGCGCCGGCAACCGGCTGATCCCGGCGCCGGAAGCCCACGCGCTCTACGACCAGATCGGCCGCACCTATCAGGGCCTGGACCATCTGAACCGCTTTGCCGACGGCCTCAAACACCACCGCCATGGCGAGATCACGGTCGCCGCCATGCCGCTGATCGCCCAGCATTGGCTCCCGAAGGTGGTCAGTGCTTTCCTCACTCGGCACGACACCGTCTCAGTATCGCTGCCGGTGCGCAGCTCCCGATGGATTAACGAGTCGGTCGCCAGCGCCAATGTCGATTTCGGGATCGGGCTGGCGACGGGCGAGGAAAGCGGCACGCGGCAGCAGCTGCTGTTGGATCTGCCCCTGGTCTGCGTGCTGCCGCGGCGACATCCGCTGGCCGCTCTCGAGACCGTTTCCTTGCGCGATCTGGACGGCCAGAACCTGATCACGCTGTCCAACTTCGACCAGTGGCGGCTGGCCGTCGAACGGGCGCTCGAAGACCAGCGCATCAGTCCGCGCCGCAGAGTGGACACCTTCACCACCTTTGTGGCGTGTCAGCTGGTGCTCGACGGCGCCGGCATCGCCGTCGTTGATGCCCTGACGGCGCTCGACTACGCCAATGAGAAGGTGCGGATCCGCCGGCTCGAGAAGGCGATGAGCTTCGAGATCTTTCTGCTCACCTCCAAGCACGGGAAACTGTCGACGTTGGCGCGGAGCTTCGCCGACGAGGTCGCGGCGCGCGCCCGCGAGACCCAGGCAGACGTCTCGGAGCATTTGAATCAACTGGCCGCGTGATTGATCAGGTTCGACGGCGCCTCGCGAAGAGCCTGCCGTCAGTGATCGCGGCGCTTTTCCTCTTCCGGCTGGTCCTGCCCGGCCTCGATGACGCCGCGGCGGATGGCGCGGGTGCTGGTGAACATATCCTCCAGGATCTTGCCCTGGCCGCGGCGGATGGCCCGTTGCAGGGCGGTCAGGTCCTCGGTGAAACGGCCGAGCGCCTCGAGCACCGCCTCTTGATTGTTCAGGAAGATGTCGCGCCACATGATCGGGTTGGAGCCGGCGATGCGGGTGAAGTCGCGAAAGCCGCCGGCCGAGAACTTAATGGCCTCGCCCTTGAGATGCTCTTCCAGCTCGGTCGCGGTCAGCACCAGCGTGTAGGCGATGAGATGCGGGACGTGCGAGGTGATCCCGAGCACCAGGTCGTGATGGGCGGCATCCATGCGCTCGATCATCATGCCGGACCGGCGCCAGAGCTCGGCGACCTGGTCGACCGCGGCGGGATCGGTGCCGTCCTCGGGCGTCAGGATGGCCCAGCGCCCCTCGAACAGCTCGGCAAAGCCCGCCTCGGGTCCGGAATGCTCCGTGCCCGCCACGGGGTGTGCCGGCACCAGATGGACGCCCGCGGGCAGTCGCGGCTTGAGGTCGCGGATCACAGCCTGCTTGACCGAACCCACGTCGCTCACGATGGCGCCCGGCTTGAGGTTCGGCGCGATGGCTTCGGCGATCCCCGCATAGGTGCTGATCGGCGAGCAGATCACGACCAGATCGGCGCCGTCGACCGCCTCGGCCGGATCGGCATGGACGCTGTCGACGAAGCCGATCTCCATGGATTTCCGGCGGGTCGCCTCGGTGGGCGCGGCCCCGGCAATGTGGCCCGCCAAGCCCTCGCGCTTGACCACGCGGGCCAGAGACGAGCCGATATGGCCCAGCCCGATGAGGGCGATCCGGTCGAACAGCGCCTCGGCCACGCTCAGCCCATGAACTCGGTGAGCGCCGCGGCCACCGCCTTGGTCTCGTCTTCGGTGCCGATGGTGATCCGCAGACAGTCGGGCAGGCCGTAGTTGCCCACCTTGCGCGGGATGATCCCTTTCTGATTCAGGAAATCGTTGGCCGCATCGGCATTGCGGCCCGCGTCGGCCGGAAACCGCACCAGCAGGAAGTTGCCGACGCTCGGCAGCGGGGTGAGCCCGATCCCGGCGAGCGCCTCGGCCAGCCAGGGCAGCCAGATGTCGTTATGCTCGCGCGCCGCGTCCACATGGGCGATGTCGGCCAGGGCCGCGATTCCGGCGGCCTGCGCCGGGCGGGTCACGTTGAACGGGTTGCGCACCCGGTTGAGCACATCGGCGACGCTCGGCGGGCAGAAGGCCCAGCCCAGGCGCACCGCCGCGAGCCCGTAGATCTTGGAGAAGGTGCGCAGCATGACGACGTTCTCCGGGCCGCCCGCACTCGCCTCGACCAGTGCCTCGCCCGCCGCATAGTCGTTGCGGGTAACGTATTCGGCATAGGCCGCGTCCAGCACCAGAAGCACGCTGTCAGGCAGGCCGGACCGCAGCCGGGCCACCTCCTCCGACGAGATGTAGCTGCCGGTGGGATTGTTCGGGTTGGCGATGAACACGATCTTGGTGCGCTCGGTCACCGTGGCCAGGAGCGCGTCCACATCCGTGGTCAGATTGGTCTCCGGCGCGGTCACCGGTTCGGCCCCGGCACCACGGGCCGCGATCGGGTACATGGCGAAGCCGTGCTGGGGGAACAGCACCTCGTCGCCCGGCCCGGCATAGGCGCGGGTGAGCAGCGAGATGAGCTCGTCCGAACCGCAGCCGCAGACGATACAGGCCGGGTCCAGCCCGTAGCGCTGGCCGATCGCCGCGCGCAGCGCCTCGGCGCCGCCGTCCGGGTATTCGGCCAGATGGTCCTCCTCCTCGCGGTAGGCCTCGACCGCCCGCGGACTGGGCCCCAGGGGCGATTCGTTTGAGGACAGCTTGATGACGCGGTCGATGCCCGGCAGTTCGGACCTACCGCCAACATAGGGATCGATCCCCATCACTCCAGGCCGTGGCGTCAACGCGCTCATCTTCCCTCACCCTTTCGCTTCCGGGACCGGCACCAGAAAAGGCACCGGATAGCCGCCGAGCGCGTGCAGCCGGTCCGCACCGCCCGCGATCCCGGCCAACCGTGGATCCTCCGCGCCGATATATCCGTCGAGAAGCACCAGGACCAGCCCTTTCTCGCCCTCCTCCCGCGCACACACCTCGACGGGCGGCAAGCCTTGGGCCTTGAGTGCCGTGACCAGATCGGCGAGTGCGCCCGCGGCGTCGGTCTCGAAGACGAACAGCGACCGGTCCTCCCCGCTCTCTTCCTGCGGTGCCATGCTCAGGACCAGCGCGCCGAGACCCGCCAGCGGACCGCTGGAGCTGCCGGTGAACGGGAGATACCAGATGACCTGTGGAATATCGTCCCCGCCGGCCAGCTGCCCCTGGACTAGTGCCGCCCACCAGCTCTTCTCCTCGTCCTCGGCTTCGGGCATGGGGACCACGGCAACCGTGGCATCGCCCGCGGCGACCGCCCGGATGGCGGCTTCGGGCGTGGCGTGGGCGGTCATCGGCGCGTAGATGCCGAACTGCTCGCGCGCCAAAACCCAGTAGCCCGGATCCGGCTCCGGCCGGAACACGGCCACCGAGAACCGCGTCTGCATGGCCACCGAGGCGGAGATCAGCTCGCGCCAGACGCGGACCAGCGAGGCGACCGGAAACGCGCCCCGATGCCGGGCCACCAGGCGGCGCAGGATCCGGGCCTCCCGGCCAGGCCGCAGCACGCCCCGGCCGCCGGCATGTTCCTTGGCGCCCGCGACCCGCTCGACCACCTCGGTCCGCCGCATGATGAGATCGTGAATGGCGTTGTCGATCTCATCCAGATCGCGGCGCAGGTCGTCGAGGGACGGTTGGGCGGGGGCCATAGGACGGTCCGGGAACGGCTGGGAGACACCCTTACTACTAGCCCCCCGCATGGGCGAAGGCAAAGGAAACATCGGAATAGAATCCTTGACCTGCCGCCGCCGACGAGAGGGCGCCGTCGGGGGTCGGACGGCGCAAGCTTGACGGCCGGGGAGCGAGACCCAATCTTATCCACCACTGGCCGGCGACCCGCCGTTTCGGGAAAAACGTCGGTCCTCAAGCAACAAGGCTGAGGCGCAATGCCGATCAAGATACCAGACGACCTGCCGGCCCGACGCACGCTCGAGAAGGAGGGCGTGCCGGTGATCCGCGAGCACGACGCGATCCGGCAGGATATCCGGCCGTTGCGCATCGCGCTCCTGAATCTGATGCCCGAGAAGGTCAAGACGGAGACCCAATTCGGGCGCGTGCTCGGGGCGACGCCGTTGCAGGTGGAGTTGTACCTGCTGACCACCTCGTCCTACACGCCGAGCAACACCCCGCAAGAGCACATGCTGGCGTTTTATGCGCCCTGGGAAAAGGTGGCGCATCAGAAGTTCGACGGCCTGATCGTCACCGGCGCGCCGGTCGAGGAGATCCCGTTCGAGGACGTGGAGTATTGGCAGGAGTTGACCGAGATCTTCGACTGGGCGGAAACCCACGTGTTCCGCAGCTTCAACATCTGCTGGGGCGGCCAGGCGGCGCTCTATCACCACTACGGCATCGAGAAGTATCCGCTCGGCGAGAAGCTGTCAGGGGTCTACACCCACCGGGTCGCCGCGCCGGCGTCGCCGTTGATGCTGGGCTTCGACGACCAGTTCCCGGTTCCGGTGTCCCGCTACACGGAGACCCGGAGCGAGGATATCCAGCGCGTGGACGGCCTGCAGATATTGGCGGAGTCTGACCAGGCGGGGCTGTGTATGGTCGAAGACCACAACTACGGCGCCGTCTACATGTTCAATCATCTGGAATACGACACCCAGACGCTGCGCAACGAGTATGAGCGCGACGTCAAGGCGGGGCGGGAGATCCACGTGCCGGAGAACTACTTCCCGGGCGATGACCCGAGCCAGCCGCCGCTCAATGTCTGGCGCTCGCACGGCCACCTGCTGTTCGCCAACTGGATCAACGACACCTATCAGCACACGCCGTTCGATCTGTCGGAGATCGGCAAGAAACGCCCGGGGCCGACCAAGGCCGCAGCCGGCCGCTCCTAGAGCGGATTTCGGACCAGCTACAACGAGAGATCTTCAAGCCGGCTTCGTGTTGGGCCTGAAACGCGGGCCGAAGAACGCGGCACCGGCACGATCGCCTTTTCCCTGCGCCGCACCGCCCCTACGGTCGTCCCTGCATAGATCTGCTTGCTGGCCTCGACCAGGATGACGCCGGAGATCGGCTGGAACCAGCGCGCGCCCGCCTTCTCCCACACGGCCGCGGAGCCCAGGATCATGCGCGACCGACTGGGCGGAACGAACAGCGCCGTTTGCGATCGCATGGGCGTGAACATGTTGTCGCGCAACAGCCGGGAAAGCTGGCTGTCGCTGTAGGGGCGGCCGTGGCCGAACGGGGTCCGCTCGAGCCGGGCCCAGATGCCGCGCCGATTGGGCACCACCACCAGCAGGCGTCCGCCGCCGGCCATGACCCGCCAGACCTCGCGCAGCATGCGCCGGATCTGTTCCGTGTGCTCGAGCGCATGCACCAGGAGCACCCGATCGATGGATAGGTCTGGCAGCGGCAACTCCCCTTCGTCCGCCAGCGCGACCACGCCCGGGCCTTCGGGCGGCCAGTGCAGCACACCCTGCCCGGCCGGCATAACGGCGGCGATGCGTTCCGCCTCGCCGCGAAACGGCCTGAGATACGGCGTCGCGTAACCGAGTCCCAGCAGGCTCTCGCCTTTGACGTCGGGCCACAGGGTACGGATGGTCCGCCGGATCATGCGGCGGGCCACCTGGCCGGTGCTGCCTTCATAGAACTCGCGCAAGTCGACGACGTCGGTCCACATGGCCTTGAGTCTAGCACGGCGGAGATCAGGTTCCTCCCACGACGCCATTAGCGAAGGCGACGCGAGAACATGCTACAAGTCTACGAGGGAGTGGGTTTCACAATTACTTAAAGGTCGCGAGCCATGGCCAAGCTGTTCGCGCTGGCACTTATCGGTATTGTCCTTCTGCAGTCGGCACCGGCGGCAGCCGACGACACCCAGAAGCGGACCGATATCGTCAAGCTCTTATCCGCCTCCGGCACCGACGGATTCGTCACGTCCATGATCCCACAGATGGTGAAACAGGGCGTGTCGGTGTTCTCGAGGATGGTTCCCGGCATGCCGCCGGAGCATCTGCGGATCGTCGAGGAGGAGATGATCGCGGAGTTCCGGGACTCCCGGGACGAGTTCTACAACGCGATGGTCCCGATCTACATGACGGCCTTCACCCACGACGAGATCCGTGCGCTGCTGGACTTCTGGCAAAGCCCCGTCGGGCAGAAGATGCGGTCCAAAATTCCCGAAATCAGTCGCGCCGGCGTGCTGCTGGGCCAGCAATGGGGCCGGCAGGTCGGTAGCCGCGCGGTTGAACGGATCAAGGTGCGCCTGCGGAAGCTGGGCTATAAGATCTAACCACCATCTCCCCGCGGACAAAGTGTCCGCAGCAACAGTTTCGAGACGGGATCGCAAAGATGAAACTGAGATACTCGCCCACCTCACCCTATGTCCGAAAGGTCAGCGTCACCGCCGTAGAGACTGGGCTGGCCGACCAGATCGAACGCGTTCAGACCGATCCATGGGCCGCGGAGACCGACCTCGGCGCCAGCAATCCGCTCGGCAAGGTGCCGGCGCTGATCACCGACGAAGGCGACGTCTTGTTCGATTCACCCGTGATCTGCGAGTACCTGGACAGCCGGTCGGATACGGCAGCGCTATTCCCGAAGGAGGGCGCGGCGCGCTGGCGGGTGCTGCGGCTACAGGCGCTCGGGGACGGCATCCTGGATGCGGCGGTGCTGCGGCTCTTGGAGGGCCGCCGGCCAGATGAACTCCAGTCGGTGGCCTGGGCCGATCGGCAGAAGGCGGCCATTGACCGGGCGCTGAACCAGCTGGAGCGGGAGGCGGATGGGCTCGACGGCCCCGTGACCATCGGCCAGATCGCCGTGGGCTGCGGGCTCGGCTATCTCGACTTCCGCTTTCCCGGCGATGACTGGCGTGCCGGCCGGCCGCGGCTAGCGGCCTGGTACGAGGGCTTCGCCCAGCGGGAGTCCATGCAGGCCACCATCCCGAAGGACCCGCAGTCCTGACACGCGGCCGATGGACGCCGAGACGATCATCCGCCGCCTCGACCTCGCGCCCCATCCGGAGGGCGGCCACTACCGGGAGACCTGGCGGCACACGGGCGAGGCCGGCGCCCGGGGCGCGGGCACGGCAATCTTCTACCTGCTGCGCGCCGGCGAGGTCTCGCGCTGGCATCGGATCGACGCGGCCGAGATCTGGCACCATTATGCCGGGGCGCCGCTGCGGCTGACCGTCTCGCCCGACGGCAGCGCGATCGACGAGCACCGCCTGGGGTCCGACCTCGACGGCACCGAGGTGCCCCAAGTGATTATTCCGGCCGGCGCCTGGCAGACGGCCGAGAGCCTGGGCGACTGGACGCTCGTGGGCTGCACGGTTTCGCCGGCCTTCGAATTCACCGGCTTCGAGTTGGCCGCGGAGGGCTGGCAGCCGGGCTGAGCCGCAGGCCGGCGCAGGGGCCAAAGGAAGGAGAGTTGGGCAATGAGTTCGCAAGAGGCCGCCAACGCCACGATCGCCAAGTTCGGCTTCCCCGAGACCTTGATCGCCGATTATCCGCTCTGGGTCGTGCTGCTGCGCCCGCAGCAGGTCACGCTCGGGAGTCTCATCCTGGCCTGCACGGAGCCGGCCACCGCCTTCGGCGCGATCAGCCAGGAAGCCTTCGACGGGCTCAAGACCGTGACGGCCGACATCGAGGCCTGCCTCAAGGCGGCCTTCGCCTTCGAGAAGATCAATTACCTGATGCTGATGATGGTCGATCCGCACGTCCACTTTCACGTGTTGCCCCGCTATGACGGCGCCCGCGAGTTCGCCGGCGCGGCCTTCGCGGATGCCGGCTGGCCCCGCGCCCCGGACCTCGCTGCGGTCAACGAGATCACGGATGAGCAGCGGGCCGCCCTGATCGCCGATCTGCGCGAGCGCTGGCCCCGGTAGCGGTCCGATCAGAACTCGAGCGGCGCGTTGTCGATCACCTCTTTCATGACGAAGAAGGTGCGGGTCTGGCGCACGCCCGGCACGGCGATGAGCTTCTCGCCGAGCAGGCGGCTGAAGTCGGCGATGTCCCGCACCCGGATCTTGAGGAAGTAGTCGAAGTCGCCGGCGACCAGATGGCAGTCGAGCACGAAGGGCAGCTTGACGATCGCGGTCTCGAACGCGGCGAAGCTCTCGGGCGTCGAGCGGTCGAGCACGACGCCGACGACGGCGAGCACGCCTCGGTCGACTCTTTCGGGGGCGATTTCCGCGCGCACCGCGCGGATGAACCCCTGGTCGAGCAGCCTCTGGGTTCGGCGATGACAGGTCGCCGGACTGACGTTGGCCATCTTGGCGAGCTCCGCATTGGTGAGCCGGCCGTCGCGCTGCAACAGCCTGAGAATGCGACGGTCGACGCGATCGAGCTCGGACAGCATGAAATATCCTCTCGGCTTCTGTGCATTAACTGAAATAATCTTTTGGATTTTGACGCATCATACTTACAGATTGCAGTTTTTGCCAGAACTTCGAGAACACCTTTCGACCCGGATTGGCTAGACTCCCGGGGTGAAAAGTCGTCGAGGGAGGCCACCATGCTCGAGAAATTCGAACGCTATCCGCTGACATTCGGCCCCACGCCGATCGAAAAGCTGAGCCGGCTGTCCGACCATCTCGGAGGCGCTGTGGAGCTCTATGCGAAGCGGGAGGACTGCAACAGCGGCCTTGCCTTCGGCGGAAACAAGGTGCGCAAGCTCGAGTATCTGGTGCCGGACGCGATCCGCCAGAACTGCGACACCCTGGTCACCATCGGCGGCGTCCAGTCCAACCACACGCGCCAGGTGGCGGCGGTCGCGGCGAAGGTCGGCATGAAATGCCGGCTGGTTCAGGAGAGCTGGGTGCCGATCGCCGACGCCGTCTATGACCGGGTCGGCAATATCCTCATGTCGCGGGTCATGGGCGCCGAGGTCGAGCTGGTCGACGAGGGCTTCGACATCGGCATCCGGGAAAGCTGGGAGCACGCCCTCGAAGACGTCAAGGCCAAGGGCGGCAAGCCCTACGCCATTCCCGCAGGCGCCTCCGATCACCCGCTCGGCGGTCTCGGCTATGTCGGCTTCGCCGAAGAGGTGCGCGCGCAGGAGGCCGAGCTTGGCGTCAGGTTCGACTACGTCGTCGTCTGCTCGGTCACCGGTTCGACCCAGGCCGGCATGGTGGTCGGCTTCGCCGCCGACGGCCGCGCCCGCAACGTGATCGGCATCGACGCCTCGGCGCTGCCGGACCAGACCCACGCCCAGACGCTCAGGATCGCGCAGGACACGGCCGAGCGGGTCGGGCTTGGCCGGGAGGTCACCGCGGACGACGTGGTCCTCAAGACCGACTACGCCTACCCCGCCTACGGGGTGCCGTCGGACGAGACCAGCGCGGCGATCCGGCTGGCGGCCCGCATGGAAGGCATGATGACCGACCCGGTCTACGAGGGGAAATCCATGCAGGGCCTGATCGACCTGGTCCAGAAGGGCTTCTTCCCGGCCGGATCGCGGGTGCTCTACGCCCATCTCGGCGGCGTGCCGGCCATCAACGCCTACAGCTACTATTACCGGAACGGCTGAACGATCCCGAGGGAGGGCGTCAGGCCGCTTTGCGCCGGAGCATCTCCCGCGCCGCCAGCACAGCGCCGCCGACGATCAACAGGCAGGCGACGGCGACGATCCAGGTGGCTTCGGCCTGGCCGAAGGCGATCAGCAAGAGGGTCGAGATCAAGGGCGCGGCGTAGGAGGATACCCCCAGCACCCGGATGTTGCCGCGCTTGCAGCCATGATCCCAGGCGAAGAAGGCCGCGCCCACGGGACCGAGGCCGAGGCCCAGCACCGCGAGCCATTCCGCGCCCTGGGGCCAGACCGTCGCCTCGAAGACGAGATGGCAGACCACACCCAATGCCGCCGCGGCGCCGCAGGCCCAGCCGATGGTATCGGATGGCACGTCGCCGAAGCGGCGGCTGGCGACCGAGTAGCTAGACCAGGTGAAGGCGCAGGCCAGCGCCGCCAGATAGCCAAGCGTGAACTCGGCGCGGAACTCGATGCGCCCGCCCTGGGTGACCAAGAGCGCCGCGCCGGCGAGCCCGAGGACGCCGCCCGCCACGTGCCACCAGCGCAGCCGCTCGCCCGGCAAGAGGGCCGAGAACAGCACGATCAGGAGCGGCCAGAGGAAGGCGATCAGGCTCGCCTCCACCGCCGGCGCGTTGCGCAGCGCCATGAAGTAGAAGAAGTGGTAGCCGAACAGGCCAGCAATGCCGAGCCCGATGGCGGCGGGCGGATGGCGCAGATGGGCGGCCGGGTTCTCACGCGCGACGAGCCACTTGCCCAGCGCCAGCAGGAAGGCGATGCCGAAGGCCATGGCGATCAGCTGGAAGGGCGGCACCTGCCCGGTCCAAGTGGTCAGGAGCGCGAGCGCGCCCCACATCAGCACGGCCGTGCCGCCGACCAGGGTCGCGCGCAGCGCGCCCGGCGGGGCGGCGCCGGTGGCCGCGGCCTCGCTCATCGCATCGGCCTGCCGCGCAGCTCGGCCGAGCGGGCGATCACCCGAACAGTCTCGTCCCAGAGATCGAACGCGGCGAACGCCGGCTGATCGCCGGGCCGCGCCCAGGCCACCTCGGCCGCGTCGTCGCGCGCCTCTGCCTCGCCGTCGAGGTACTCGGCAGCCACATCCACCAGGGTGTAGTGATAGCGGATGCGCCCGTCCGGATCCCGATGGATCGAGTCGACCACATCGACGATGGTGGTGGGCGTCACGGTGATCCCGGTCTCCTCCAGAACCTCGCGACGGGCGGTCTCGAACACGGTTTCCCCGAGGTCCTGGGTGCCGCCGGGCAAGGCCCACTCGCCCTGGCGCGGCGGCCGGCCCCGGCGCACCAGCAGCACCTGGTCATCGCGCCAGACGATGACGCCGACGCCAACCACCGGCCGCTCCGGATACTCCCGCGGCATGGCTGACCTCCAGAGGGAGTCCAAAACAAAGCCGGCGCCCTCGAAGGGCGCCGGCGAAAACTAGACCACAGCGAACGGGCCGTGACTAGGACATATACTGCCCGCCGTTCGCGGAGATTGTCGAGCCTGTGATGAAGCCCGCCGCGTCGGACGCCAGGAAGGCGACGCAGCGTCCGATCTCCTCCGGCTCGCCGAGCCGGCCGACCGGGATCAGCGGCAGGATCTGTTTGTTGAGCACGTCCTCGGGGACCGCCTTGACCATCTCGGTGGCAATGTAGCCGGGCGCCACCGCGTTCACCGTAATGCCCTTGCGCGCGTTCTCCTGGGCCACCGCCTTGGTGAAGCCGATCAGGCCGGCCTTGGCCGCCGAGTAGTTCGACTGCCCCATCTGGCCCTTCTGGCCGTTGACCGAGCTGATGTTGACGATCCGCCCGAAGCCACGCTCGCGCATGCCGTCGATGACGTTGCGGGTCATGTTGAACAAGGAGTCCAGGTTGGTCTGCAGAACCGCCTGCCAGTTCTCCGGCGTCATCTTGTGCAGCATGCCGTCCCGGGTGATCCCGGCGTTGTTCACCAGGATCTCGATGGGACCAAGCTCGTCCTCGATCTGCTTCACCGCGTCGGCGCAGTCGTCGAACTTGCCAACGTCGAACTTGTACGTCTTGATGCCCGTCTTTTCAGAGAACGCCTGCGCGGCCGCATCGTTGCCGGCATAGGTGGCCGCCACGCTATGGCCCTCGTCCTTAAGCGCCACCGAGATCGCCTCGCCGATCCCGCGCGTGCCGCCCGTCACCACTGCCACACGTCCCATCCGTCGGTCCTCCCTGTTAACGATTCACCTGGAGCCCTTCGTCCCCATTGCATCTGATAGTAGCCGCACAGGCGCGGCGCGACAAAGCCGAATACGCCCCCACGGCAATAAAGAAGGGCCGTCCCGCGGGACGGCCCCTCCATTACCGCATAAGTCGATTTTCCTAGTCGCGCGAGACGCACATGGCGATGCCCATGCCGCCACCGATGCACAGGGTGGCCAGCGCCTTCTTGGCGTCCTGCTTCTGCATCTCGTACAGCAAGGTCACCAGAACGCGCGTCCCCGAAGCGCCGATCGGATGGCCGAGCGCGATGGCGCCGCCGTTCACATTAACCTTGCCGGTATCCCAGCCCAGGTCCTTGTTGACCGCGCAGGCCTGCGCCGCGAACGCTTCGTTGGCCTCGACCAGGTCCAGATCGTCGACGGTCCAGCCGGCTCGTTCGAGCGCCATGCGGCTGGCCGGGATCGGGCCCGAGCCCATGATCGCCGGATCGACGCCGGCGGTCGCCCAGGAGACGATCCGCGCCAATGGGGCGAGGCCGCGCTTAGACGCCTCGTCCGCCGTCATCAGCACGACGGCCGCCGCGCCGTCATTGATGCCCGAGGCGTTCCCGGCCGTGACCGAGCCTTCCTTGCTGAAGGCCGGACGCAGCTTGGCCAACCCTTCCAGGGTGGCGCCATGCTTGGGATGCTCGTCGGTGTCGACGACGATGTCGCCCTTGCGGGTCTCGATCGTCACCGGCACGATCTCGTCGCTGAACTTGCCCCCCTTCTGGGCCTCTTCCGCCTTGCGCTGGGAGTTGACCGCGAACTCGTCCTGCTCCTCGCGGGTGATCTGCCACTTCTCGGCAACGTTTTCCGCCGTGTTGCCCATGTGATAGCCGTTGAAGGCGTCCCACAGGCCGTCCTTGAGCATGCTGTCCAGGAACTTGACGTCGCCCATCTTGGTGCCGTTGCGCAAATGCGCCAGATGCGGCGCCTGGCTCATGCTCTCGTGGCCGCCGGCGACGACGATATCGTTGTCGCCCAGCTGGATCGCCTGGTAGCCCAGCGCCACCGTGCGCAGGCCCGAGCCGCACAGTTGGTTAATGCCGTAAGCGGTCCGCTCCACCGGAATGCCGGCCCCGATCGCGGCCTGGCGCGCCGGGTTCTGTCCCGCGCCCGCGGCCAGGATCTGGCCCATGATCGTCTCCGAAACGTCGCCGGGCTCAACCTTCGCCCGCTTCAGCGCTTCGACGATGGCAACCTGGCCGAGATAGTGCGCCGGTACGCTGCTCAGCCCGCCGTTGAATGCGCCGACAGGGGTTCGGGCGGCGCCTGCGATCACAACTTCAGTCATCACTCGTCTCCGTTTGTTTTTGGAACACCGGAGCGCGGAAAAACCCGCCTCGGCCGGGTTGACCCTTTTGCTCTGCAACATGGACTCTTAGGCCTTCAGGCCGGGCAATTCAAGGTTTGCCGGGGCCCGTCGCCGCGGTCTCTCTGAGCCAGTCCGCGACCGGCCGCCAAACCTGGCGGCGGGCGCCGCCCCCCACCACCATCCCGATGTGGCCGGCCTTGACCGTCATGCGGCGGCAGCCGGGCAGCGCGTCCGCCAGCGCGGCCGCCGAGGCCGGCGGCACGATCCGGTCCTGGGCCGGAATCACCACCAGTGCGGGCCGCGTGAACTCCCCCGCCAGCACGGGCTCCCCCGCGATCTGCCAGCGTCCGTTCGCCGGCTGGTTTTCGCCGTACCAGCCGATCAGGCAGGCCCGCGCGACGGCGGGTGTAATCGGCACGCCATCATTGACCCAGTCCTCCAGGGCCACGAACTCGCGCGCCTTTCCGGCTGTCGGATCGAGGCTGGCAAACCCCGCAAACTTGCGGACTGTGAGAAACGGATCCAGCGCCGTGAACATGGCCTGCAACATGTCGACCGGCATCTGGCCCAGCCCATCGAAGGCCGGCAGCAGCGGCGCGGCGATGGCGGCGGTTGCCCGCGCCTGTTCGCTGTTGTCGGCATGGAAGTCCCACGGCGTGGCCAGGAGCGCCAGCCCCGAAACGTCGCTTTGTCGGCGCAGTGCCAGCGCCATGGCCAACGTGCCGCCCATGCAGTAGCCGAGCAGCAGGATCGGCCCGCCGGTCCGGTCCAAGGCCGCATCCAGTGCCGCCGTCAGGCGGCCCGCGACATAGTCCTCGAGGTCGAAGTCCTGTTCCGCCGCTCCGGGCGCGCCCCAATCCACCAGCAGAGGCCGTATCCCCTCGCCGGCCAGGAACCGCAGGAAGCTGCGCCGAGGGGCCAGATCCAGGATATAGGAGCGATTGATCAGCGACGGCACCACCAGCAGCGGGATCGCCCCGGCGGGGCCGCCATAGTCGAGCAGACGGGTGCTGCCGTCCTGCCAGACGGCCGGAGGGTCGGCCAAGCTGCGACGATAGGGGTGCTGCCGGTAGGCCTGGATACCGGCCATGAGCGCCTGCCAGCGCCCGAAAATAGCACGATCGACCGCCGCGGCGAACGCCTCAGCCGGAACGCTTGCGAGATCCTCCCGAAGCGCCGCTGCCGCCGTCGCCAATTCGGGCCTCCAGGGCAGCGAGCCGCTCTTCAAGATCGGCAAGGCGGCGCGTGAATTCGCCCAGGTCGCGGCCGCCAGCGTCAGATGCAGCGGCAGCGGCCGCGGGCCCTGCCGCATTGGCGGCTCCGCCTCCGGCGGGTCGGCCGGATTGCTGTGATCCACCACCGGGCTCACCCCACAACGGGCCGGCCATGGCGGTCCAGCCCAGCAACCGGCTCATGGCCTCGGCCACGCTCGGATCCGCAGCCATGGCGGCGACCTGGTCCTGCCACAGGTCGAGATACTGCCTTGCCAGGCGGTCGAGATCCGGCTTGTCGGCCATGGCGGTAGTATAGAACTGCGGTCAGGCGCAAGCCAGCGCTCCTCCCGCCCGCAGGCGGGACCAGGGCCGCGAAAGTTGCGGCGCAAAATCTAGGCTTGCGCGGTGCAGCATTTTGTTGTGATTACTGGTATATTGCCGACAAGCGCAACACATAATTATCCGTAATTGCCTGGAGCTTGAGTTCCCATGCCCGCGTCCACCGACAAGAAGCGATCGGAAGGCCAAACGATAACGATCAAGAAGTACGCCAACCGCCGCCTCTACAATACCGCCACCAGCAGCTACGTCACCCTTGACGACCTCGCGAGAATGGTCAAGGAAGGCATTGATTTCTCTGTGTTTGATGCCAAATCCGGGGAGGATATCACCCGCTCCGTCCTGACCCAGATCATCGTCGAAGAGGAAGCCAAGGGGCAAAACCTGCTGCCCATCAATTTCCTGCGCCAGCTGATCAGCTTCTACGGCGACAGCCTGGAGAGCGTGCTGCCCCGCTATCTGGAGCACAGCATGGCCAGCTTCGCCCGCAACCAGGAGCAGATGCGCAAGTACCTTCAGGACACCTTCGACGGCCTATTTCCGCTTGGCAATTTCGAAGAGATGGGCAAGCAGAACATGGCGCTGTTGGAGCAGACCATGAAGATGTTCGCCCCGTTCGGCCAGGGCGAGGCTGGCGCTCCGCCGAATGGCGCACGCGACGAAACGGAGGCGCAGGCCCGCCCGCCGGCGACCGAGGCGGACGACCTCGCCGATCTCAAACAGAAGATTGAGACCCTGCAGCAGCAGCTGGACAAGCTGTCGGAGCGCTGATCGGCACCCGGGTCGCGGGGTCGGTTCAGGCGGCAGAGGGCGAGAGCTGGGCGGCGCCAGCGCTCTCGACCGCCTCCGGCTGGTCGTCTTCCAGCGAGAGCTCGCTGCTGGGTTTGAGCTCCGGCCGGCCGAAATAGTAGCCCTGCAAGAGATCCATGCCCTGTTGGGCCAGGAAGTTGGCCTGCGCCCGCGTTTCCACACATTCGGCGACGGTGCGCAGCCCAAACCCTTCGGCTAGGCTCAAGAGGGTCTTGACGAAGAGCTGGTTGTCCAAGTCGTGGTCGAGATCACGGATGAAGGACCCGTCGATCTTGACCATGTCCACGTCCAGCGCCTGTAGATGGCGGAAGGACGTGTAGCCCGCGCCGAAGTCGTCCAGCGCGACCTGGCAGCCCAGGCTGCGGACCGTGCTCACGAAGTTGGCGGTTTCCTCGATATCGTGCAGCGCCACGGTTTCGGTGATCTCGATGATCAAGCGCTTGGCGACCTGCGGGTAGCCCTTGAGACGTGAAATGAGCAACCGGAGCCAAGTCCTGTCGCCGGCGGTCAGCCCGGACGCGTTGATGGCCAGGATGATCTCCGGTCGCCGCATCAGCATATCGATGGCCATCTCGAGCACGCGAACGTCGATCGTCCGGATCAAGCCCATGCGCTCGACGATGGAGATGAAACTTCCAGCCGGCGCGATGTTGCCATCCTCGTCGATCATGCGGATCAGGCATTCGTAGTGGGCGATCGAGAAATCCTTGGCCCGGACCACCGGCTGGTAGGCGAACACCAGACGGCCGTCCTTCAGTGCCTCCTGGACCTGCTTGGCAATCACCATGTCCTGCTGGCGCTGACGCTGCTGATCCTCCGAGTAGCGATACGGAACGAAGCAGTTTCGGCCGAGCTGCTTGGCCTCCTGGAGCGCGGAGTCGGCACGGCGCATGATGTCTTGCGCGACTTGCCCGGGAGCCGCGGGGAAGGAAACGCCGCCGATCGAAACGGTGATCTGGATCGGCCCCCGTTCGGTCTCTATCGGCGTCTCGCGCACGCCAGTCAGGATCTTTTCGGCCACCGAGAGCACGTCCCGCTCGGCGCAGTTCGAGAGAATGAGACCGAAGCGATCGCCCTCCATGCGACCGATCACGTCCGAGGCCCGCAAATACCGGTCGAGACGCCGGGCCACCCCGATGATCACCCCGTCGGCGGTGTCGCAGCCATAGATCTCGTTTACCTGGGTCAGGCCGTCGATGCCGATCGCGAGAAACGCACCGGACGTGTTGTACCGGGCGCCATAGACCAGTGCATGCTCCAGGGCGTCGCGCAGTCGGGTCCGATTGAAATGCCCGGTCAGCTCGTCGAAGCTGATCTTCTCTTCGAGGGTCGCCTCGGCGTTCTTGCGGGCGGTGACCACTCGCAGGCTGCCGGTGAAATGAACCGGCCGGCCACGGGCCGAGAGTGCGGCGCTGCCGCGGTCATGGATCCAGCAGTATTCGCCCGTGTCGACGCGCAGCCGGTATTCGCAGTCGTAGACGGTCCCTTCGGTGATATGGCGCTCGCGCTGCTCGCGGCGAAGCAGCCGGTCGTCGGGATGGACGAACTCCTCGAACTTGCTGCCGGTGGGAACGGCGGCGGCGCCGGCCATGCCGAAGATGTCGATGACCTGGCCCCACCAGGAGATCTCGTCCGTCTCGAGATCCCAGTCGTAGATGATGTCGCCCGAAGCCGCGATGGCGCCGCGCAGGCGGTCGAGCTCTTGACGCTCGATGGACTTCTCGAGGGATACCGATCCGTGCTGCATCCTGCCGCCACCAACCTTCTACATGAAGGCCGGAAACTCCCGATACGTAGCTGGGAGCCCCGGGCATCCTCAGGTCTCGGGACGGATCAGGGTATCGCCGTAAATGCTAACAATTCGTCAATAAAGCTGGCTATCGAGGTATAGGCCCGCAATAAACCATAGTTACTAACGTGGTTTACCTTAAGCCAGATCGTCCAGGACCTGGCCGATGGTCTCCACGATCTGATCGATCTGGGACTCGGAGATGATCAGCGGCGGCGACAAGGCGATGATGTCGCCGGTGGTGCGGACCAGAACCCCCGCTTCGTAGCAGCGCAGGAAGAGTTCGAAGGCCCGCGCCGTGGGCGCATCCGGTCGCGGCTCCAGCTCGATGGCGCCGATCAGCCCCAGATTGCGGGTATCGATGACCCAGGGCTTGTCCTTGAGCGAGTGGATGGCGTCTTCCCAGTGCCCGGCGAGCCCGGCCGCCCGCTCGAAGAGCCCGTCCTCCGCATAGACGTCGAGCGCGGCCAAACCCGCCGCCATCGCCAGGGGATGGCCCGAATAGGTATAGCCATGGAACAGCTCGATGGCGTTCTCTCCGCCCGCGTTCTCCATGAAGGCATCGTAGATGTGCTTGCGGACGAATACCGCGCCAGCCGGAACCGTCCCGCTGGTCAGGCCCTTGGCCACGGTCATGATGTCGGGGATGACCCCGAAGCGCTCGCAGGCGAAGGAGTCGCCCAGACGCCCGAAGCCGGTGATGACCTCGTCGAAGATCAGCAGAATCCCGTGCTTGTCGCAGATCTGGCGCAGCCGCTCGAGATAGCCCTTGGGCGGGATCAGTGCGCCGGCCGAGCCGGCCAGGGGCTCGACGATGACCGCGGCGATGGTGGAGGCGTCATGCAGGGCGACCATGTCCTCGAGGACGTCCGCAAGATGGGCGCCCCATTCCGGCTGTCCGCGGGAGAAAGCCATGTGTTCGAGGCTGTGGGTATGGGGCAGATGGTCCACGCCGTTCAGCAGAGAGCCGAAGAATTTGCGATTGTTGACGATGCCGCCGACGGAAATACCCCCGAAGCCGACCCCGTGATAGCCCCGGGCCCGGCCGATCAGCCGCTGGCGGGCGCCCGCCCCGGTGACCCGGTGATAGGCGATGGCGATCTTGAGCGCCGTGTCCACCGATTCGGAGCCGGAGTTGGTGAAGAAGACATGGTCCAGATCGCTTGGCGCCATCGTGGCCAGCCGGGCGGCCAGCTCGAAGGCCTTGGGATGGCCCATCTGGAATGCCGGGGCATAGTCGAGCTCGGCGATCTGGGCCTGCACCGCCTCGACAATGCGGGGGCGGGCATGCCCGGCATTGACGCACCACAGCCCGGCGGTGCCGTCCAGCACCTGACGCCCATCCTGGGTGGTGTAGTGCATGTCCTTGGCCGCCACGAATAGCCGCGGATGGGCCTTGAACTGGCGGTTGGCCGTGAACGGCATCCAGAACGGCTCGAGCCAGTTGGTAGCTCCCTCCTTGGCAGTCTGCGCCGCCTCGTCCGGTAACGCCATGGATCTGCCCTCCCCAATCGGTTCTCTGCTTTTCTTGCGATGTGATATCAGCCGGCAGAGACTATCACCGGGCCAATCCGGGTGAAATCGGAAATGGTTAAGCGGAACGGCCCGGGTTCCGCCCGCAAGCTGTCGCTGAGTTAACCATATTCGACATATCCTCTTGAATTTGAATGAAAATTACCCGATCTTTATGGTATTGGTTGAAGCTAGTGGCCCCCCCTTATGGCATGCGTAGGGTCCCCAAAGGTTGAAGCTGGCTGCAGTACATATCGCCGCGCCTCAGGTCGCGATCAGACCGCCTATCGGCGGCGGCCGGGCGCCCGTATCCGGCAGCCCGACCGCGAGCTTCGGTGAGACCGTGGAGCGCGTCGAGGCCGCCCAGCGCGCCGCGCGTCTCAGCCGTTTCGATCTGCGGAGCGACGAGCAGCGGGCCGAGGAGGAGCGCCAGGACGCACCGGTGGCGCCCGAGGCCACGGAGCCGGGGACCGGCCCCGCGGTAGAGATCCTGCTTCCCCAGGAGGCCTTCGTCTCGGCGGTCATGCCGGAGGTGCGGGTCGCCGACATGGCGGGCCAGCCGTCCGCGCTGGAGCGCCCCTTACCCGGGACCCCCGCCGCCGCCTATGTTCAGGCGGCCGAGCTGCGTGCTGCCGGCAGCGAGCGAGGCAGCATCCTCAACACCGTCATATAGCCGGCCGTACGGTCATTGCGGTCCACAAGGCGGGCTGGTTCCGCCGGGGGCACGCTGACAGAGCATGAATTGGTCATATTGAACCATTCTGCCGGAGGCATTTTTCGCCATGACTAGGAAGACGCCGCAGAGCGTATCGGTCATACGGTCAAGGCGTTTGACGACGTCATGGCGAAAAAGCCCCGGCCCTTGAGCGGTCCGTGGAAGCGGCGGCTCCGGCCCACGCCCTCACCTGATGCTTTGGCATCGCGTTGCGGGCGGGGCCTGGCGGGCTGCCGCGCCCAAACCGCAACAGAATTGATTCAATA
>JAAUXY010194502.1_pt1 | contig 21540 bp, 18 predicted proteins | sample 7278121 | NCBI WGS metagenome assembly JAAUXY01 (sample SAMN14350117, study PRJNA611818) | marine sediment metagenome | isolation source: surface marine sediment (1.8m) | place: French Polynesia: Moorea | collected 2018-08 | reverse complement strand
CAATAGCGACGTGCTTCCCGGAACCGAGAAAACCGATACGTTTACGGCCGTATCGCTCGAGTACGGTTTCTGATCCCGGACCGCTATGGAATGCAGGTGTTACAGAGGCAAGTCGACGAACGGTCGTACTCGGCCGACGAGCGGCATGTTTCCGACGGCCGGTATCGGGGCTCCGACCGCTGACATTCACACGGCCGGGGCTGCGGCAGACAATTGACGCTCGAGCGACGAATCAGAGATGGAATTATGTCAAGCCCGAAAACGACCAAGGACGACCACGCTCAGGCCACCGATCATCCGACCGTCAAGGCCGCTGCGGATGCCGATAATCCGCCCGTAGCCCCCGCCAGCGTTGAGATCCTCGAGATCGACGTTGACGGCGATATCGACTGCGATCCCTACAACCGCACCGGCCAGTTCTGCGTGCCGACCTTCGACAAGCGAGACAAGTAGTCACAGGAATGTGACGGGCATCCCGATTTGGGCCCGGCAAATCGCTAACATCGGTGGTCTCAATACCGGTTATCTGCGTGACAGCAGAGGCGTGGCGCTTATCGTGAAAAAATCAATCATGATCAGGACGATACTGGCATCCCTTGTTGCTGCGGGTCTGCTGTCCGCGTGCGACGTCCAGACCTATGACGACGCCGCGTCGGATTTCAATTCCAGTGCACCCCCGCCGGCAGATCCGCCACCGGCAGACCCGCCGCCGGACCCGCCGCCGCCGGGTGCTTCGTTCGGACCGAACTTCTCCGAGATCCAGGCTGCCGTATTCACCACAACCTGCGCGACGTCAGGTTGCCACGCCGGTGCCAATCCGGCGGCCAGCCTGAATCTCGAAGCCGCGAACAGCTACGCGATGCTCGTCGGCGTTGCGAGCTCTCAGGACGCCAACATCGAGCGCGTCAATGCGGGCAACCCGGACATCAGTTACCTGATCCAGAAGCTCGAAGGCACCGCGGCGACGGGAGACGTAATGCCGCCGAGCGGTATGCTGCCGCAGGTCGACATAGACGTGATTCGCCAGTGGATTTCGGACGGGGCGATCGACGACACCGTGTTGCCGCCGGCAGCGCCTATCCAGGTAGCGTCGCTCTCGCCGGCACCGAACTCGGATCTGCCGACGCCGCCCGCCCAGATCATTGCGGGCTTCACGCGAGACCTCGATCAGTCGACGGTCAATGCGCAGACCTTTCTCGTAACCGCCAGCGGAGGCGACGGGATCTTCGGCAACGGCAACGACACGCAGGTCACGGCTGCAGCAATCAATGTGCCCAGCAACAATCCGCGCAGCGCCATTTTCGACCTGACCGGCGTCACGCTGAACGACGACACGTACGAGGTGCGCCTGCTCGGTGCCGGTGCGAGCGTCATCATGGATCTCGACGCAAACGCGCTCGACGGCGAAAACGTAGGCGCGTTCCCGTCCGGCAACGGCGCCGCGGGTGGCAACTACGTCACGAGGTTTACGATCACGACGCCGATCGTACTCGGCCCGACCCTGCCGCAGATTCAGGCTGTTATATTCACACCGACCTGCGCGACGGTGAACTGCCACTTCGGCGGTGCGCCGGACGCGGGCCTGAATCTCGAGGATGGCAACAGCTACATGAATCTCGTCGGCGTTACGAGTTCACAGGACGCGAACTTCATGCGCGTCGCAGCAGGCGACCCGGACAACAGCTACCTCGTGCGCAAGCTCGAGGGCAACGGCACGGTACCGACTATCATGCCGCCGACCGGCATGTTGCCCGCGGCGCAGATTACGGCTATTCGCGACTGGATTGCCGCCGGCGCGCCCGAGAACTAGTACGTCAGGCAACTACTCGGCGTAGCCGATCGTCCGCAAGGCCTGGCCGATTTCGCCCAGGGTGTCCGCGTCCTCGATCGTCGCAGGGACTTTGTACTCCTCGGAGTCCGCGATCGCGCGCATCGTGCCGCGCAGGATCTTGCCGGAACGCGTTTTCGGCAATCGTGGCACCACAACGGCTTTCTTGAACACGGCAACCGGTCCGACGGTGTCGCGGACCATTTGCACGGTCTCCGAAACGATCTTGTCCGGATCGCGGTCCACCCCGGCCTTAAGTACGAGAAAGCCGACGGGGAGCTGACCCTTCATTGCGTCGCCTGCGCCGATGACCGCGCACTCCGCCACGTCGGGGTGCTCCGCCAGTACCTCCTCAATCGCACCCGTAGACAGCCTGTGACCGGCGACATTGATGACGTCGTCGGTGCGTGACATGACGAACACGTAGCCGTCATCATCGATGAAACCCGCATCGCCGGTCTCGTAATAGCCGGGGTAGGTTTCGAGATAGGCACTGCGATACCGTTCCTCCGCCTGCCAGAGTCCGGGCAGCGTACCCGGCGGCAGCGGCAGCCTGCACGCAATCGCCCCGATGTCACCGGCGGCCACGTCGCTGCCGTCCGCCGCGAGCGTTCGAACGTCCCAGCCGGGCGCCGCGGGGCCGACCGAGCCGGCTTTAACGGGGAGCTTTTCCACGCCAAGGCAGTTGGCGGCGATCGACCAGCCGGTCTCGGTCTGCCACCAGTGATCGATGACCGGAACGTCCAGCTTGTTCTCTGCCCAGTGCAGCGTGTCCGGATCGCAGCGCTCGCCGGCAAGGAACAAGGCTCGCAGGCAGGAGGTGTCGTACTTGTCGACGAAGTCTCCATCGGGATCCTGCTGCTTGATGGCGCGGAACGCCGTTGGTGCGGTGAACATCGTCGCGACACGGTGCTCAGCAACGACTCTCCAGAACGCACCCGCATCCGGCGTTCCGACGGGCTTGCCTTCGAACAGCACGGTCGTATTGCCGTGCAGCAGCGGACCGTAAATGATGTACGAATGGCCGACCACCCAGCCGATGTCCGATGCGGCCCAATACACTTCGCCGGGCTCGACATTGTAGATGCTCTTCATCGACCAGTGCAGCGCCACGGCATGACCGCCATTGTCGCGAACGATGCCCTTGGGCTGGCCGGTCGTACCCGATGTGTAGAGCAGGTACAGCGGGTCGGTTGCGTCGACGACGACGCATTCGTGGGGCTCGGCGGCGTCGACTGCGTCGTTCCAGTCGACATCCCGTCCCGCAACCAGGCTGGCAGTGACCTGCGGTCGCTGCAATACGATGCAGTGCCCCGGTTTATGGCTGGCTAGGTCGATGGCCTGGTCCAGCAGCGGCTTGTACTCGACAATCCTGGAGGGCTCGATGCCGCAGGACGCTGAGACGATCAGTTTCGGTTTTGCGTCGTCGATCCGCGTCGCGAGTTCGTTGGCCGCGAAGCCGCCGAACACGACGGAATGCACGGCGCCAATCCTCGCACAGGCCAGCACGGCGACGATCGCTTCCGGAATCATCGGCATGTAGATGATCACGCGGTCGCTCTTGCTCACACCATTCGCGGCCAGCGCGCCGGCGAACAGGGCGACTTCGTCCCGCAGCTCGGTGTAGCTGATGCTGCGCTTTGTTTCAGTTACCGGGCTGTCGTAGATGATAGCGGCCTGGTCGCCGCGCCCGCCGTCGGCATGGCGGTCCACCGCGTTATAGCAGGTGTTGAGCTTTCCGCCCGGAAACCAGCGATAGAGCGGCGGGTTGCTGTCGTCCAGCACCCGGTCCCAGCGACGTTCCCAGTCGATGCCCTCAGCCGCATTGCCCCAGAACTCTTCCGGGTTTTCGATGGACTGCCGGTGTGTTTCGGAGTACGTGCCCATGTCGAACCTGCCTTCTGAACGTTGACACTTCAGTATAGGCAGAGCGTCCGGGTCGGGCTATTGAACTAAAGTGGTAGCCCTCACTCGTCCCTGAGGCGGTAGGTCCAGATGCCGTAAGCGTACATGCCGATTGCCGAGACGATTCCGACCGCGCCGAACAGGAACCAGAAAGCGCCGACGTTGTTGTCGGCGTACAGCTGTGCTGTCAGCGCATCTGCCGTCATACCGGTGACCTCGACGAGTCTGTCGAACGCCTCGCCAATAGGCACCGCGTCGACCTGCTGCTGAGACATGCCGCCATCGAGCAGCGAGTGCCTCGAGAGGGTGTCCTTGGCGCTGAGCTTGCCGTAGAAATACTGGCCGAGAAAGCTCTCCAGTATCCAGCCGATCCCCAATGGCAGTTGGCTGAAGCCCAGGTACATCGCTTTCTTCTGCTCGGGCGCGATATTGCCCAGGTACTCGGAGCTCTTGGGACTCGACAGCATCTCGCCGATCGAGAAGCACACGATGCCGAAAACGATGATCCAGACGAAGTTGAATCCGCCGAAGATGAGCAACGTGGACGCGGCGAGAAAGGTACCGAGCGCCATCGAGTTGGTCGCTCGAAGTTTGGCGCTCAGGCCGGCGATGATGAAACAGAAGAACATGATCAACATTGCATTCAGGTTGATGAGCCCTTCAGGTTGTATACGCGCACCGTCCTGGGTCATGCCGAGAAAGAATATGAAGAAACGGTTCGAGGTGCCGTCGTCACCAAACAGGTCCCGAACCATGACCGACGTGTCCACCCAATCCCGGAAGAACAACGGCCCGACATCCCAGAAGACCATGAGCATGAACCAGAAGCCCGAAAACAGCACCATGTACCAGACCATAATCGGGCGCAGCAGCTCGTGCAGGCTGTCCCGTGCAAGATTCGTTTCCTGGATCTCACCCGCCTTGACCTTGCGCCGGTACTCGAGGCGTTCTTCCTTGTCCGGCTCCTTGTACGTCAGCAACAGGAGGAAGTTGATCGAGATGATCGCTGCACAGGCGTAGAAGACGTGCGACCACTCGAGCTGCCTGAGCTGCGCCGCGAGCAGGGGGCCGATAAATCCGCCGATGTTGACGGTCTGGTAGAAGACGCCCCATGCCATTGAGCTGTTGCGGCGGTCCGTCGCCTTGACGATCGTGCCCTGAATGCCGGGCTTGAATATCCCCGTGCCGAACGCCAGCACGACCGCGCCGGCCGTAAATCCCCAGAACGTCGGCAACCAGGCCATGAGCAGGTAGCCGATGATTTTGAATACGGTCGACGCAAAAATCGTTTCCTTGTAGCCAATGCGATCCGAGATACCGCCCGTCAGTACCGGTACGAACGACTGTACCAGCGCCCAGATGAAGAAGATGACGCCCGCCATCGTACCGGTGATGCCCAGACCCCCGTTCGCGGCCGCATCGGTCATGTACAGGCTCGAAACCTGGCGTACGCCGTAGTAAGCGAGGCGCTCGACCATTTCCATGGCGCCGCAGATCCAGAAGACGTATGACAGGCTCGCGAGTGCGGCGACTATGCCCAGTTGTTCTACGTCACGTACGGTCGTTGTGTGTGTCTCGGTGAGGTCGGAGTTCGCCATTGATCTACCTTGTCTCTGACTGGTCGTGGTGGAGTCTAACTGCCCCATAAGCGATTGAAAATCCGATATGCTTCGAGCATGAAGACGTTTCTGCGGTACGTCGGTGCGTTTCTGCTCGCTGTATTTTGCGCAAGTCTGCTCGGATCGATACTGTCGACCCAGTTCGTCGTTGCCGCGCTGGGCTCGATCGACGTCGGCGTGCCGCTCGCAACGCGGTTATCGATGACGGCACGCGACTTCGGCATTCTTCCCACGCTGGTACCGGCCGTCGCTGCGTGCTTCCTGCCCGGATTCGTGGTCGCCGCGATCTGCAATCGCTTCATTCCTGGCGGACGTTTTTTCTGGTTCGTTTTTGCCGGCGCCACCGCCCTGGTTGCCGAACTGCTGATCATGCAGGCTGCGTTGGGGCTAATGCCGATTGCCGGCGCCCGGACACTCGCGGGATTGCTGTCGTTCGGCCTCGCCGGTGCAGCCGGCGGCTGGGTGTTCGCTCTCAGCACACGCCCGCGTGATCACACGGAGATACATGATGCCTAGGACTTTCCTTTTCGCCTTTCTCGGATTGCTGGCGACGTGCGCCCTGGCCGACTACGACGTGGAGATCGTCGCTGAAGGTCTCGATTTCCCCTGGTCGATTGCGTTTCTGCCGGACGGCGGAATGCTGGTTTCCGAGCGGAGCGGTCAGCTGCGGATCATTCGCGACGGCGAACTTCTCGATGCGCCTGTCGCCGGAACGCCCGACACCTACGTCGCGGGCCAGGGCGGTTACTTCGACGTTCTGCTCGACCCGGACTTCGAACCCAATGGCGTCGTTTACCTTTCATTCGCACACGGCGACAAGAGGAAGAACGCAACGCGGCTTGTTCGTGCGCGATTCGACGGATCGTCGCTGCTCGACGTGACCACAATCTTCACCGCGCAGCCGTGGAAGGATACTCCGCACCACTACGGCGGACGCATGGCGTTTCTGACCGACGGCACGTTGCTGCTGACGACGGGCGAAGGCTTCACCTATCGCGAGTCGGCGCAGACGCTCGACAATCACTTCGGCAAGGTGATTCGCATAGCCACCGATGGCGGCATTCCGGACGACAATCCTTTCGTGAATCGAACCGGTGCGTTACCGGAGATATGGAGCTACGGGCATCGCAATCCCCAGGGAATCGTCGTTCGCGGCGAGGACGACACCGTCTTGCTGCACGAACATGGCCCGCGCGGCGGCGACGAGCTGAATGCTGTCGAACCGGGCAGGAACTACGGCTGGCCGGCGATTACCTATGGTATTGACTACTCCGGCGCGACCATTTCGCCGTATACCGAGCTGCCGGGTATGGAGCAGCCGCTGGTGTACTGGTCGCCGTCGATCGCGCCGGCCGGAATGGCGTTGTACGACCACGAGTTGTTCCCGGATTGGCGCGGCAACCTTTTCATCGCGGCACTCGCCGAGCGCACGGTCAGGCGCCTGGAAATGCGTGAGAACGAAGTCGTCGCGCAACACGAGATGTTCAAAGATCTCGGCGAGCGCTTTCGTGACGTTCGCGTCGGACCTGACGGGGCGCTGTACCTTCTGACCGACAGCCCCGACGGCAAGGTGTTGCGCGTGGTGCCGGAAGCGGAGTAGTCGTGAACAAGGCGCGGCTTGCTCTGCCTATCGCGTGTCTGCTGCTGTGCGCCTGTGCGCAGCCCGATAGTCGCGATGACGGCGACGAGGAGATGCGCCTGTTGCCGGGACGTTTCGCCGAAGAAGCGGTCACGCAACCACTCGTCGCTCGGGACGCCTTTATTGCCAGGGAACAGTTCTACCTCCTCTACGAAGGTGAAGAGGGCGCTGTCTACTCCGGCGGTGAGTGGTCGAGTCGTCTCGACCTTTCCCTGTTCGAACAGGCGTCGCCCGGGGAGTACTCCGGGCCATTTATCCTGCCGCTCGAGTACCACAAGAAAGACGCCTGGGAGGACATGCCCGAGAAGCGCATCGAACCCCGGATCATGTCGAGCAAGCTCTGGAACCGGTTCATCGACACGCTGTTCGAATCGATTCTGCCCAAAGCAGAAATGACCGGCGTCGTCATGCACTTCGATGACGATGACTACTTTCTCTACTACAACGACATCAACAACTTCGAATCCCGCCTGATCATCGAAAAACCCGAGAACTACACGATCGCCGAGAGCATCGACTTCACCGAGTTCATGCGCCGCGCGGTGCCGGTGATGGAGGATTTCCTGGCAGAAGAGGGCATAGACGATCGCCTGTTATTGTTCAGCACCGGCGACGCAGGCGCCTATTCGCTGCCTTTTATTCTCATAAATATGGACGTACCGATCGCCACATTCGTCCGCTACGCGCCGGCGCCACGTGAGGGTGCGGTGGCTAGCGAGGGCACAAAAATCGCGCAGTCGCTGGGCCACGTCGCGACAAGTCACGCGACAGGGATCGTCTCGCGACCGCTGACGTCGATGTTCCGGCTGTTTTTCGTCGCCAAGGATGCGGCGGTCGAGACCGTGAGGCCGACCTGGCTAGTCACGCTCGAGTCCGAGCCTATCCCGGAGATCAGTGATGGGCCGAGCATGGATCTGGACGCGTGGGAGTCGCGCCTCGACGAGATCGTGGGTCGGGAGTCTACATTCGGCTCGATGGCGTACCTGATCGACGGGGAGGAGTACTTCAACCGGTTTATCGACGCAGTATCCACTGCGCGCGAGTCCGTCACGATACGGACGTACATCTTCGACAACGATGACTTCGCTACGAAGATTGGAGACATGCTGCGACGCCGGGCCTCGGAGGGTATCGATATCCGTATCCTGCTCGATGGGCTCGGCACTATCGTCGCAACACGTGCCGATGACGAGTCGATGCCCGAAGAATATGAAGCACCCGAATCCGTGCGGCTGTTCCTCGAGTCCGACTCGTCGATCGAGGTGCGCCAGTCACGAAATCCCTGGCTGGTGTCCGGGGATCACGTCAAGACGACGATCATCGACAACGAGATCGCCTTCGCCGGTGGAATGAACATCGGCCGGGAATACCGCTACGTCTGGCACGACCTGATGATGGAGCTTCGCGGTCCGATCGTTCAGGAGCTCAGCAATGAGTTCGAGAGCGCCTGGGCGTATGCCGGTCCGATGGGCGACGTCGGATTCATGCTGAGCAAGATCAAGCCCGAAACGGGCCCCGATGACTCCGGGGGTGTTCCCTTGCGCGTTTTGCATACGCGACCCGGCGATGCCGAGATTTTCAATGCGCAACGGGCGGCGATTCGTTCGGCGCAGAAATACATCTTCATCGAGAACGCCTATTTCACTGATGACGCGATGCTGTACGAGCTGGCCAAAGCCAGGCGTCGCGGTGTCGACGTTCGGGTCATACTCCCGATGGTCGGCAACCACGGGCCGATCAACAAGAGCAACGTGCTCGCCGCGAACGCAATGATGGAACACGGCATCAGGGTATACGTCTATCCGGGGATGTCTCATGTCAAAGCAGCGGTGTTCGACGGCTGGGCCTGTCTCGGCTCGGCGAACTGGGACAAGCTGAGTTTTCGCACGAATCGGGAACTGAATATTGCGACATCGGACACGGAATTGGTCGAAGAACTGCTTGAACGTGTGTTTCGACCGGACTTCGAGGCCGCTGTCGAACTGACCGAACCGTTCCCGGAGCGCTGGTCGGATCACCTCGCCGAGGTCCTGGCCGATTTCCTGCTGTAGAGGACAGTGACATGAACAGAATGCTTGGGTTCTTGCTTTTCCTCCTGGCAATGAGTGCGTCCGCCGAAGTCGTGACCACGGCTGACAGTGTCGACTCTTATGTCAACATTCGCCAGGGGCCGAACGCCTCTACCGACATCGTCGGTCGCCTCAACAAGGGCGAGCAACTGGTCCTCGTGCAGTCGTCTGACGACTGGCACGAAGTCGAGCTCGATGGCGGGGGTACGGGGTTCGTGCACGCCAACTGGTCCGTTGTGCTCCCCGACGAAGACGCAGCGCCTGCCGGCAAACCGGAAGCGGTCGCGGAGGCAGAGGTCGAGCCCGAGCCCGAACCGGTCGCCGAGGCGGAGCCCGAGCCCGAACCGGCTGTCGAGGCCGAACCGGCCGTCGAGGCGGAGCCAGAGCCCGAACCGATCGTCGAGGCTGAGCCAGAGCCCGAAGCGGTGGTCGAGCCGGAACCGGCCCCCGACGTCGATGTGCCCGATGCGTCTGCCGTTGTCGGCGTGCCCGGCCCACAGGGGCCGCCCGGACCCGAAGGACCGCAGGGACCACCAGGCCCGCCCGGCCCCCCGGGACCGGCCGGGGATGGCGAAGCCGCATCACACATCAAAGGTACGGAAAATTTTCTTGTCCGCTTCAAGCGCGAAAACGAGGGTGGCAATTCGCAGATCTTCGACGACGGCAATTTCGTCGGTATCGGCACCACCGAGCCGAAGCAGCGTCTCGAGGTGAACGGCAGTATCCAGATTCACGAGCAGAACAGCAGCGTTGCGGGCCTGATGATCACGCAGTCGTCGGGCGACACCGGCTACATTCTGCATAACCGCGCCAGCACCCTGACGATCGGCGCGGGTTCAGTCGACCGAATAACGATCGACCGCAATGGCAACGTCGGTTTCACCGTCGAAAGGCCTTCGCACCCGATCGAGATGGCGAGCGGTGCGTATGTGTCGAGCGGCGGCGTATGGACGAACAGCTCGTCCCGCAGCGCCAAGCAGGACATAAAAGCTCTGACCGCGGACGAGGCGCTGGACGCGCTGGCCAGGCTCGAACCGGTTCATTTTCGCTATCGGAACGACACCGCCGAATCGCATGTCGGGTTCATCGCGGAAGATGTACCTGAGGTCGTCGCCTCGAGTGACCGACGTGGCCTGAGTCCCATGGATCTGGTGGCGGTGCTCACCCGGGTGGTGCAGGAGCAGCAACGGCAGATCGACGAGCTGGAAGCCAAACTCGAGGAATCGAATCGACGGTAGATCGATGGCTACGTTGCGAGCGAACGGTATTCGCCGCCGAAGAACAGCAAAGGCTCGCCGCCCGTAACGCCAAACCGGTCGACATGGCCGACGATGATGTAATGATCACCGCAGTCGTGAATTTCGTGCGTCGAGCATTCAAGCAGGGCGAGCCTGTCGGCGAGGATCGGAACACCGTGCTCCGACAAGTCGAAGTCGACGGAATCGAACAGCGTATGACAAGGCTGCGCGAAGTGTGTCGAAACGTCTTCTTGCGACGCTTTGAGGACGTGAATCGCAAAGTGCTTCGCGTCCAGGTAGCTCTGCAACGCATCGGTGGTTTTTGCGATGTTCCAGAGCACCAGCGGCGGATCCAGCGACACCGAGCTGAAGCTGTTCGCCGTCACGCCGCAGGGCGTCCCGTCCGCGCTGCTGCAAGTCACTACCGTTACACCCGTCGCAAACTGTCCAAGGCACTCTCGAAGTTGCTGCATCAAAATTCCTTGATCTGTTAACCAGAGCCTGACAGGCTGCCGGTTTCGTGCATATAGTGCCGATTATGCAGGATCGACTGAATATTCAAAGTATTACGGGAGCGGATCTCGAGCACCAGATCGTGGGACCCGGCGGCCGAAGCTACGCCTTTATCATTGACTGGCACATCCGTTTCCTGCTTGCCGCAGCCTGGTATTTCGTGGTCTTCCTGGCGCATGAAGGCACCAAACGCTGGTTCGATGGAGTCGTGACGGCGCCGACGACGTTTTTCTACATCGCAGGCCTGCCGGCGACGGTAATCTACCTGTTGTATCACCCGATTCTCGAGATCTTCATGGATGGGCGCACCCCCGGCAAACGAATTGCCGGCGTCCGGATCGTCACACGCGACGGTCACAGCCCGGATGTCGTGGCGCACCTGATCCGCAACGTATTTCGGCTCGTGGACAGCATGCCGTTTGCCTACATCATTGGCTTCGTCACGACGCTTTTCACGGAGAACAGCGTTCGATTCGGTGACCTTGCGGCCGGGACGCTGCTGATCTACGACGCCGCCGACGAGAAAAAAGCGCTGGACGAAGCGTCCGCCTCCGTTGGCAAGGACATTGGGCTGCGCGAAGCGGAGCTGGTACGTGAACTGATTGATCGCTGGGATTCGCTCGACCCGGAGGTCCGGCCGGACCTTGGCCGCAAGCTGCTGGTGCGCGTGAATCCGGACAAACCGACGGCGTCGAGCGACAATGGCATACTGGCCCAGCTCAAGACCTATCTCAAAGAGGCGTAGCGTCAGGAAGACAGTATGGCGGACCGGCAACGAGCGCTCAGCGACTGGCACGAACAGCGACTGCCCGAATGGCGCGATGCCGCCGAACACCTGACGCGTGTCGAAAAATCAAAGCAATCGGGCTCCGGCGACATCATGACGGCGGTCCACGCTTACGGTGAAATCGCGAGAGACCTGACGGTTGCGCGGCGCAATTCGCCGCAAGGCAAGATCACGCGCCTGCTCGAGCAGTTGTATGCCCGCTATCATCGCGCCCTGCACCGAAAGCCGGGCTCCGCCTGGCAGGCGATCTCCGGTCTCGTGCTGGTCGAGTCGGTAGAGGTCTTCTGGAGCCTGCGGCAGCAGATCGCGTCGGTTACGGCATTGTTCGTCGCGAGTCTGCTCGCCGGCTGGTGGCTGGTTCGTACGTTTCCGGAGCTTGCCGGCCTGGTCGCATCCGAGGATATGATAAACGGCGTTGCGCGCGGTGAGCTATGGACGGACGACATTCTGAACGTCGTACCCTCATCGTGGCTCGCGCTCTCGATACTTACGAACAACATCGTCGTCACACTGTTCGCCGCAACGCTCGGCGTACTCTACGGCCTGGGAACGATGTACATCATGACGCTGAACGGCGTCATGATCGGCGGCGTATTCGCGATGACCGCGAATCACGGCCTCGCGGGTCGTTTATTCGAATTCGTGATCGCCCACGGGATTGTCGAGCTCAGCGTCATCTGCATCGCCGGCGGCATCGGCGTTTCACTCGGCGCGGCGATCGCAAGACCCGGCAACATGACGCGCCGGCAGGCTTTCCAGCTGGCCAGCACGCGGGCCGCGAAGCTGTTGTTCGTCTGCGCCCTGTTCCTGGTGGGTGCGGGCATCATAGAAGGCTATATCTCGCCGGATCACGGGTACCCACTGCCGTTCAAGGTATTGGTCGGCGTCGTCTACTTCCTGGTATTCGCTGCCGTCCTGGCCGGCTTGCCGAAACGCCTGCTTGACGCCAGGCGCGAGGGTCTCAGATCAGGCGCCTTGAACGCAGGCGGTCGTACAGGCCCATGACCTGTGCGTCAAGCGCACGAGGCCGCGTCGTCACGGCATAGGCGCCCAGTCGCGTCAGCAGTGCAGCGTTCGCCGCGAGATCGCGCCGGTGTTCCTGGGCGGCGAGGCCGAGGTACGGGTCAAACCAGTCGTCCGCGCGCTGCTCCGCCAGCGTTCGAACTTCTTCGCTCGTGATGCCGACGACGATCGGCAGGTGTTTGGGGCTCAGCGCGCGGACAAAGCGGGCCAGCTGGTCATTCGCGCCGCGGTCGTAGAGGCTGGTCAGCAGAACCACGAGACTCCGTTGCCGCGCCATCGCGCGCACCTGGAATGCTGCCTGCATCAGGTCCGATTCGACGAGATCGGGTTGCAGGTCGCCGAGGGCATCCCGCAAATGGCGAACGCCCGCGATGCCGCGTTGCGGTTGCACGATCTTGTGAACGCGATCCGAGAACACGACCAGACCAACGCGATCGTCAGCCATTGCGGCATACTCGGCGAAGCGCGCCGCCAGATTGACGTAGTGGGAGATCTGCGCCATGCCGTCCATCTCGAGACGACTCGTGCGTCCGGCGTCGAGTACGACGATGATCTCGAGATGCTGGTCTTCGCCGAATACGCGCGTAATCAGCTCGCCGCTGCGCGCGGTTGCTTTCCAGTCGATTGCGCCGGGCGGATCTCCCTTGCGGTACGGGCGCAGGTGATGCAGCTCCATACCGGTGCCGATTTGCGACTTGGGCGCCGCGCCTCTCTCGCCAGTCTCGAGCACCTGTCGCCGGTCGCCCAGTGTGTCGGGTCCGATGCTTATCGTTGCGTTCAAGGGCAGCTTGCCGGACCAGCGCGCGAGTCCGAGCGGTCCGAGAACCCGGGCCGGCAATTTGTCCCAGACGGCCGTGCCGAGCCGCAGGCTGCGCACCATAACCTCGTGCCGGGTATGCGCGGCAGGTGCGAGAACGACGCGCCGATTGTCGCGAGATCCGGCCAACCCCTCGGGAATCGCCGGCGCATACTCGAGCTCGATTGCACGGCCGGACGGGTTCGTGAACTGCAGCCACAGACCGGTAAGGCGGCCCAGCTTCAGCGCAGGCGTGTCTTCGAGTGCGGCGCTGGGCCAGACGCGGTTCACGTAGACCCACTCGTAGATCAGCCCGAGCGCGAGCGCGAGCAGCCCGAGTTTCCACGCAGACTGGATCACCTGCGGATTCCAGGTGCTGATGATGCCGAGCGCCGCGACCAGTGCGGCAAACAAGACGGTTTTCGGCGTCAGGCTCATTGGCGTATCAAAGCTCGACGGGCACGGCGTCGATGATCCTCGTCACCTCGTGACTTGCCGATGCGCCGTCCAGCGATGCTTCCGGCGTCAGTAGCAGACGATGTGGCAGCACCCACGGCGCCGTCTGCTTGACGTCATCGGGCGTCACGTATTCGCCGCCGCGGAGCGCAGCCTCGATTCGGGCGCAGCGGACGAGCGCGAGCACGCCGCGCGTCGAGAGGCCGAGCTGCATCTTCTCGCTCTGGCGTGTCGCGGTTGCGATGTCGAGGCAATAAGCGACCAGTTCGTCGGACAGGTGCACGTCCGCAACGGCATTGCGGGCCTGATCCAGCGCGTCACCGGGCACGATGGCGGGCGACGGTCGGGCCTGCGCCTGCGGCAGGTCGTATGCTCTTACGACGCGCATTTCGTCGCCCCTCGCCGGGTAGTCCATGGGTATTCGAATCAGGAAGCGATCCAGCTGCGATTCCGGGAGCGGATAGGTGCCCTCGAATTCGTGAGGATTCTGCGTGGCAACGACGAGAAAATCCTCGGCCAGGCGAAAACGGTTGCGATCGATCGACACCTGGCGCTCTTCCATGGCTTCGAGGAGCGCCGACTGCGTCTTCGGGCCCGCGCGGTTGATTTCGTCCATGAGGACGATGTCGGCGAATACAGGGCCAGGGTGAAACGTGAACGCGTTTTTTTCGCGGTCGAACACGTGAACGCCGGTTATGTCGCTCGGCATCAGGTCGGCGGTTCCCTGGATGCGCTTGAACTCGCCGCCAAGCGCCCGACTAAGCGTGCGCGCGAGCAGCGTCTTGCCGAGACCCGGTGCGCCTTCGAGCAGTACGTGACCTCGCGCAATCAGGGCGACTGCGAGCGCATGAATCACGCGTTCGACGCCAAACACGGTCTTGCCGAGCTCGCGCTGAAGAAACTGTTCGAATTCGTTCGCTTTGTTGCTCATCCTATCGCCTTTCTTGCGAGGTAAATCGTGTTGTGTACGTCGACGAGATCGAGTCGTCTGCCGTCACTGAGTCTCGAGTACTGCCGTCTGAGTTTTCCGAGCAGTGCCGGGTCGAGCGTACGAACTGTGCTGAGCTCATCCCACACCGGCTGGCCGTTGGCCGGCAGATGCAAGTGACGGCGTACGTCGTTGAACCATGAACGGTACAACCACAGCCCGGCTTCTGTCTTGCTGGCGTGATTGCTGATGAATGAGCCGACGGCGTGCAGGAAGTCGGACTGCTGCAGCGGCTCTGCGTCCGCGCGAGGACTCAGCAGTCGGTTGCTCGAACCGACGATGTAGAGCAGCCAGAAAAGCACGACGAACCAGATCGTGGTTACCAGGCGGCTGTCGCTATAGAACGCTTCCGGGTCGTACAGCGACGACAAACCCTGGTGCATGTCATCGAAGATGACGCGTCCTTCGGCGCCAAGGTGGCGCGTTACTACATTCGCGAAAAACGTCCTGTTGTCAGTCTCTCCGACGACACGATTGCTGAATACCGTACCGCTGCCAACGATGATGATCTGGCCGCTGCCGTACTTCCGCTGCCAGACCATGGGTGTCTCCGTTTGTGCCATCGTCCCGAGCTTCAGCAGAAGGTCTGATTCTACGCCTGCATTGTGCGTCCAGATTGAGGTCATACCGTCCGATACGCCGGTCATGACGTTGACGCCGTCCATCAGCGGATGATTCCCGATCGGCACGATGTCGTAGCGCTGCGGACCCGCGTCGTCCTCGAACAGGCTAAAGAACTCGGGGTCGTACGTCTCTTCATCGCCGTCCTGATCCTCGCTCACGACTTCGGCGCTGAACCAGAGGTCCGTGACGGCGTACAGGTCGTTGATGAAATCGGTTCTGGCGTCGTAGCTCCAGTCCGAGGTGTCGTTGAGCGATGCGAGGACGAGTAGCGTATTGCCCTGGTCGATCCAGGCTTTGAGCTCTGCCAACTCGATGTCCCGAACGGGCGTGTAGAACGGCATCGCAGCAACCATGATGTTTCCTGTGGCCGCTCGAAGCTCGCTATGACCGGACAGTTGCGAGTATCGATCCCGAAGACTCAGCGTCGGGACGCCCTCCGAATTCAGCCACTCGAAAACGGCATACAGGCCATTCGGCCCGGTCTCGGCGGTGACCGGCTTCGTCGGGGGTGGCTTCTCGCGGTCGCCGAAGAACAGACCATAGACGACGGCCAGCGCCAGCAGTGCGCCAAACAGCGTGATCAGGCGTTCACGCATGACCCTGGCGGTCCTTCATGCCTTCGAGCAAACCAACACCAGCGGCGACCACGTCCCGAACTTCGCTTTCGCCAAGTTGCCTGTCGCCGTATCGGATGCGTTCGGCGGATGCCGACACGGCCGTGACGGCGCGTCTGGCCGCATCTCCCAGCTGCGTCGACCCGGCGACCAGCTCGCGGTGCGTCGAGGAACGGGATTGCACGAGCACGCCGAGTTTCTCCATTCGTTGCGCGATCAGGCGCAGCAGAATTGCGGGCTTGTCCTGAGTGCCGGCGCTTTCGAGGTCCCGCAGCGTGTACATGCGGTACGTATTCCGGCTGCCAGTCGCGCCTGCTGCAGCGAGAACGTAGCGTGATGGCCGTACACCGGTTCTCGCAGCACGGATTTCCATTGCGACGACCACCAGCGCGGCGATGACGATGCTCGCCGCAATGACCCAGAACGACGCTTCGAGCACGGACTGGGGCACCCGGAAATCCGACAGCCATTCGTCGAGCCAGGCGGGTGTCGCTTCTTCCTCGTCGCGAAATGTCTCGCGAAGCCAGTTCTTGAAACGCTCCCAGAGCGATGCGCGTTCCGGGACGTACTCGGGATTCTCGAGTTGCTCGACGATTTCGTCGAGCGAAGACGGATTGATGACGCGCACGTCTGAAGACCGCGTCTGGTAGTAGGACTCGAAGTACTCGAGATGCTCGGCCTGCCAGTACGTTAGCGACTTGCGCCAGTCGCTGCCGAGCGATTCCCCGAGTTGGTAATCCTCGATCAGGTCAAGCGCTTCGGGGCAGGCATCGCTGATGGCATTGAACTGATAACTATCGTCGTTCATGCCCAGCACACAGGACTCGAGCGTCGAGGACAGGTCCGCGACGGCGGGACTGACCGATGACAGCAGCAACAGAGCCGCTGGGACGAGGTGCCTCAGCCGTGTTGTCACGCGTTGCTCAGGCCCTCGATGCGACTTGCGATGTCGCCGCCTTCCTTGCGTAGCTTGAGATCTTCATAGATCGCGTAGGCAAGGCAGTAGACAAGCGCCGTTATGGCCGCCGTGACGATCGGGAAAATGATGATGTCCAGCCATAATGACGGTCCTTCCAGCGCTGTGGGGTCACTCACCAGCACCATGGCAGAAATGAATCCCAGGGCGAAATAGAACACCATCGCGATGATCATGATGACCGCGAATACGGCCGCCGTTCGCCACCAGTTTCCCTTGACGAGATCGTAACTGTAGTTGAGCGCCTTCATTGGCCCGTGGTTGTCCGTTGCGGCCGCATACATGCACATGGCCAGCGCGATACTGAGCCAGAGCCCTGGAATGATCAGCAGCACCAATCCGACGGCGACGACGAGACCATAGACCAGACTCGCGAAGAATACTGCAGGTGCGCGTCGTACACCCAAACTCAGGGCCGATCCAACAGAGCCTTGCTCGCCGCGATAAATATTTCGAGCCCTGATCAGGGTCGCCGCCATGAAGAGTGACACGAGAAACATGACGACGAGACCGCCGCCGATGAAAAGTAGCGGCAGACTCCCCGGGGACGGGCCCGTGCCGGAGGTAGAGTTGATGATCGTCGTTTCGAGGCCCCAGCTCCACAAAGCGCCGAGAATGCTGCCGAGATAAGCAATCAGTACGAGGTCCTTGAAGCCGGCACGAAACAACTTGAAGCCGGTATCCAGTACGCCACCAATAGACTGCGGTTCGTTTGCGGGCGAGAACATCTGTGTTTCCTTCTGAAGCGAGGACAATAGCCGTGCGGCAACCCGGATAATACACGCCCGTCGCAGATTCAGCAGTACAGGTCGCTCATGCGCGTTTTTTCCGGACCGTCATTGTGCGCAACCATCGCGATGAGCAGTTCCGCGGTAGCAATCGCATCGACGAGACAGTGGTGTGCACCGTAGCGTGGCAGGTTATACGCGTCGCGCAGATCGCCAAGCTTCAGCGAGTTATTGTCTCCGACGTGATGGCGCCGACGCTGTCGCCGGTGTTCGATGGCGAGTGTGTCGGTCACCGGTATGTGCATCGCGACCCCGAATTGCCGCCGACACATGCGATCGAGCAGACTCTTGTCCAGGCCCGCATGGTGTACCAGCAGTACGCGGCCGGTCAGCACCTCGATGATCTTGCCGAGCACAACGCCCCAGTCCTGGCCGGCCTCCACCATTGTGTCGGTCAGTCCATGAACCGATGCGCTGTCGCCAACATCGCCGCTCGGCCGGACGATGTAGGTTTGTGCCGTGGCGAGATCGACCTTGCCGTCACGCAGCAACACCCAGCCGACACTGAGCATGTCAGCCGTCGACGCGTCGAGGCCGGTCGTTTCAATGTCGAGGCTGACGAATTCGGCGTCCCGGAACGGTGTCCCGGGCGCAGGAACGGGCTGACGCAACAGGCTGGCAATTGGTTCTTCGCTATGGCGGCGGGCGGCCCACCAGCGTTGTAGTGTCAGCCAGGCGAAACTCATGCGAGGTGAAAGCGGTTCAGCAAAGCGGTCTGACTGACGCGCACCTGCGTGAATGCTGCTTTCAGGTTCTGGCGGACGAGCGGTGAAAGATCGTCCGGCGACAGGTGATTGTCGGGCTTCTGCCCGGTCCGCAACTGGCGGCTCTGGTGCTCGACGCGCAGTTGCTCGATGAAGTCGAGCGCATCGATGAGATTCGCGGCGTCCGTTTCCGTGATTTCCTTTGCCTTCGCCGCTGCCCGGAGGCGATTGCGCGTGTTGATGCGCAGCTCGCCTGCCGCCAGCGAGCGGATCCTCGCGATCTCGACGATTGGCATGATGCCATTCAGTTTCAGGTCGAGCGTGTTCATGTGCTCGCCGGATTTTTCGAGCACAAACTGCCGGAAGAAGCCGAGCGGAGGCTGGTAATTCATCGCGTTTTTCGCCATCAGTGCGAGGAACAGTTCGTTTTTCCTGGCGTCGTCGCGAATGCTCTTCTTCAGCTTGTCGACCAGTTTTGACTTCCCGTAAACGCAGCGCAGGTCGAAGAAGATGTTGGCGTGCATCAGCGCCTTTTCTTCAGGCACCGTGATCCACTTGAAGAAGTAGCGTTGCCACCGCTCGAGCGGCTGACGCCACTTCGGGTTCGACGCCATGACGTCGCCCGGGCAATAGACGTAGCCGCAGGCGTCGAGGCCGTCATTGACGATTTTCGCCATCGCCTCGAAGTAGGCGTCGTCCGCTTCTGTTGCCTTGTTAGACAACACGAGCGCGTTGTCCTGGTCGCTCTTGGCCGACTGCTCGAAACGTCCCTGCGAGCCCATTGCGACCCAGGCATAGGCGCAGGGTGGCGGCCCAAGTTCGGCCTCGGCGATTCGCAGCAGTTGGCGGGTGACGGTGTCGGTGATCGTCGTGATGAACTTGCCCAGCTGTTCGCCGGTTGCATCCGACTCGATCTGCCCGATGATCAGTCCCGGAAGCCGCTTGCAGGATTCGACGATGCCTTCTGCCGTCGTCTGCCTGCCGATGTCGGCCACGAGGTACAGCGGATGCTCGGTTTCCAGGCGCATGAAATCGCTTCTCGACACCATGCCGATCAACTCACCGTCGACCGTGATCGGCAGATGGTGGATGTGGTTCTGCATCATGACCAACGCGGCCTCGAACGCATGCGAGTCGCCTTCCAGCGTGATTGGCGAGCGCGTCATGATGTCCGTGACGGGGTGTTCGGCCGACAGTCCCTGCGCCACGACGCGCGAGCGAATATCGCGGTCCGTCACGATGCCTTCGAGTCGTCCTTCGTTCGTAATCAGCATCGCGGATACGCGTTCCGCGACCATTTTTGCGGCGGTTTCCCTGACGGTGACGCCGGAATCGATACAAACGGGCGTCCTGCCTATTAGGCTCCGCACGTTTTCGCCGGAGACGCCCCGAAACGATGGCGTGTCGGAAAGCAGTAACAGCCGATCGGACAGTGCGCGAATAAACCACGTATCGAGGCTGCTGTTCTCACGACGGATCTGCGAAAAAGGCTCCCCGCGCAGGTGGTAGATCAGCGTGTCCTCGATGGCGACGGAGTGGTTTCTCGCCGGCACATCGTTCATAAGCGACGGGAATCCGAAGCAGTCGCCCTCGGCAAGGCGCGTCATCATTTCGCCATCTTCGTTGCGAAGCTCTATGGCGCCGCTGCGAACGATATGCAGGTGCTCGTTCTTGCTGCCGATAGTCAGTATGTCGTCGCCTTCGCGGTAATAGGAGATCTCGATGTTCTTTGCGAAGACGGTCGCCTGTTCATGGCTGAGGCTCTCGAAGCCCGGCACTGTTTGCAGGAATTCGACGATTTCCGGAATCTCTTTCATGGCGGGATTCTGACACGCTGCTCGTAAACGGAAAACTGGCGATACCGTCACCGGTACCGCCAGTCTCTATTGCGGGATGATTCTCAGCGCGTTCAGAACGCGTATTTGGCCGAGAACATGAGTCGGGTCATGTCGCCGTCGAGATTGTTCTCAAGCGTCCGCTCCGCATAGATGATCTCGCCACCGACAGTCATCTTCGGGACTGGCGAATACAGGATATTGGCGTGCAGGCTGTAGACCTCGCTCGTGACGCCTGTGCCGGTCAGCGCAGTGTCGTTGTCGTTGTCGAGATAGCCGAACGTGATGTTCGAGCGCCACTGTGAATCCCACCAGTGGCGGTAGGAAACGAATGCGCCCCACTGGTCGATCGCGTTCAGGTTGTTGCTGGCATCGAGCACAGCGCCGTTGGAGGTGTTCAAGCCCAGGTAGCGGCCCGTACCGCTGCCCCAGGTCGCCATCCAGCGCACGTCGTCCTGGCCCAGGTTGTGCTTGCCCGAGAAACTGACGCCGTAGGACATCTCGGTATCGTCGACTGTCGCCGTCTTGTAGTTGAGCTGCCGGACGAGCGCTGCAGCCTTGATGTAGCCGTTGTTCAGCTTGTGGGTGTAACGCCCGACGAAGTCAGGGATTGCGCCGTCGTCGGAAACGATGCGACTGCCGCCACCGAAAGGTGTGATCGTCGTCTCGGGATTCTCGACCGCGAACTCCCAGTTGCCGCTCGTATAGCGAATCATCGGCTGGCGAACGAAGGTCGTGCTTTCGGACGGGCCGATAAAGTCGAGAGCTTCGGGCAGCGCGCCCACGTCCTGAAACGTCGACCAGGTCTGGCCGAACAGCCATTTGTTGTACTTGAAAAACGCGTGGCGCATACGCGGGTTGTACGAGTTGCTGACTCGCTCGTTACCGCCAGGGCTGAGGAAGAAGTCCAGCTCGATGAACGTCGAGAGCTTGTCGCCGCTTTCGAGTACGTGGTCGCTCTTGAAGTTGATGCGCGTTTCCCGCCCCTGGAGGTTCGTATCGGGACCTTCGCTGGGCGTGCCTCCAACGGGAATCGTTGCCGGGACGTAGAACTGCGTGCCGAGGCTTGACGGCGCCAGGTCGCCGCCGCTGTAGTCACTGGCCATGGCGTCGAATTTGATGTAGCCGCCGAAGGCAT
>JAAUXY010098205.1_pt1 | contig 21551 bp, 21 predicted proteins | sample 7278121 | NCBI WGS metagenome assembly JAAUXY01 (sample SAMN14350117, study PRJNA611818) | marine sediment metagenome | isolation source: surface marine sediment (1.8m) | place: French Polynesia: Moorea | collected 2018-08 | reverse complement strand
TTTTGCTTGGCGGAGCATCTTAATAAGCATGTCGGGATTTGCAGACATACAGCTGGCGGACACCGTGGCAGCAGGCGTGCTGCGCGGTGATCGGCCGGCCCTGGCGACAGCGTACCGCGAGCTCGCGCGAGCCGTGATGAACATGTCCACCAGAATTCTGCAGGACCGGCAGCTGGCTGAAGAGGTTGTGCAGGACACCTTCATCGATCTGGTCGAGAAGGGATCGCAGATTCAGCGCCGCGATGCGGTGGTGCCGTGGGTGCGCCGCGTAGCGGTCAACCACTGCCTCATGCGCTTGCGATCACCGTGGCATGCGCGACGCGATGAGCTTGATGACAGCCACCTGGATATGCGGTCCGCACCGGACGGTGACCTGGAGTGGATGGCGCAGATTCCCAGTCTCGAGCGGGCGCTCGGGATACTTACGGATGAAGCGCGGACGGTGATCTGGCTGCACGACGTCGAAGGCTACACCCACAAAGAAATTGGTGAAGTCATGGGTAAGACAGCCAGCTTTTCGAAATCCCAGCTGGCGCGCGCCTACGAGAAGCTGCTGGCCTGGCGCCAGCAACGCGCGTCGCTGGAAGGTGAACAGGATGTCCGCACCGGGAGTGCGGGATCAGTAGACAAAGAGGGTCAAGATGCAGAAAAGACCTTGGGAAATATCGGATCTCCTTGCCGTGGCTGACGGTGAGCTGCGTGACGCGGAGGCTCAGGTGGACGGCCCCGAAGCGCAGGCGACGCTCGCTGAGATCCAGGCGCTTCGAGCGGAGCTCGGCAAGCTGCCGGATGTGCCGCTCGAAGACGAGCTGTGGCTGTCGCGGATGCCGCCTGCCAGGCGCTCCGCGTGGCTGCGGTTTCCGCTGGCAACGGCGGCAACCGTTTTCCTCGCCTCGGCGCTGGGCATATTCATGATGGCCGGCGGCCTGACGCCGTCGGATCCCGAGCCCAGCTTTGCCGGCGCCAGCCACGTTGAGCCGGGCGGTGTGCGGCTTGCGTCGCTGATGAATCAGTCGCGTGATCTCGAAACGCGCCTGGCATCCCCGGCTGTCAGTCAGGGTATGCGCTACGCCGCGGAGACCGATGCCGCAGCCCGGCCGGCGGCGGTGACCGCAACTGAACGCCGACTGTTGTATCGGCTGGCCGATGTGGATGCGCAGATAGCGCGCCTCTACGAGGCTGACGCGGTTGACCACAACGCGCGCGTCGAGCTGTGGCGCCAGCGGGTCAACCTGCTGGAGAGCATTGTTGCCGCACGCGCAGGTGAGCGTCCGCAGGCATCACAAGAAATCAGGAGTATGTAGTGAAAATCATAATGATATTGCTCGCCGCGGTGTTGTCCGCACCGCAGGCGATGGCCGCAGAAACGCTGGACGAGGCGGAGATCGAGATTCAGATCGAAGAGGCGCGCCGGCAGATCGACGAAGCCGCCCGTGTACTGCGGGATCTTTCGATACAGAAGTATACGCTGGGCGGCGGTGGTAAGCGCGCCATGCTGGGCATTCTGCTGGGCGCCAACCGAGCGGATGATGGCGTCGTGCTCGACGGCGTGACGTCGCAGAGTGGCGCCGCGCTGGCGGGCCTGCGCGGCGGCGACAAGATTGTCGTCATAGGCGATCTTGATCTAGCCGAGGCCGACAATCCGAATCACGCTCTGTCGAAGTACATGAAAAACGTCTCCGCGGGAGAATCCGTGCCGATGACCGTGGAACGCGACGGCGAACGCTTTGACGTCACTGTCGTGACCAAGGCGGAGCTGGAGCTCAAGCAGGTCAGACGCGCCATGTTGGGCATTCTGCTCGGGCCTGATACGAAAGGTGGTGTGGCCGTAGCCGGCGTGACGCCCGGCAGCGGCGCGGCGGAGGCGGGCCTCAAGGCCGGTGACAAGATTGTCGTCGTTGGCGATGTCGATCTGGGTGACGAGAAGCGGCCGGATAGCGCGCTATCGGCGTATATGCGAACTGTAAGCCCCGGCGACGAGGTGCCTTTGGACCTCGAGCGTGGCGATGAAGCGCTATCCGTTGTCGTCGTGACCAAAGCTGAAGGCGCGCACGTCAAAGAGTTCTTTGGTCAGGACTTCGACTTTGATTTCGACTTCGATATCGGCGACGTGGCTCCCCGTGTGCAGGTCAAGCGCATCATGCATTCCGAGCAGCTCCTCGCTGTGGATGGTGACCTTGCACGTTACTTCGATGTCGATAAAGGTGTGGTGGTCATCAAGCCGCCCGCAGATTCAGCCATCAAAGCAGGCGACGTGTTGCTGCGCATTGGTGACGAGGACGTGGCGAGCGTCAAAGATGCGATGGAGCGTCTGAGCGCGCTCGAGGAAGAGACCACCGTGCAGGTCAAACGCCGGGGGCGTCAGCGGGACATTGCCGTCGATGCTGGTGAGTTTGCCAACTTCAGCAAAGTCCAGACGATCCAGATCCACGCACCAGATGCCCCGGAAGTCGAGACGGTCGTCGAGATCAAGGATTAGCGGCCGCCTCCTCCAGGCTGGAGCTGGCCTCCAGCCACGCTTCCTCGATCGTCTCGAGGCGGGCCCGGCGTTTCCCGGCTTCGGCTAACAATTCGTCCAACTCGCTTGCGGGCATCGACTGATAGGTGTCGGTGTCCGCCAGGCGGATTTCCAGATCCCTGAGCGCAGCGCTCTCCTTGTCCAATTGCCGTTCCAGACGGCGCACTTCGTCTTTGAGGTGCTTCAGCGACGCCCGCTGCTTTGCGCGTTCCTGCCGCTGTGCTTTGCGCGAGCTGCCTGCTGCCTGCCCAGCCGCATGCTCAGAGCTGGCAGAAATCTCAGCGGCGCGAGCCGCCGTGTAGTCGTTGAGATCACCGCTGTAGACGTCCAGCGCACCATGCGCAATGACCCAGAAATCGTCGATGGATCGTTCCAGCAGGGCGCGATCGTGCGAGACGATGATGACCGCGCCGGTGTAGTCCTGCAGCGCAAGCGCGAGTGCTTCACGCATGTCGAGATCAAGGTGGTTGGTGGGTTCGTCGAGCACGAGCACGGCGGGCTTTTCCAGCGCAATCATGGCGAGCACCAGGCGCGCCCTCTCACCGCCCGACAGTGTGGCAACGGGTCGGGTGATCATGCCGTCGTCGAATCCCCAGCGTCCCAGATAGTCGCGGCACTGCTGCTCCCGCCAGGATTCGCGAGCGCGCTGCAGCATATTCAGCGCCAGCTCCTGTGGACTCAAAGTCTCCATCTGGTGCTGCGCAAAGTAGCCCACGTCACTGTGCTGACCGCGAGCGAGCTCGCCGGCCTGGGGCTCAATCTCGCCGACCAGCGCTTTCAACAGCGTGGACTTGCCGGCGCCGTTGGCGCCGAGGACGCCCACCCGCGCGCCGGGCAGCACGGTCTGCCCGACGTGCTCGAGCACCACGTGGTCGCCGTACCCCAGCTGCAGGTCGCGCATCGAGAAGAGCGGATTGGAAACCTTCTCCGGATTCTGAAAGGCGATGCGGTACGGGGACTCGAAGGCGAGCGTGGCGCTCGTCTGCAAGCGCTCCAGCGCTTTGATGCGGCTCTGCACCTGCTTGGCCTTGCTGGCCTTGGCGCGGAACCGGTCGACAAACTTCTGAATGTGCGCAGCCTGCGCCTCGCGCTTGGCCTGGATGGCCTGTTGCTGCAGCACGTGCTCCGCGCGCTGGCGTTCGCAGGCGCTGAAGTTGCCGTTGTAAAGCTTGCCGCTGCCCGCGGACAGGTAGAGCGTATGGGTAGCGCAGGCGTCCAGGAAAGCGCGGTCGTGGGCAATCATCATGACCGTTCCCGGGAAGCGGGCGAGCCAGCGCTCCAGCCACATGATGGTTTCGAGATCCAGGTGGTTGGTGGGCTCGTCCAGCAGTAACAGGTCGCAGGGGGTCATCAGCGCGCGTGCGAGATTCAGTCGAATGCGCCAGCCGCCGGAAAAAGCGGCGTAAGGCCGGGCGTAGTCCGCCTGTTTGAATCCCAGACCATTCAGAATGCTGGCAGCCTGGGCTGACGCTTCGTAGCCGCCGGCGTCCTCGAGATCGGAGTGCAGCCGCGCGAGCGTATTGTCATTGTCGGTCGTGGCGATGGCGTCTTCGATCCTGCGCAGCTCCGCGTGGCCGTCGATGACGTACTCCAGCGCCTCGCGCTCAGTGGCGTCCGCTTCCTGCTCCATGTAGCCGATCCGCCAGTCGTCGGGAATGCTGAGATCCCCGCGGTCCGCCTGCAGGCGGCCGAGCAGCAGCTGAAACAGCGTCGATTTACCCGCGCCATTGCGCCCCGCAACTGCAACACGCTGGCCGGGATGCACGGTGAAGTCGAGGTCACTGAAAAGCACGGCTTCACCGCGGCGGAATTGAAGATTTTCAGCTCGCAGCATGGCTCAAAGCACAAAAAGGAGAACGCGCGCCATCACGGCGCCTGGTCAAGTATAGCGGTGGCGGCCCGGCGCTTCAGGCTTCGCGGATGGATTCCTTGTCGGGTTTGCGCTCTGCGGCGCGCGGCTTGAGCTTGTTGCGGATCGTGGCAACCGTTGCGGGCTGATCGACCGACTGGGCGTCAATCCAGTTGACCAGCTGTTTCCACTGCATGGTCTCCTTGCGCGCGGCGCGCACTTCGCGCATGTCGACGACCCCCTGACCGATCTCGGCAGCGTCGGTATAAACCGGCGAGTCGCGGAACTGCGCCACAACCGGCACGTCCAGGCAGCCCAGGAAATGCATGAGCTTGTCGTGGGTCTGCGTGTTCGGTTGTATGCGATTGGCGATGACCCCCACCGGACGAGGTGCGGCGCGATAGATGCGGTGGGTCAGGAGATCTGCGATGAAACGCCCGCCTGCGCGTATGTCGATCGAGGACGGCAGCATGGGCACCAGGATGACATCGGTCTGGCGCAGCAGCGACTCCAGATCGCGCCCGCGCGCGTTGCTGTGGCCGTCGATGATCACCATCTCCGTCTCGGCGGGCAGCCGGTGATGATAAGACTGAGTCTCATACATGTTCGGCCGCTCGTGCTTGGCGACGATGCTGATCGGCGGCAGCTCCGGATCGCGCAGGCTGGCCCAGTAGGTGCTGCTGGCTTGAGGATCGTTATCCAGGAGAGCAACGTGCGTGCCACGACAGGCGTACGCAACGGCCAGATTCGTGGCGATGGTGGTTTTGCCGCAACCACCTTTTCCGTTGATGACGAGAACGCGGCGTGCTGGTGAATCCATAGCATTCCACTCGTTTAGCAGACCCCAGTGTCTGCCTGAAAGTGTCCAACCAAGCCATAGAGCATCCGTACGGTACAGCGGCAGCCTGTTTGCAGACCTCAACGCACGCTGTGGGCATCCTACCCTTTGACCATTGCTGTAGAGCTTGGCCCCTAACTGTGATTCTCAATCACTGTTTGTCTGGCCGCCGTTGGCGACCTTTTTTTATCTTTTAGCCGACCGATGCCAACGGTCGTATTACCGCTTTCGCGGTTTGCCTGTCCGGCGTAGAAGTGAGTTCGCGTGAACCGTGAACCTGCTTCCCCCATGGTCATTACGCGGTCTCGGCGATGTTGTTTTATTGTGCCCGTGGCTGCCGTCGGTGGCGCCGCGGTGCGTGCCGAGTTACCGGTGCTGTGACCTAGCTGTGGATAACTATACCAGGCAATTTTCCAATTGCACTACCCACTTACGAAGCCTTCATAAACTTTTTATGAGCGTCGCAGCTTTAAAAGACGTCCGTCTCCAGCGAGCGCCCACAATGCCGCGACGCTGTCGGTAAAGGCGAGCTCGATGATTGCCGCGCCGCGTGCCCGCATGGCATGGCGGGTGCCCGGATCCCAGGTCTGCATGCGGCGACCGCTGGCAACGTCGTAGAGGGCAATTTTACGGTTGGCGTAGCCAACGGCCAGCAAGCGGTCGTCGGGTGAGAAGCGTGCGGTGACCACACCGTGGTTGATGCCGTTGTGCAGCTCGTGCAGCTGACTGCCCGATTCGTTGTCCCAGATGGCAACCAGATCTCCCTGGGCTGCGCTGAATGCGTACCGGCCGCTCGGTGAGAGCGCCACACAGCGCACCGGGTTGTCGTGCTCATAGGTATGGAGCGCTGTGCCGTCCGCCAGTTGCCACAACACCGCCGTGTAGTCGTCACTGCCGGTCAGCGCGGTATCGCCCGCCGCGTCCACTGCCACGGAGGCAACTTCGCCCTCGTGCAGGAGCGTGCGCTTGTAGTCGCCACTGACCGCGTCGAACAGGAGCGCGCTGTGATTGTCGAGACCCATCAGCACGTGGCGGTTGTCGTTCATCACGGCAACGTCGAGCACAACCCCGGGCGTGGCCCAGAAGTTCAACGCTGCTCCGCTGGTGGTGTTCCACATGACCAGGGTGCGGGGGTCGGTGGTGACCGCGGTGGTGCCGTCAGGGGAAAAATCGGCTGCAACGAGCTGAGCAAACTCGCCGCTTTCGTGCGCCCAGTTGTAGAGACGCTCGTGGTCCGACAGCCGCCACATGCTGGCGCCGTGGTTCATGGAGCCGACGACGGCCATTTCGCCATCGTCGGATATCGCGGCGGCGTAGAAACCCTGGGCGGCCATTTCCCAGGTTGCGCTGGGTTGCTCGGCGCCGCTGCATCCAGTGAGTAGTAGAAAGACAAGACAAAGACGTCGCATGGACCTCTCCTTACCTGCCTTTAAGTGTAGATGGCTGTGGCGAGATTGCTTAAGCCACCTCGACGCAGGCGATTTCGTCCTCGATTTCAAAGCGGGTTTCGAGCGCAAATGCCAGCGCTTCGAGATCGCGCTGCAGCGCTTTGAGAGGAAGGTCGGCTTTGCAGCTGTATTTCTCGCTGAAGGCGACCGCCTGCTGAGTGATGCGGTCCAGAGCCACCAGCTGATGGGCTTCAGGCTTGCAGCAGGTCAGAAAACGGAAGTGTCCGTAGGAGACGTAGTCGACCAGAACCTCGTTGAAGCGTTGGGCTACCGCCTGTGCCAGGTCGCCGTGATTGGCAGCGACGCACTTGTTCAGCTTCATCAGGTAGCTGATCACCTGCGCGCGGTTACGGCTGATTTCGCGGGTGACCTGTACGGTATCTTCTGTTTGTGTTGACATGTTTTCCCTCACCATGTTGTAAGGGAAACATAGCAGCTATCCTGGAAAGCGCTAATTCAGCGGCAGATCAGCGCGTGCCCTGGCGCAGCTGGATGAAGTTGCTGACGATCAGCATCACAAATCCGATCAGCATCCAGCCCGGGATGGGGAAGCCCAGAAAAGGCGGCTCCTCGGCGCAGTCACCCGTGCCTGATGTCATGGCAATCAGGATGTCCGACAGCGGAAACGCTTCCAGCATGTACTGCAGATCCGGGCCGCACGCCGGCACCTGATCCGCCGGCAGACTTTGCAGCCAGAGCTGGCGGATGGAGAAACCGCTGCCGACGCCGGCCGCGACGATTCCCAGCAGGGGATAGATACCCCAGCGGGGATTGTGCAGCAGGCTCGCGTATGCAATGAGGCCGACAACGGCCACCCACACACGCTGCATCATGCACAGCGGGCACGGGTCGTAGCCGAGCGCGTGCTCGAGAACGAGCGCAATGCTCAGAAAGCCGCCGCAGAGCAGCACCGTGAAAACGCCCCATTGTTGGGCCAGGCCCAGTCGAAAATGCAGGTTCATGAGACGTTCAATACCACCTTGCCGATCGCCTGGCGGCGATCGAGACAGTTGAGCGCATCGACGTAGTCGGCGAAGTCGAACTCGCGGCCGATCAACGGACTGACTTTACCGGCTTCCACCATCTCCATGATTTCCGCGAAGTTCTGCTCGCGCTCCTCGGGATAGCGAGCGCTGAAGGCGCCGTAGAATACGCCGATCACCTGACAGCTTTTCAGCAGAATGAGATTGGTGGGGACGCGCGGGATGTCACCGCCCACAAAGCCGATGATGAGCACGCGTCCGTACCAGTTGATGCAACGCATGCACTGGTCGAAGAAGTCACCGCCAACGGGATCGTAGATGACGTCGGCGCCTTTGCCGTCGGTGAGGGCTTTGACCTTTTCCTTGAGCTCGCCGTCGCTGTAGTTGATGAGCTCGTCTGCGCCCGCGCGGCGGGCAACCTCCAGCTTCTCATCGCTGCTGGCGGCGGCGATGACCCGCGCGCCCATGGCTTTGCCGAGCTCAACCGCGGCGAGGCCCACGCCGCCGGCCGCGCCGAGCACGAGCAGAGTCTCACCGGGCTGCAGCGCTGCGCGCTGCTTCAAGGCGTAATACGAGGTGCCGTAGGTGGTGCCGATGCCCGCAGCCTGGGCAAATGACAGGTTTGCCGGTTTCCTGCGCAACGCCGCCGCCGGTACTGCAACCTGCTCGGCAAAGGCGCCGTGACCGATACCGCCGAATACCTCGTCACCAACCTGCCAGCCGCTGACGTCTGCGCCAAGCGCGCTGATGACGCCCGCAAACTCGCCACCGGGCGAGAAGGGGAATTCCGGCTGTGACTGATATTTGCCCTGCACCATCAGCACGTCCGGGAAGTTGAGCGCGCTGCTCTTCACGTCGATGAGTACCTGATCGGGGGTGATCTCGGGGGTTGGTACCTCTTCCATCACCAGGTTTTCCGGAGGACCGTAGGATTTACACAAAACTGCTTTCAATGGACACACGTTACTCGTTTAGGGAGGCGCCATAGATTACTGGTGCATCCGGCGGGGTCAACTATGCTTATTTGCAGAAACGGCCTGGAGCAGGAGCGCAATGAACCTCAAGTATACGTTGCTCGTCGCGATCGCAGTGGGTTCGATCGTGGCGCCGGCGATTGCAGAAGAAGCTGGCGAAGGCGGAGAAACGCCGGAGGCGATCGGCGGTGTGGTGCGCTATGTCGATCTCACCCCGACGTTTGTGACCAATTACGGCGTTTCGGACACCGGACGTCTGCGCTACGTCAAAGCGGACATCACCGTGCGGGTTTCCAACAAGGACGCGGAGTTTGCCACCCGCTATCACGCGCCGGCGTTGCGTAATCGCCTGGTGTTGCTCTTGTCGCGCCAGGACGACTCCACCATATCGAGCGCTTCCGGTCGCGAAACGATCAAAGCAGAGGCGCTGCAGGAGCTGCGCGAGGTCATGGAGAACGAGGAGGGTGAGCCGCACATAGAAGACCTGATGTTCACGAACTTTGTGGTGCAGCGATAGCGGCAAACGCATCCCACTCGTCCCACGCACGGCGCAAATCCGGATAGTAGACCGCAAAGTCCAACCGGGTGTCGTCGAGCATGGCGAGGCTCACCTCTTCAACCTCTTCGAACCACTCTTCCCGCCGCAGACGGCGCAGCACCGAATGTAATCCCCGGGCGACGTTGCGCCAGTTGTCGTAATTGGCGAGCAGATCCTCGTCACACATATAGCTGAAAAAGCGCCTGCCGTGATCCGGCAGGAGCTCTGCGTGTGCGTCAATGGCCTCGTAGCACTCAGCCGCGAAGTCTCCCAGATCCTGAGGATAGTGCTCGTGCCAGGCTTCGCTCAGGCAGTGGTCGGCGAGCACATCCACGAAGATCGGCGCGAAGCGGCGCAGATGATCCGGGAAGCGATTGCAGTTCTGCCGGATGCCCGGGTTCACGTTCGACAGCGCGTCGACCCGTCGATGCAGCCGCGCGCCGGCCTGGAGCGCGAGCGGCCAGTCAGCGGGGATAGCGCCGTTGACAAAGTCGCCGACGAAGGCGCCGGCGAGCAGCCCGCGGCGGTCCCCGGGCTTGCTATCCCAGATCAGCGCGGCATCGTGTGCCAGCGCGCAGTGCGCCAGGAAATTCAAGCCTTACCCCGCAGCCGGACCCGTTTCCGGAATGGCCAGATAGTCTTCGAGGAATGCATCAAAGCCAACGTTGTCGCTGTCTTCTATTTCCTGCTGACGGGATAGTGACGATTCGACGCTGGCTTTGAACGCAGCCTGTTCGGCATCCGCAAGAGGCATGCCTGCGAAGTGCGCCTGGTGGGCGATGGCTCGATTCATGCTGAAGCGGAAAAACGGGATTTCCTGGTTCTGCATCTCGGCGAGAATTCGTGCGGACGGTGTCCTGGCAGGGTCGTCGATTTTGGCCTGCTGCGCGGCCAGCGCCGCACGGTAAGGTTTACCGTTGGCGTTCTCGTCTAGGATGTCCGCAACGATGGCGCAGGCATCGAGCAGCGCCTGACCCCAGGCGGCGACGCTTGTCGGGTTGCCCTCATCGCCGGTCAGCCGCAACTCGGGATCCCGGCCGCGTTCCACGATGCTCAACTGATTGGCGGACATGCGCTGCGACTCCGCTTCGCTGTCCATGCCGCTTTCAGCAAGCAGACACACCAGCAGGAACGTGTCGAGGAAATTGATTTCTTCGGTGTCGATACCAATCGGCAGGAACGGATTCAGATCGAGGCATCGCACCTCAACGTACTCGACGCCGCGGTCCCTGAGTGCCGTGATCGGACGTTCGCCGGTTCTGATGGGCCGCTTTGGCCGGATCGTGCCGTAAAACTCGTTCTCGATCTGCAGGATGGCGGTGTTCAGCTGCTGATAGTCGCCGTTCTGTTTGATACCCCGGGTTGCGTATTCGGGATACTCCCACGTCAGCGCCTCGACCATGGAATTCGCATACTCGTCGAGCGAGTTGTAGGAAATGTGCAGCTCGCTCTGGGCGTTACTCTGGTAGCCGAGTGGCCCCATTCTGAGGCTGGTGGCATGAGGCAGGTACAGGGAGCCCTCGTCGAAGGACTGCAGGTTGTGCTGCATGTCCCGCGTGAACGACTTGCACACGGCAGGTGAGGCACCGAAGAGATACAGGAGCAGCCAGGACCAGCGCCGGAAGTTCCTGATGAGGCCAAAATAGGCGGCGGTGATGTCGTCCTGATGATGGATGCCGAGCACCGGCCACGCCGTCTCCGGCAGCGAAAAGTTGTAGTGGATGCCGGAGATGGTCTGCATCAGACGCCCGTAGCGCAATCCCAGCCCCAGGCGATAGACGGTTTTTGCCTGGGCAATGTTGGACGTGCCGTACTGCCCTACGGGGATGTCTTCGTCGGCGGCGAGAATACAGGGCATGCTGCTTGGCCAAAGCAGCTCATCGCCAATGTTCGCGTAGACGAAACGGTGCACGTTCGTCAGCTGCTCGAGGCAGGCTTCCGGCGAGTTGTGCACGGCAGTGATCAACTCGAGCTGGGCTTCGGAAAAGTCGGTGGTGATCGCGTCGTGCGTCAGCGGGGAACCGAGGGCTCGCGGATGCGGCAGGTTGGAGAGCGCGCCGTCCGGGGTAACTCGCAGGCTTTCTTTCTCCACGCCGCGCTGCAGACCGGCCAGCGCGTCCGGCTGCTTGCGCAGCGCCGCCAGAGTGTCGGCATGGATGGCTGGGTTCCCGGTGTTGTCGGCGACACCTCTGGTCACGCGGTTTGTCCCCTCATCTGTCGAAGGCCGCTCCTCAAGAACCTCCCTCCGTGGGGGCGCAAACTTACATGAAGTTGCGCCGATTGACACCCTCGGGGCGGTTCTTGCTGCAGATTTGCACGCACGCCGGCGTCAAGGCGTCAGGATTGCCCCGACGGGGCATTCCTGAGCTGTGACTGGCGCTGGGAACTTAGTTGCTGGGACCGGCTGCGACGATGGCGGGATCGACGGTGAACTTCTTGAAGTTCTCGACGAACTTGCCGATCAGACCTGCGGCCGCATCGTCATAAGCGGCTTCGTCAGCCCAGGCTTTGCGCGGGTTCAGCAGCTCATCGTCGACACCGTCAACCGATGTGGGTATGGCCAGATTGAAGCCGGGCAGCGTTTCCGTCTCGACATCCGTCAGGTTGCCGTTCTGGATCGCGTGGATGATCGCGCGCGTCACCGGGATCTTGAAGCGCGAACCGACGCCGTAGCCGCCGCCGGTCCAGCCAGTATTGACGAGGTAGACCTGCGAGCCGAACTCTTCGATCCGCTTAATGAGCAGATCCGCATAAACACCGGCGGGGCGCGGGAAGAACGGTGCGCCGAAGCAGGTGGAGAAGGTGGCGGAATAGGCTTCCGTCGACCCGATTTCGGTAGATCCCACCGCGGCGGTATAGCCGGACAGGAAATGATAAGCAGCCGCTTCCTTCGACAGAATGGCAACGGGCGGTAACACGCCGCTGACGTCGCAGGTCAGGAAGATGATGTTGTTCGGTTCGCCGCCGCGATTTTCCGGCACGCTTTCGGCGATGTTCGCGCGCGGGTAACAGGCGCGGGTGTTTTCCGTCAGGGTGGAGTCGGTGTAGTCCGGCACCCGCGTGACGTCGTCGATGATGACGTTTTCGACGATGGCGCCAAAACGGATGGCGTCGAAGATGACCGGCTCGTTCTCACGGCTGAGATCGATGCACTTCGCGTAGCAGCCGCCTTCGAAATTGAAAACGGTGCCTTTGCCCCAGCCGTGCTCGTCGTCACCGATCAGCAGACGCTCGGGATCGGCGGACAGCGTGGTCTTGCCGGTGCCGGAGAGGCCGAAGAAGAGCGTGACGTCGCCGTCATCACCCATGTTGGCGGAGCAGTGCATCGGCAGCACGTCTTTCTCGGGCAGCAGGAAGTTCAGCACGGAGAACATGGATTTTTTCATTTCCCCGGCATAGCGCATACCGGCGATCAGGACTTTACGCTGGGCAAAGTTGACCATGACGGTGCCGTCGCTGTTGGTGCCGTCGCGCTCGGGGTCACACTGAAAGTTGGGTGCGTTCACAACCTGCCAGACTTCTTTGTTATGCGGGTTGTAGTACTCGGGGATGATGAAGAGCGAACGGCCGAACAGCCCGTGCCAGGCGTATTCCGTGGTCACCTCGATCGGCAGATAGTGTTCGGGATCGGCACCGACGTGGAGCTCTGAGGTGTAGGTTTCGCGTTCGTGCAGGTGAATCTGCACGCGGTCCCACAGCTGATCGAAAACGTCCGGCGCGATCGGCTGATTGATTGCGCCCCAGTCGATCGATTCCGAGGTGGATGGCTCGTCGACGATAAAGCGGTCTTTGGGTGAACGGCCCGTGCGATGACCCGTTTCCACAACGATGGCGCCGTTGCTGGCGAAGCGACCTTCTCCGCGAAGCACCGCCTGCTCGGCGAGCATCGCAGAGCTCAGATTCACGTAATTATCATTTTTGACGGTTGTGTCGATATCTACGGCCATTGACCCGCACAGTTTCCTCTCAAGTGGCGGAAAATTATGCCAGACCTGACGGCCACAATGTATTTTTTTGTCCCGAGACTGTGCAGCGACCTGCTAGTGCGGGTTAGCGCCCGGTGGCGCCGTGTCGGCCCCGCCGAGCAGCGCGCCAACGTCGACCGCGTCGTAGGCGTAGCGGGTGCCGCAGAACTCACAGTCGACGTGTATCTGGCCTTGCTCTTCGAGCAGGTTCTCGAGCTCTCCGGCATCGAGAATGCGCAGCGTGCGATCGCTTTTCTGCCGCGAGCAGGTGCAGCGATAGGACAGCGCGCGGGGTGGGTGCAGGCGGCAGGTGTACTCGGAAAAAAGGCGCCGCAGCATCTCCTGTGCTGGAAGTGTCCGGAGTTCCTCGACGGTAACCGTGTCTGCGAGCGTCGTGATGGTCGACCAGGCTTCGTCGTCAGCGGCGGCTGAGATTTCTGTTGCGTGATCGGCGCTCGGCAGGCGCTGCAGCAGCAGACCAGTGACGCTGTCCCGGGTGCTTGCCAGAAAGAGCCTCGAGGGCAGCTGCTCCGAAATCTCGAGATAGTGTTCGAGGTTGGCGGCCAGGGTCGGCTCGGTCAGCGCGACGAGGCCCTGGTAGGGGGCCTGTTGCGTGTCCGGCGGTGGGATCAGCGAAAGCGCAAGCTGACCGTCGCCGAGCCAGACGCTCAAATCCTGCGCGTTGGGATGCAGCGCGATGTCCTCCTCGAGATGCGCAATGCCGCGCAGATGTTGCTGATTGCGGCACTCCGCCAGAGAGCGGATGAGCGCGCCGCCGTTGCCGCGCGACTGCAGGGCGACTGCGCCCTCGAACTTCAGGTTGTCGGCAAACATCGCCACGGCCGCGAACATCTCGTTGAGCAGGTCGGCGATGGCGGCAGGGTACGTCCGTACCGCCTGCGCATCAGCCACGGTGCGCTTGAGCCGTACCCACTGACCACGCACCGGAAAGCCTTCGAAGGTAAAGCGGTACAGCTTGTCGTCGTCCTCCGCTGTCACTGGTTTGGCGTCCACTCACCGTCCAGGGCTTTCAGTTTGCTGCGATCACGCCGCTCTTTCTTGGATGGCTTGGCGCTCGGCACTTTGAGACCTGCGCGCTCCATGGCGCGCCGGGCGCGCGCCGCCTCGCGGGTCTCGATGCTCTCGGGCGTCTCCTCGTACAGCGTCTGCGCGACTCTGGCGGGGCCGCGCTGCTCGCTGAGCGCGCGGATGACGATGGTCTGGGTTGTGCTGCCGCGGTTGACCTCGAGCATCTGCCCGACATGCACCGACTTGGCCGGTTTCACGCGCTTGCCTTCGAGCTGCACTTTGCCGCCGTCCACCGCCTGTTTGGCGAGACTGCGTGTCTTGAAAAAGCGCGCAGCCCACAGCCAGCGGTCGATGCGGACCTCAGAGGCCTCCTCAGGGCCGCTCGTCACGGCGCGCCTCAGCGGATATGTGCACAGATTTCGGCAAAGTGATCAAAGCTCGGGTAGCGTAACTCAGTTCGCGGCGGTTTGCTGGAGTCGGGCGTGTGCACGCAGAAGTTGTGGCGGATCCCGCTGGCGTGCGCGGCGTCGAGCACAGGCTCGTTGTCGTCGACGAAGAGGCTACGCGAAGGGTCGTAACCGAACTCGGCCCGGAGCGAGCGCCAGAATGCTGCCTCCTCCTTGGGTGCGCCGTAATCGTGGCTCGATGCCACCGCATCAACGGCTTTGCAGATATCGGTGAATTCGTCTTTGACCGCGACCGAGTCGCGGTGCGCATTGGTGGCCAGAATCGCCCGGCGGCCGCTGGCGCGCAGCCAGCGCAGGAAATCACGCGCGCCGGGGCGGAAGTCGATCAGGGTGGTGGCGCGGCGATGCACCGCTACCAGATCGACGCCGGTGTACTCACTCCAGTAGTCGAAGGAATAGAACTCGATGGTGCCGTGTATCTCCCGCATGTGGGCAAGCAGCTCGGCGGTCGCCTCGTGCCGGCTGATGTTTCTGACCTCGGCGTAGGCCAGCGGCACAAGCTCGTTCCACACCTGATTGTCGTAGTTCAGATCCAGCACGGTGCCGTCCATGTCGAGCAGGACCCAGTCGATATCATCCCAGGAGAGGTGCCGGATCTCGGCGCTGGCGTTGGCAGAAATGTTACGCTGCATACGTCCTTCGAAATGCGTCTACTGTTAAACTATCGACATCATAGTACACGAGGGTAGGGCTGTTGGTGTGACGCCTGCAGCCGTCTCCGTTCGACCGGGAAAATAGACCAGGAAAAGAGACCAGGAAAAGAGGCCAGGAAAATAGATGCAGAACATACCCACCGACGAGCTCGTCGCCATTGTCGATCGCGCCGGGTCCGCGATTCTGGAGATTTACGAGACTGATTTCGATGTTGAGAACAAGGCTGACGAATCTCCGCTCACACAGGCGGATCTTGCCGCCCACGCGTTGATCGTGGAGGGCTTGCAGGCCCTTACACCCGACATCCCCATCCTGTCGGAGGAAGGCTCGCCGCCCGGATACGCCGAACGCAGCGCATGGACGCGGTACTGGCTGGTGGATCCGCTCGATGGGACGAAGGAATTCATCAACAGAAACGGCGAGTTCACGGTGAACATTGCGCTGATCGAAGACGGTGTTGCCACTTTCGGAGTGGTCGGCGTCCCCGTCCAGGGCAGGGTCTACGTGGGTGACACGGCAAGCGGCCAGGCGTGGTGCCTGGAACCAGACGGAGAGCGGCGGGCCATCCGCGGCCGCACCCTGGAGGAGGGTCAAACCGAGCTTGTGGTGGTCGCCAGCCGCAGCCACGGTGGCGAGCGCCTCGAGTCTTATCTGGACGATCTGCAGACCAGATTCAGCGGCCTCTCGCGCACGCCGGTGGGCAGCTCGCTCAAGCTCTGCGTGCTCGCTGCCGGTGAGGCGGATTGTTATCCGCGGCTGGGACCCACAAGCGAGTGGGACATTGCCGCCGCGCATGCGGTGCTGCGTGCCGCGGGTGGCGAGGTATATCGCTTCGATGGCAGCACGCTGCCTTACAACAGCAAAGAGAGCCTGCTGAACCCGGAGTTCGTGGCTGTCGCGGACGCTGCTTACGACTGGTTTTCGGTGCTGCCGGCGCTGCCGCCGGGCGGCCACGAGGTCTAGTACCGTCGTTGACAAACAAGCGCACGCGAAACAGCTGCTCGATGAAGGCTGGTTTAACTGGTGGGGGAAAAGAGGCCGGCGGGTTTGGCCTCAACTAGCCGGGCTGTACGTTGTGTAATCGCCCTGCCGAGGAGAATAACACTGTATGAACATACAGCTCCGGCTAGTGAGGGTTGCTAGGATACAGAAAATTTCGACAAAAAAAAGGGCTTCTCAGCGGCGTGTTCAGGAGCCAATCGAAATCTCTTTTCAGTTCAATGCGTTAGCCTGAGCGAATCCATAATTCCTTCATTTTTAGCTCGTCTCCGGACTGCTGCGACAACTCGAGGCCCGCGCCACGGTACCGGGGGAGCGTCGCGGACACAGGTCGCAGACGCAAAAGGCGCTTACATACTGGGTACATTAAACCGCCTTGAGAATTTGCCTCTCTGCTGCGGTATGCGCGACACTGCCAGGCAGCACCAGGTTGGGTGGTGCGGATCGATGAGCGGTCCATTGCGGGTGCATGACCAGCGCCCGCGCTAGAGTGAGCCCTCCGCGTACGTCAATGGCGGCGCGGGAAGCAACCTAAAAAAACGTTTAGATACAAGGAATTAGACTAAGCCTCACGGTTGCCTCAGCAGGCTCGAGAGACAGGTGTCCGCAGTGGGAGACGTACGTGGACCAATATAACGAGCGCGCCGCGGAGGCGTCCGGTGACCTTGCCGTCACCGGTGATTTTGAGGTGAATGAATCCGTTTCACGGATGGTCGCCTATTCCAGCCCTTACATTTTCTGGGTGACAGTCGTCGGCCTGAGTGCCGGTATTCTGATGCTTCAGTAGCTTATGCGTCAGCGCGGTAGGGCGCTCTGCACGAACTCGCGACGCATCAACCACTTCAGGGCCTGATCGTAGCGGTCGAAGAGCTCAGTCTGCTCCATCGCGCACGACAGATGAAAAAGACTGGCCACGGCCGCCTGCTCGAGCGAGTGATCGATGACAACCGCAATGCTGGCGTCGACCCGCGGCCGGTATGACTGCAGCACAAATTCACGCAATTCCATGGAGTCGTTGCGGCTCTGCTCGACTTCCAGACCGCGAAGGTCGATCAGTTGAGGCAACCCGGGGTCGAACAGCGGGTCGGCAAGCAGCTCATGGCCGACGCTGATCGCTTCTTTGAGCGATACCTCGCCGGAGCCGGTGATCGTCACCAGGCCGTCTTCTTCATTCAGGTGGTAGCCGCAGGGCATGGATATGGGCCAGAAGTCTCAATAACACCCTCAATATAGACGAATCCTCGCACCGTCTTTGTGCGCCCTACCGCAGGTTTGTCAATTTTTTTTCCCTCAAAATGTAAATGGAAAGGCAAGACTGGCATGCCGGGCAGGCTCTGTTATGTTCTCGCCGTGCTGGAGAGGAATCGCGATGTACGATGAGATCCCGACTGCGGCGGAGATTGTGACGGCAGCTGAGGCTGCGGTGCCGGTGCTCGCCGCTCACTCGGATTGGGCGGAACAGAATGGGCGACTGCATGACGAAGCGTTTGCCGCACTCGTGCAGGCAGGTGTGCCGCGGCTTTACCTGCCGCGGCAGCTGGGGGGTTACGCCGTTGACCCCATGACCTGCGCCCGGGTGACGGAGATCCTGACCCGGGGCGATCCGTCGGCGGCTTGGTACGTCATGGTCTTCAACGCCGCGCGCCTGATGGCTGCGCGCTGGCCTGCGGCACTCGTGCGCCGCGTCTGGGGAGAGAATCCCGACACGTTGATAGCCGCCAGCGGACACACGCCCCTGCCCGGTGAGCGCGCGGGTGAAGATTTCATCGTGCGTGGACGCCAGCGCTTCGTCAGCGGCTGCCACCATGCTGAGCTCATGATGTCGCCGATGCTGGTTGACGGGGCTCCCTACTTTGTCGTCATTCCCATGTCTGCCTGTGAGATCGTCGACAACTGGGACACGCTCGGGATGCGTGGCACGGGCAGCAACGATGTGGTGGTAGATGCCGTGCGGGTACCTGCTGACCTCGTCGCGCCGGCGGACGGGGAGCCGGCGCTGAACGAGTTCTATAGTGACACCTTGTATCGTTGTCCTTCCCGCGTCGTCTTCGCAACCTATGTGCCCGTGGCGCTGGAGCTCGCCCGCGGTGCACTCGACGTCCTGACGGAGCTTGCGGGTAACAAGGTGCCTTACGCGAGTGATGCAAAGCTCTCCGCTCGCGGGCTGGCTCAGAGTCATTTCGGCAAGGCGCTGGCAACCTACCGCAGCGCGCGCGAGTATTTCTTTGCGGCGCTGGACACCGTCTGGCGGGCTGCCGTCGAGGAAGAGACGTTTGATGCCAGAGCGCGGGCGGATCTTTATCTGGCGGGCACCCATGCCATGCAGTCGAGCGCTGCGGCGTTTCGCCATGTTGCGGACGCCGCCGGTTCCAGCGCAACCGCCAGAGAAAATCCGCTCGAGCGTATGGGCCGTGATCTGGAGACGCTGCGGCATCATGGATTTGCCAACGAATCGCGGTACGCAAGCGTCGCGCAGGTCTACTGGGACGTCGAGTTGGACTATCCGCTGCTGCTGCGTTGAGGAATCGCATTTGACACATTACGTCGTATACGGCGCAGGCGGCGTGGGCTGTGTGATTGGCGCACGTCTCGAGCAGGCCGGCTCGAAGGTCACGCTGATCGCGCGCGGTGAGCACGCTCGCGTCCTCTAGACAAAAGGCCTGTCTCTGGTCGCGCCTGACGGCACTGAGACGCTGCGGCTGCCCGTTGCCGGCCATCCGCGCGAAATCTCGTTCGCGGACGATACCGTCGTTCTACTGTGTATGAAGTCGCAGCATACGTCAGCGGCGCTCGAAGACCTGGCCGGCACGGCGCCTGCGTCCACACCGGTAGTCTGCATGCAGAATGGCGTCGCCAACGAGCGCGAGGCGCTGCGCTTTTTCCCGCATACCTACGCCTCTGTGGTGATCCTGCCCGCGCTCTTTCTCGAGCCGGGTGAAGTAGTGACCCATGCTCGTGGCTGCGGCGGTGTGCTCGATACAGGCTGCTACCCGCGGGGCGTCGATTTGCGCGCTGAACGGATCGCACGCGATCTGACGCTGGCCGGGTTCAGCGCTCGTCCCGATGCGGCGGTCATGCGCCTGAAGTATGCGAAGCTCCTGACGAACCTCTTCAACGTGTTGCAGGCGGCACTGCCTGACGCGACCGCGCCCCGTGAGCTGCGCGAGCTCCTGCGCGGCGAAGCACTGGCCTGTTATCAGGCGGCGGGCATCGATTGCGCGTCTGCAGCGGAGATGCGCGAGCGACGACGCGATCTCGAGGTTGCCGACATTGATACCCATCCACGTACCGGGGGCTCCACCTGGCAGAGCCTGGCGCGCGGCAGCGGAGATCTGGAAACGGCGTATCTCAACGGAGAAATCTGCCTGCTCGGACGGCTGCACGATGTGCCGACGCCGGGGAACGATACCGTCGTCGAGATTGCGCGGGAGATGATTTATCAGCAACTTGCGCCCGGCGCCTATACCCTCGAGCAGATTCTCGAACGCATTGGCGAGAAACGATCGCGACTAGCGACAGACTGACGCGCGTTCTGCGCGCAGCGCCGTATCCTTTGCATCAAGCGCGGCTGCTTCGGCCAGACTGTAACCCTTGCGGCGTTGCTGCTGTAGCGCGCGCAGCTCCGTCTTGACGGCGACGCAACGCTGCCCGCGTCTGGCCTGATCCCTGGCGCGGTCAGAGCGGCGGGCCGCCTGGGCCCGGCGGCGTTGCCTGGCGTCTTCCTGCAGTCGCTTTTCCATGGCCGCCAGGCGCGCCGATTCCGTCTCATCGAGCGGTGCGAACGGTAGAAACTGCGTTGCAGGCTGCAACGGGGAATCGCTTTCGGGGGTCGTGTGGATGGGGCAACCGAGGTCGGTAAAGGTACGGTGACCGCTTGCGTCCAGGCAGGTGAAGACGGCGCCGCTGGCTCCGGTGGCGAGCTGCGTAGCAATGCAGGCGACGGTAATGGGTCCTTTGAGTTTCAGCATGGCGTCCAGACTAGTCCGGAAGGCGCGCCTCGCCTGCCGGACATTGGCCCATGATTGAGTGAACTAATCTGCCTAAATCAGAGCTTGTGTCAGCTACCTGACATACATTGCTCCCGGGCTCGCGCACTATGCCCGCATGGACACACCACCACAGGGACGTGGACCCTCATAGCCTACCAGGATGGGTATGGGCACACCGGGACGGGTGAGACATGCAGGCACGGATGAGCAAGCATAAAGAGGGTCAACAAGGTTGGCGGTGGGTTCATCAGGGTACCGATCCACAACGCAGCGTGCCGGTGCGCAACCGCGCTCAATGGCTCGTGCTGATTGCTCTCGGTATCGGTCTCAACGTTGGATTGACCGTCCTGTCCAGCATGTGAGCTCAGGGGTGCCTCGCCCTGACGACGAGGTATCCCGGCGGCTCAGCTTCTTTTCTTACCGATTTCCCGCCTTACCGATTACCCGATCAGGCGCGTCGACTAGAGTGACGCCAGCCACTCATCGTCCGACCCTTCGGCAATGCTTTCAAAGAGCGGCGTGGACATGTAGCGCTCTGCGGTATCAGGCAGCATGGCGAGGATGACGCTGCCCGGTTCCGCCCGTTCCGCCACCTTGAGCGCAGCCGTGAGCGTTCCGCCTGCTGAAATCCCGACGAAGATGCCTTCTTCCCGGGCCAGGCGCAGGGCGGTTGCCATGGACTCGTCCTCGTTGACCTGCACCACTTCGTCGGCCACCTCCTGGTCGAGCACCTCTGGGATGAAGTCGGGTGTCCAGCCCTGTATTTTATGCGGCGACCATTCACCGCCGGACAGGAGCGCCGCCTGTTCCGGCTCCGTCGCAATGACCTTGAGCTCCGGGCGTGCCGCTTTCATGACTTTGCCCGCGCCGCTCAGAGTGCCGCCGGTGCCCCAGCCGGTCACCCAGTAGTCGAGCCGTTCACCGGCAAAATCGCGCAGAATTTCAGGACCCGTGGTGTTCGCGTGATAAGCGGGGTTGGCGGGATTCTGAAACTGACGTGCCAGAAACCAGCCGTGTTGCTCGGCCAGTTCCTCAGCGCGGCGTACCATACCCGAGCCACGCTCGGCTGCGGGCGTGAGAATGACCTTGGCGCCAAGGGCGCGCATGATCTTGCGCCGTTCGATGGAGAAGGTCTCCACCATCGTGGCGACGAACGGATGCCCCATCACGGCGCAGACCATGGCCAGCGCAATACCGGTATTGCCTGACGTCGCCTCGACGACGGTTTGACCCGGCTGCAGCGCGCCGCTGTCGCGGGCGTCCTTGACGATGGCGTATGCCAGCCGGTCCTTGACCGACG
>JAAUXY010027692.1_pt1 | contig 21629 bp, 18 predicted proteins | sample 7278121 | NCBI WGS metagenome assembly JAAUXY01 (sample SAMN14350117, study PRJNA611818) | marine sediment metagenome | isolation source: surface marine sediment (1.8m) | place: French Polynesia: Moorea | collected 2018-08 | reverse complement strand
TAATCACGCTGGTGCTGCTATTCGGGTTCCAGGGCAACCAGATCATCGAACAACCGCTGATCATCCTGCTGCTGGCTGTTCCGATCCTGATCCAGGTCTACTTCACCTCGGGGCTTGCTTCCTGGCTGAACCGGAGATTCGGCGTTGCCCACTGCGTGGCGGCCCCGTCGGCGCTGATTGGTGCGAGCAATTTCTTTGAACTCGCTGTAGCGGCAGCGATCAGCCTGTTCGGCCTGCAGTCCGGGGCGGCGCTCGCTACCGTTGTCGGCGTTCTGGTCGAAGTGCCGGTCATGTTGTCCGTCGTCTGGATCGTAAACCGCACCAAGCCATGGTACGAATCCAGGCTTTCATAAAAGCCCCTCCTACAGCCGCCTCGCAACGATTGACTAGACCCGTCCACACGACTCGTCCAAGATAGCTTGCCTCTGACGATGGAGTATCGATGCAATGAGCAAGCTCAACCGACGCGACTTCCTCATCTCCGGCGCCGCCGCCGGCCTGAGCGGGGGCATAACGATGAGCGCGACAGCCGCCGCGCCCGCCGTCCACACCGGCAAGTCAAAGCCTGTCGTCGTTGCTTCTCGCAACGGCAATACGATGACCAATGGCGGCGACAAGACCTGTGTCGAGACGGCCTTTGAGTTGATGACCGGCGGCACCGACGTGCTCGATTCGTTGATCGCCGGGGTCAACATCGTTGAACTCGACCCGCTCGATGCCAGCGTCGGGTACGGGGGACGCCCGAATGCCGACGGCGTTGTTCAGCTGGATTCCTGCTGCATGCACGGGCCGAAGAAGCAGGCTGGCGGCGTCGCCTCACTGGAAGGCGTAAGAACACCGTCGAATGTCGCGAAGGCGGTTATGGATTTCACCGATCACCACCTGCTGGTCGGCCCGGGCGCGCAGCGCTTCGCCCGCAACATGGGCTACGAGATCGAAGACGATCTGAATACCGACCGGTCGAGAGAAATGTGGCTGGAATGGAAACGACGCATCGATCCCGAGCATTATCTCGACCCCGAGCAGCGCACGCAGGCCGCGCACGACGCCGGCCTGACGATGGTCCGAGACGGCATGATCGCCGAGGACGAGTACTACGGCACCATCAATTGCAACGGCGTTAACACGAAGGGCGAGATCTGTGGCGTGACCACGACCAGCGGACTCGCGTGGAAGATTCCCGGCCGCGTCGGCGACTCCCCGATCCTCGGCGCGGGCCTTTACGTCGATGGTGACATCGGCGCGGCGGGCTCAACCGGGCGCGGCGAAGCCAATCTCTATGCGCTCTGCTCGTTCCTCATCGTCGAAGAGATGCGTCGCGGCAGTCACCCGCTCGACGCCGGCATGGTGGCGTTGAAACGTATTCGGGACAACACGGTCGAGAATCGACTGCTGAACAGTCGCGGCCAACCGAACTTCAATGTCAATTTCTATATCATCAACAAGGCGGGAGATTACTCGGGCGTTGCGCTCTACGCGCATCGGGAAACGTCTGAATACGCCGTCTGCACCGAGAACGGATCAGAACTGGTCGCGCTCGAAGCCCTGCTCGACGGCGCGCCGTCCGACTAACCCCTTTTTACATCACAACCTGGAGATAACCCCTGATGTCTACCGTATTGATTACCGGCGCGAACCGCGGCATTGGGCTCGAGCTTGCCCGCGCGTGCGCGCATCGTGGCGAACACGTGATTGCGGTCTGCCGATCCACCAGTGACGGGCTGCAGTCGCTCGGCGTGGAGGTCATCGACGGCGTAGATGTCGGCGACGGCGAGTCGGTCCACGGGCTCAAGGAGCGACTGAGCGGCCGGCCAATCGACGTCCTGATCAACAACGCCGGCATTCTGCGCCGCGACCAGTTCGGTGACATCGACTACGACACGATGATCGAGCAGTTCCAGGTGAACACGCTGGGTCCGCTGCGCGTCACCGAGGCACTCAGGGACAACCTGTCCAAAGGCTCGAAGGTTGCCATCATCACGAGCCGCGTGGGTTCCATTGAGGACAACGGATCGGGCGGCGTCTGGGGTTACCGCACATCGAAGACGGCCGTTAACATGGTGGGCACCAACCTGAAGCACGAACTGAAGCCTCGCGGAATCGCCGTCGCACTGCTGCATCCCGGCCTGGTCGCCACCGAGATGACCGGCGGCAGCGGCATCGATGCGGAAATCTCTGCGGCCGGCCTGCTGCAGCGCATCGATGAGCTGAACCTGGATAACAGCGGCACATTCTGGCACGCCGAAGGCTATGAATTACCCTGGTAGACGCGTTCCGACCGCCACCCGGTACGTCCTCGCGTCGCTGCGGCCCTCCGCTTTAATCGCGATGATGTTCTGAAACATCCTGCAGCTGTTCATGAGCCGCGATTGGCTGAACACAAAACGGGAACAACGAAAAAGGGGCCGATCGGCCCCTTCTTTATTCCACAACGCGTTTTTTGCACAACGCACTCGCGAGTGATTGGTCTCTCACACGGCCGAGACCACCTCAACGCCACCCATGTAGGGTTTGAGTGCGTCTGGCACCGCGATACTGCCGTCTGCTTGCTGATAGTTCTCCATGACCGCGATCAGCGCGCGTCCGGCTGCGACTCCGGAACCGTTCAGCGTGTGAATGAGCTCGGGTCTACCCGTCTCGACGTTACGCACCCTGCCCTTCATGCGACGCGCCTGGAAGTCACGGCAGTTGCTGCAAGACGAAATCTCACGATACCGCTGCTGGCCGGGCAGCCAGACTTCGATATCGTACGTCTTCGCCGCCGAGAATCCGATGTCCCCGGCGCACAGCGTGATGACTCGGTACGGCAGCTCGAGGCGTTGCAGGACCGTCTCCGCAGCCTGCGTCATCGCCTCGTGCAATTCATCCGACTGCGCAGACGTCGCGAGGTTGACGAGCTCGACCTTCTCGAACTGGTGCTGGCGTATCATGCCGCGCGTGTCCTGGCCGTGTGAGCCTGCCTCAGAGCGGAAGCACGGCGTGTGCGCCGTAAACTTCAGCGGTAGCTCATCGGCCTCGAAGATGCGTTCGCGACCGAGGTTGGTCAGGGGCACCTCCGCCGTTGGAATGAGATAAAACGGTGTCTCGGTCGTCGTCTTGTACAGGTCCGCTTCGAATTTCGGCAGGTTTCCGGTACCGAGGAGCGCATGCGACTGCACCAGGTAAGGCACGTACGCCTCGACGTAGTCGTGCTCGCTGACGTGAGTGTCGAGCATGAACTGGACAAGCGCCCGCTGTAATCGCGCGAGGCCGCCGCGCATCACGGCGAAACGTGCGCCCGATATCCGGCTTGCCGCGTCGAAATCGAGGCCATCGACCCCGGCGCCGAGTTCGATATGGTCCTTGATGTCGAAGTCGAATTCGCGAGGTTCGCCCCACCGCCGGACTTCAACGTTATCTTCCTCGGATGTTCCGTTCGGCACGTCGTCATCAAGCAGATTCGGCAGGCCAAGTTCGATTGCCTGCAGCTCCGATTGCACGGACTGCAACGCTGACTCTGCTGTCTCCAGTTTTTCGCCCAGGTCGTTAACGGCAGCCAGCAGCGGCTCGATATCTTCGCCCTTGGCTTTTGCCTGGCCGATGCGCTTTGCGCTCTGGTTGCGCTCGCTGCGAAGCGCCTCCGTGTCGACCTGCAGCTGCTTGCGCTTCTCTTCCAACGCCAGGTAGGCGTCGGCATCGAAGTCGAAGCCTCGACGGGCGAGGTTGGCCGCAACCATGGCCGTTTCGCCGCGCAGTAATTTTGGATCAATCATCGTTCTCGGATTCCGGGTTCTCAGCCCTGATTCGGGCCAGCTTCTCGCGGATCCTGATTTCAAGTCCGCGCGGCACGGGATGATAATACCTGTCGACGGCCATGTCCTCGGGAAAATAGCGCTCGCCGCGCGCAACGCCATCGGCCTCGTCGTGCGCATAGCGGTAGTTATCGCCGTAGCCCAGCTCCTTCATCAGGCGCGTCGGCGCGTTTCTTAAGTGCATTGGCACTTCGAGACTGCCGTGCTCTTCGACGGCGCTCGCGGCCGCTTTCGCCGCCGTGTAGACCGCGTTGCTTTTGGGCGCGCACGCGAGATAGACGACGGCCTGTGCCAGCGCAAGCTCGCCCTCCGGACTGCCGAGTCGTTCCAGCGCCTCCCAGGCATTCAGTGCGAGCTGCAGCGCTCGAGGATCGGCATTGCCGATATCCTCTGACGCGACGCGCACCATCCGCCGGGCGATGTAGAGCGGGTCGCAGCCCCCTTCGATCATGCGCATCAGCCAGTACAGCGACGCATCCGGATCCGTGCCCCGGACGGACTTGTGCAGCGCCGAGATCTGGTCGAAGAAGTGCTCGCCGCCCTTGTCGAACCGCCGCGACGTGCCGCCCGCAACGGCTTTAACCACGTCGACGCCAATCTCGCCGTCTTCCGACAGGTCACTGGCCAGCTCCAGGAAATTCAGCGCGCGTCGTGCGTCGCCGTCGGCCGCTGACGCGATCACATCGAGCGCCTCATCGTCAATCGTGTAGCGATCAGCGAGTCCCCGCTCCGGATCATCCAGTGCTCGTCTAAGGATGTCCTTCAGCTCATCGGGGGTCAGCGGTTTCAAAACGTAGACACGCGCACGCGACAGCAATGCGTTGTTCAGCTCGAACGACGGATTCTCGGTCGTCGCGCCGATGAAGGTCAGCGTGCCATCTTCGACGAAGGGCAGGAATGCGTCCTGCTGAGACTTGTTGAAGCGATGCACCTCGTCAAGAAACAGCACCGTCGCGCGGCCCTGTGCTGATCGGAGCGCACTTGCCTCACTGACCGCGGCGCGGATGTCCTTGACGCCCGCCATGACGGCCGACAGCGCAATAAAATGCGCCTCTGACGCTCGCGCCAGCATCCTGGCCAGCGTCGTCTTGCCGGTACCCGGCGGCCCCCAGAACACCATCGAATGAAGCCGACGCCGTTCGATCGCGCGTCGCAGCGGTTGCTCCGGACCCAACAGGTGGGACTGCCCGAAGTAGCCTTCCAACGAGGTTGGGCGCATACGGTCAGCCAGCGGACGGCCCTCGAGTGCGGCCTCGGATTCCCGTGTGTCGGGTGGCGGTTCCATACCAGCGAACAGATCAGTCAACGGAGCGACGTCCAAACTGCCGATCGAACCAGGATTCCGTGCGAGCACTCCAGCCTGCCAGCCAGAAGCGCACAATCACATAGCCCACCAGGATGCCGACAAGGTTAGCGGCCACATCGATGGCGTCTCGTGTACGGTAGCCGACGACTCCCTGGCAAATTTCGATAAGCACACCGAATAACGCAAGGCCAAGGAGTATTTTCCAGAAACCCTGCTGCGCGTACTGGCCGCCGAACCAGGTCGTCATGATCGCGAACGTCACGGCATGCACCAACTTGTCGTCACCTTGCGTCCACTGCGAGATCGGCAACCCACCCGGCCAGAGCAGACTCGACGGAACCAAGGCCGCCAGGAACACAGCACCGAGCAGGGCCAGCCCGGCGATTCGCCATTGCGTCAGGTAACGCAGTGGCAACATCATTCGATAGCCGCACTCGCCGGGGTGCCGATCAGGTCGGCAAATTCCGGTATCTCAAACTCAAACCTCGAGGGCTCGAGCGCAGGATTCACCCTGACGTCCTCCAGCTGGACGAGCGTCCTCTGTCCGAGATTGTCGAAGAACACCATGCGATACAGCACGTCATCGAGGAAGCCGAGTTCCATGCGATCGAAGCCCGCGTCGGCATCTCGCGGTTCCAATCGGACCCAGTAGTAGTCCGCCTCCTGGTAGCTCTCGATGTACTCAAACTGATCGAAAGCATCGCTTGCTCCGCTCAAGATCAGCGCCGGCGTGTTGCTGAGCGCAGTGGCCTGCGGCTTTACCGTAACCTGCTCGAGGTCGACGTCGTAATTCCAGATATTGACGCCGTCGGCGATCAGCCACTGCTCGTAGGGCTCGGTGTTGTCCCAGCGGAAGCGACCGGGCCGCAGGATCTCGACCGTGCCTTCCGTCTCATCAATGACGACGCCGTCGGCATCGACGAGCGACTGGCGAAAATTGCCGGTGAAAGATTCGATGCCGGAGACGAACGACTCGACCAGCGCGAGCCCTTTCTCCTCAGCCTCCTCGGCCTGCGGGTCCGCCGGCGCCTGAAGGGCCAGCGACAGCAACGCCGCCGCGAAACAGACTCTTCTCACGCGCTTACTCCTTTTCCGAGCCCGGCACGAGGATTTCTCGTGTTCCGTTTGGCTGCAGCGGGCCGACAAGACCCGCCGCTTCCATGGACTCCACCATTCGGGCGGCGCGGTTGTAACCGATTTTAAGCCGGCGCTGGACGCCGGAAATTGACGCTTTTCGAGTTTCCATGACTACCTGTACCGCCTGGTCGTAGAGCGGATCTGATTCGGCGTCCGCATCGTCCGGAGCAACCGGGTCGATCCCGGTCAGTCCTGGTGTTGGACTGCTTGGACCCTCCAAAATTTCATCCAGGTAGCGCGGTTTACCGCTTTTCTTCAGGTGTTTGACGACGGCGTGTACCTCGTGGTCGGCCACGAACGCCCCGTGGACGCGCACCGGCATCGACGTTCCGGGCGGCAGGAACAGCATGTCGCCATGACCGAGCAGGTTCTCGGCGCCCTGCTGATCCAGGATCGTCCGCGAGTCGACCTTCGCCGACACCTGGAACGCGATGCGGGACGGCACGTTTGCCTTGATCAGGCCGGTGATGACGTCAACCGACGGGCGCTGCGTTGCAAGCAGCATGTGAATGCCCGAGGCACGGGCCTTCTGCGCGAGCCGCGCGATCAGTTCCTCGACCTTCTTGCCGACGATCATCATCATGTCGGCGAGCTCGTCGATGATGACGACGATGTACGGCAACGGCACGAGTGTCGGGTGCTCGATTTCATTCTCCGGATCGTCGAACGGTGGTGGCGTGAATGTCGGGTCTTTGATCGGCTGGCCCGCGTCGATCGCTTCCTTGACCTTGCGGTTGTAGCCACCGATGTTACGAACGCCCAGCGCCGCCATCAGGCGATAGCGACGGTCCATCTCGGCCACACACCAGCGCAGTGAGTTGGACGCCTCCTTCATGTCAGTGACGACCGGCGTCAGCAGGTGCGGGATGTCCTCGTAGACGGACAGCTCGAGCATCTTCGGGTCGATCATGATGAGCCGGACCTGCTCGGGCTGGGTCTTGTACAGGATGCTTAAGACCATCGCGTTGATCGCGACGGACTTACCCGAACCCGTCGTGCCGGCGATCAGCAGGTGCGGCATCTTGGCGAGGTCCGCCACAACCGAGTTGCCGCCGATGTCCTTACCGAGCGCCAGCGTCAGCGGCGACGCCATGTCGTCGTAGGCCTTCGACTTCAGGATTTCGCCGAGGGTTACGAGGGCGCGGTTTTCGTTCGGAATCTCGAGGCCGACGTAGGACTTGCCCGGGATGACTTCGACGACACGCACGCTGACAATCGACAGCGAGCGCGCGAGGTCCTTAGCGAGGTTCGCGATCTGGCTGACCTTGACCCCGGGCGCCGGGTCGATTTCGAAACGGGTGATGACCGGGCCAGGCGACACGCTCTTGACCTCCACCTCGACGCCGAAGTCCCTAAGCTTCAGCTCCAGCAGCCGCGACATTGCCTCCAGCGAATCCTTGGAATAGCCTTCGGTGTGCTCCGGCGGGTCGTCCAGCAGCGCCAGGGGCGGCAGCTCGCCCGCGGCGGGTGGGTCGAACAGCGGGACCTGGCGCTCCTTCTCCGCGCGCAGGCTGGGTTCGAGCGACGGCAGCACCGGCTCGATCTTGGGGCTCTTGCGAGATGCGGTCCTCGCTTTCTCGACCTTGACGATATCTGCCCGCGCTGCCTGCTGACGGCGCCCTTCGGCCTTGTCACGGAGCTCGCCGATCTTGACCATGACGCGCTCATAGCTGTTCAGGCACCACCGCCCGATACCGTCCATGATGCTGAACCAGGACACGCCCAGAAACAGCGAGACGGAGGCGATCCACAGGAAGAACAGCAGGACCGTCGCGCCAAGCGGCTTCATGATATCGCGCAGGTTGTGGCCGACGAGTTGACCGAGGATGCCGCCCGCCGTCTCGTTAAAGGCGGCCGGCGAGAAATGCAGCGTCGACAACGCACAGCTCGTGATCAGCATCGCGACAAAGCCGGCAAACCGGAGGGAAAAGTCCATGCTCGTGAATCGCGTCTGCGTCTTCTGCTCGCGATACAACATCCAGCCGAAGTAGAAGACCATCAGCGTAAACAGGTAAGCCGGGCGACCGAACAAGTGGAACAACAGATCGGCGACGTAGGCTCCGAAGGGTCCGATGCCGTTCTGTACCGTCTGGTTACTGGTTGCCTGGCTGAACCCGGGATCGCCGGCGTCGTAAGTGAACAGCGCGAACCACAGGATCAGCGCGAGCGCGCCGAAAACATAGAGTGCGCCTTCGCGCAACGCACGATGCACCTGGAAAGAGAGGCCCGTTGTTGCCTCCGCCGCTTTTTGCGCTCTAGCCATATCTAGAATTTAACTTACTTATAACTTCCAAGTACATGAAATAAATAACTTAAATTGGACTTCTCAACAAGGAGATTCTGTGTGTGCCGCGAGACAGGCTGCCCAAGCATTCTCGGCTTATGCAAATTTCGGGTGCTCGGCCTGCGCGATTTCCCTACACTGTTTAAGCGTTAATCGCGCTTGTAACGACCCTTAAGATTTCGCTTGAAACGTGGTCCCCCGACCACATTTCGACCCTTATCCGCAGGGCCCTTTGCCACCAAGCAACGCAAGGACGAAGTATACATGAGTGACCCCAAACATTGCCGCGTACTTATCCTGGGATCAGGCCCTGCCGGCTACTCCGCGGCCGTCTATGCTGCACGTGCCAACCTCAACCCGGTCATGATCACCGGCATCGAACAAGGCGGGCAGCTGATGACGACAACGGACGTCGACAACTGGCCCGGCGATGTCGAAGGCCTGCAGGGTCCGGAACTCATGCAGCGCATGCTCAAGCACGCCGAGCGCTACGACACCGAGGTCATCAATGACCATATCCATACCGCTGACGTCACGTCGCGACCGTTCCGGCTCGAGGGCGACTACGGTGTCTACACCTGCGATGCGCTGATTATTTCGACCGGCGCGTCGGCAATGTACCTCGGGCTCGAATCGGAAGAAGCGTTTAAAGGTCGCGGCGTCTCCGCCTGCGCAACCTGCGACGGCTTTTTCTACCGGAACCAGCACGTCGCCGTCGTGGGTGGCGGCAATACCGCCGTCGAGGAAGCGCTGTACCTCGCGAATATCGCCGACAAAGTCACGCTCGTGCATCGGCGCGACGCGCTGCGCGCCGAGAAGATCCTGCAGGACCGCCTCTTTCAGAAGGCGAAGGAAGGCAAGATCGACCTGATGTGGGATCACGTCGTCGACGAGGTGACCGGCGTCGACGCCGGCGTCACCGGCCTGCGCGTCAAGAACGTCAAAGACGACAGCACAACGGACCTGTCGCTGTCCGGCGTCTTCATCGCAATAGGTCACAAACCGAACACCAGCCTGTTTGACGGTCAGCTCGACATGAAGAATGGCTACATCATTGTGCGCTCCGGCATCGAGGGCGACGCAACGGCGACCAGCGTGCCCGGCGTCTATGCCGCCGGCGACGTCGCGGACCAGGTCTATCGACAGGCGATCACGTCGGCCGGCGCCGGCTGCATGGCCGCGCTCGACGCTGAGAAGTATCTCGACGCGCTGGAATCGCAGGAGGCCACCTCCGGCGAGGTTGCCGCCTGACGACAGATGCAGGTTCGGGTTAACGCATCGATCGATGACATCGAACCGTCTGACTGGAACGAGTTGGCCGGGTCGCGCTACCCGTTCCTATCGCATGCGTTCCTCAAGGCCGCCGAAGACACGGGCTGCGTATCCGCTGAGACTGGCTGGCAGCCGCGACACCTGACACTAGAGGACGACGACGGGGCCATACTCGGCGCCATGCTCCTGTACGAGAAGTCGCACTCCTGGGGAGAGTTCGTCTTCGACTGGGCCTGGGCCAATGCCTATCACCGCGCTGGCTTCCCCTACTACCCGAAGCTCGTCTCCGCGGTCCCCTTCACACCGGCGCCCTGCCCCAAGCTGCTGCTACGCGACGATGCGGATCCCGGTCTGGCCAGGGTGCTCGTCGATGCAGGCGTGACCCTCGCTCGCGAAACGGACTGCTCTTCGTTTCACGTGTTGTTCCCCGTCGAAGACGAGTTGCCGGTTCTCGAGTCGGCCGGACTGAAAACACGCAAGGACTGCCAGTTTCACTGGCACAACCGCGGCTACTCGGACTTCGACGATTTTCTTGCCACGTTCAACGCGCGCAAGCGAAAGAAGGCGAAACGCGATCGCCGGCACGTCGAGGAGTCGGGCATTCGATTCCGCCACCTTCACGGTGAGGACATGGACCCGGCGCTGTGGGAACAGGTTTATCGACTGATCAACCTGACCTTTATGCGTCGCGGCTCCACGCACTACTTCGATCTCGACTTCTTCCTGCAAGTCAGCCGCGCGATGCCAGGCCAGGTACTCGTCATCCTGGCGGAGATCGGCGACGCCGAACCCGTTGCAGCTGCGGTGTTCTTCGAGAGCGCCGACGCGCTTTACGGGCGCTACTGGGGCAGCACCGGCAATTACAACGCCCTGCACTTCGAAACCTGCTACTACCAGGGCATCGACTACTGCATTCAGAAGGGTATCAAGCTCTTCGAACCTGGCACGCAGGGCGAGCACAAGGTCAGCAGGGGCTTCATACCCGAACCCACGTGGTCGGCTCACTGGCTCGCCCACCCTGAGTTCTTCGCCGCCATCAGCGACTACCTGGAACTCGAAATCGACGACGTTGAGCGTTACATGCGGTCGGTCGATGAGCGCAGCCCGTACCGCCGGCCCGCAGAATGAAGAACCAGCGCCTGTACTGGATCGACCCGACCAGCCCGCCGACGTCGTTCCCCGGTATCGAGTCGGCGCTCAGGGAACCGGACGGGCTGCTGGCCGTCGGCGGAGACCTGAATAGTGAGCGCCTGCTGTGTGCCTACGAACGCGGCATTTTTCCCTGGTATGTCGAAGGGCAGCCGATCCTGTGGTGGTCTCCGGACCCTCGCTGTGTACTGATCCCGGAGCGGTTCCACGTGTCGCGCCGACTGGCGAGGGACATTCGGCGTTCGGCGCTGTCGGTCACGGCGAACACGGCCTTCGAAGCGGTCATTCGCGCCTGCGCCGAACCGCGCGAGCACCAGGATGGGACCTGGATCACCGCGGACATGCTGGATGCCTACTGCCGCTTGCACGACGAGGGATGGGCACACTCGGTCGAGGTCTGGCTCGGCGATCGCCTCGTCGGCGGAATTTATGGCGTGGCCATCGACCGCGTGTTCTTCGGCGAATCGATGTTCAGCCGCGAAACCAATGCCTCGAAGATCGCCTTTTATGCGGTGTGCCGCTGGGGGTTGGAGCGCGGAATCCGACTGGTCGACTGCCAGGTCGAATCGCCGCATCTGCTGACGCTGGGTGCCAGGACGATGCCGCGCAATGAATTCGCGATGCGCCTGCGCGAGCTCTGCACGTCGCGGACGCCATTGGGCGGGCTTCCGGTGGAGCCGGTCGCCGCCAACAATCTGTTGTGATGCCGACGGTTTCGTTGCAATAAGGCCACCATTTCTGCACAATTCGCGGCCTTGAAGTACAGGAGCCAAACGCTTGGCGAAAGAAGAAGCAATCCAGATGGAAGGTGTCGTCGTTGAGACGCTGCCGAAGACCAAGTTTCGAGTCGAACTCGAGAACGGTCACGTTGTGCTCGCCCATATCTCGGGCAAGATGCGCAAGAACTACATTCGTATCCTCACCGGTGACAAGGTGACAGTCGAACTGACGCCCTACGATCTCAGCAAGGGTCGCATCGTCTACCGCGGCCGTTAACAGCGTCCGGGCCGCCTGCGCGGCCCCCTCACGGGCTGACCTGCCCACCCGACAGTCAACTACTCCTCGCTTAAGTGCTCCAGCTCCTTGATAGCCGGCTCGGCGTCGAGTCGCAGCTTGCCGTCAGGCGTCAGAGTGATGCGTACGTGACCACCCTCTTCGAGTTTGCCGAACAGGAGTTCCTCGGCCAGCGGTCGCTTGATGTGTTCCTGGATGATGCGTGACATCGGGCGCGCACCCATCTTCGGGTCGTAGCCTCGCTCCGCGATCCAGTCCCTGGCCGCGTCGTCCAGTTCGATCGTGACGTCGTTGCTATCGAGCTTGGCCTCGAGTTCGACGATCAGCTTGTCGACGACGCGTTTGATGGACTTGATGTCCAGCGACGCGAACTGAATGATGGCGTCAAGCCGGTTCCTGAACTCCGGCGTAAACGACTTCTTCAGGATTTCCATGCCGTCCGTGCTGTGATCCTGCTGCGTGAACCCGATCGAGGCCCTGCTCATCTCGGCAGCGCCGGCGTTCGTTGTCATGACGATGATCGCGTTGCGGAAATCCGCCTTGCGGCCATTGTTGTCAGTCAGCGTACCGTGGTCCATGACCTGCAGCAGCAGGTTGAAGACTTCCGGATGCGCCTTCTCGATCTCGTCGAGCAGGATGACGGCGTGCGGGTTCTTCGTGACCGCCTCGGTCAACAGACCGCCCTGGTCGAAGCCCACGTAGCCCGGCGGCGCACCGATCAGGCGCGACACCGTGTGCCGCTCCATGTACTCGGACATGTCGAAGCGAATCAGCTCGACGCCCATCGACATCGCGAGCTGGCGGGTGACTTCGGTCTTGCCAACGCCGGTCGGACCGGCAAACAGGAACATGCCGATCGGCTTGTCGTCGTCGCGCAGCCCTGAGCGCGACATCTTGATCGACGACGCCAGCGCTTCGATTGCGGGATCCTGGCCGAAGATCACGAGCTTCAGGTCGCGTTCCAGCGTCCGCAGCGAGTCCCGATCCGATGCAGACACACTCTTGGCCGGTATGCGCGCCATCCGCGCGACGATGTTCTCCACCATTTCGACCGTGACCGTGTCCGGGCGCTCATCGGCCGGCTGCAGCCTCAGGTTCGCGCCGGCCTCGTCGATGACGTCGATGGCCTTGTCAGGCAGCCGACGATCGTTGATGTGTTTCAACGCCAGGTCGGCCGCTGCAACGAGCGCGGCCGACTCGTACTTGATCCCGTGGTGTTCTTCGAACCGGCTCTTCAATCCGTTCAGGATCTCAACCGTCTCTTCGAGCGTCGGCTCCGGCACGTCGATCTTCTGGAAGCGACGCGCAAGCGCGTGATCTTTCTCAAATATGCCGCGGTATTCTTCGTATGTGGTCGAGCCGATGCAGCGCATCTCGCCACTGGCCAGTACGGGCTTGATCAGGTTGCTCGCGTCCATGACGCCGCCCGATGCCGCACCGGCCCCGATGACCGTATGAATCTCATCGATAAACAGGACCGCACCGGGGTCTTTCTTGACCTCGGCGATGACGCCCTTCAGTCGCTTCTCGAAGTCACCGCGATACTTGGTGCCGGCAACCAGGGTTCCCATATCCAGTGCGTAGATGGTCGCGTTGCGCAGCACCTCCGGCACGCGCTCTTCGACGATCATCCGGGCGAGGCCCTCGGCGAGCGCCGTCTTGCCGACGCCGGCGTCACCGACGTACAGCGGGTTGTTCTTGCGACGACGGCACAGGATCTGCACCGTGCGTTCGATTTCGATCTCCCGACCGATGAGCGGATCGATCTTGCCGTCTATCGCCAACTGGTTCAGGTTCGTTGCGAAGCGGTCGAGCGGTGAGGCTTCGGCCTCCTCTTCACCGTCGAGCGCGGACTCGGACTCCTCTCCGCTCTGCTCGTTCTGCAGCTGCGGCATGCCGTGGGAGACGATATTGACGACATCCAGTCGCGTCACGTCCTGCAGGTTCAACAGGTACACCGCCTGCGATTGCTTCTCGCTGAATATCGCGACAAGGACATTGGCGCCGGTGACTTCCTTCTTGCCGCTGGACTGCACATGAAACACGGCACGCTGCAGTACTCGCTGGAAGCCGAGCGTGGGCTGTACGTCGTTCTCATCGTCCGGGGCCAGCGTCGGTGTCTGGTGATCGATGTACTCCGACAGCTGCTTCCTCAGGTCGGGAATGTTGGCGTCGCATTCCTTCAGGATCTCGTAGACCTTTGGAATGTCGAGCAGCGCCAGCAACAGGTGCTCGACCGTCATGAACTCGTGACGCTGGTCGCGCGCACGCTGGAAAGCCTCGTTCAAGCAGAATTCTAGTTCGCTACTAAGCATATGGATCCTCAGGATTCTTCCATCTCGCACAACAGCGGATGCTGATGCTGCTGAGCAATGCCCATGACCTGCGCAACCTTCGTTTCCGCGATGTCATAGTTGTACACGCCACAAACGCCTTTGCCTTTCGTATGCACCTCTAGCATAACCTGTGTCGCGCGAGTTCTCTCCATATTGAAAATGGACTCGAGAATATGAACGACGAATTCCATCGGCGTGTAGTCGTCATTGATTAGTACCACACGGTACAGCGGTGGTTCCTTCAATTTCGGACGAGACTCTTCCAGCGTCAGCCCAAAGCTGTCGTCTCGGTCAATGTCGGGTCGTTTTTCGCTCAACGCTTAATTCCGTTACTGGTTGTCAGAGGTCGCTGCCGGCTGTGTCCTGCAGTCGCATACGCGGTATTATATATGGGCCGGTCAGGACGATTTCAGCTGCAAATCGCATTTTTTTGCCTCGGGGCCGCCAAACCGTCATGAATACGTGGTATTCCGGGCACATATCTCATTAAGAAATATAGGAAAATCAGCCGAATCGCTGTTGTTTCTCGAATTGATCAACCCTTATTATTCGGCTACTGCGTTTAAGCGTTCAGGAATGGAATTTTACACCCGGCTTGATTATGGCTTCTGATCCGAAATGGTCCGACCTGACCAGTGGCGATTCCGCGCGTACGATCGCTGCGGCCAATCAGTTATTGCCGTTCTGGGTCAGCCTGATCCTGGTCGTCATCATCGCGTGGCAGCTCGCCTCTGTGTTCTGGTCGTTCATGCCCGGCTCGTCAGCGGGTGACAGCGTCAGTGTGCCGACGTCGCAGATACCCACGGCGAGCAGCGGAGGCAGCAGCGCGGACGTGCAGTCTATCGCCAATGCCAGCATCTTCGGCGAGGCGGACCCCGACGAGGTCATCGTCCAGGAACCCGTGCTGCAGGAAGGACCCGACCTCGAAGAAACCAAGATCAACCTGACACTCAAGGGCACTATCGCAGCGGACATCGAACAGGCATCGGCCGCGGTCATCTCTCTCGGCAGCGGCGACGACCAGGTCTTCAGCATCGGTGATGCGGTGACCTCCGGCGCGCGACTGCATGCCGTCTACTCGGATCGCGTCGTACTGAACGAAAACGGTCGCCTGACGGCGCTCTACCTGCCCGAAGATTACAAGGCGTCACCGCGACCGCCTGCCCGTCGTTCCGGGGTCAGACGCCAGCAGGCACCGGCCCGTACGGCACCGACGGAGAGCATCCAGTCGGTCGTGTCCAATAACGCCGCTCGCCTGTCGGACGTGATCCGACCGACGCCGTATTTCGTCAATGGCCAGCAGCAGGGTTACCGGGTTTATCCCGGCCGCGACCGCCGCCAGTTCGCGGCGCTCGGACTCAGGGCCGGCGATCTGATCAAAGACATCGACGGCCAGGCGCTGACCAATCCTCAGCAGGCGATGCAGATCTTCCAGTCGCTTGGCAGCGCCTCTCAGGTTACAGTCACCGTCGAGCGAGACGGTCAGCCCACGACGATACTGCTGACGACCGATCAGATAGCGGCAGACGACGCGCCGGGAAGCGACGGTGCCAACGAATAACAACAGGCTAAGACACTCGATGAAAAGAAAGACCGTCAAAACGACGACCACCTGTCTCGCACTGCTCGGCGCGGTGATGATGCTCTCATCCACGGCGTCCGCGCAGCAGGCAATGAGCACGCTGAACTTCAAAGACGCCAACATTCGCCAGATCGTCGAGGCTGTCGCCGAGATTACCGGCAGGAGCTTCATCATCGACCCGAGGGTCAACGCCAGCAACGTTACGATCATCTCGTCGACACCGCTGGATCCGGACGCCTTCTACGAGGCCTTCCTGTCCGTTCTGGAGGTTCACCAGCTCGCAGCCATTACGTCCGGCGACGTGATCAAGATCATCCCGAATGCGACGGCCCGTCAGGGCGCAGGACCCATCGGCACCGCGGGCGCCCAGGGCGCCGATGACATCGTCACACAGGTCATCGAGGTTCAGAACGTCGGCGCAGCACAGCTGGTGCCGATCCTGCGGCCGCTCGTGCCGCAGTTCGGTCACCTCGTCGCCCACTCCGGGTCGAACATGCTGATCATTTCTGACCGCGCCGCCAACGTCGCCCGTATCGCTACGATCATTCGTCGTATCGATCGCGCGACGGAGAGCGACATCGAAGTCGTACCGCTCGATCACGCCTCCGCCGCCGAGATCGTCCGGGTTCTGACGTCGCTGACGGCGACGCCGCGCGCAGACGGCGCGCCGGTCTCGACGACGCTGGTCGCCGACGCTCGGACCAACAGCATCCTGATCGGCGGCGACAAGAGCGAGCGGCTCCGTGTGCGCACGCTGGTCGCACACCTCGACACGCCGCTGCAGGACGGTGGCGACACGCAGGTCCGCTATCTTCGCTACGCCGATGCCGAAGACCTGGCGACGAAGCTGCAGACGCACTTCACACAGACGACCGCCGCTGCGCAAGGCGCGGCCGGGGCAGCCTCCACCACTGACAACATCAACATCTTCGCCGACACACAGACAAACGCGCTCGTGATCAACGCACCGCCGAAGACGATGCGCGCCATGATGCAGATTGTCGACAAACTCGACATCCGCCGGGCACAGGTCCTGGTTGAGGCCATCATCGTCGAAGTAATAGCCGACGACCAGGCGCAGCTGGGCGTCACCTGGGCCGTCGAGGGCACCGGTGACAACACGCCGATCGGCATCACCAACTTCCCTGGCGGCGGCACTGGCATTATCGATCTCGCCACAGCCGCGGGCGGCGGTGAGAACGCGGCAAACGCGGTAGGGGCAATCAGCCCGGGCGTCACCGTCGGCGTCGGACGAATCAGCGATACCGGAATCAGTTTCGCCGCCGTCCTGAGTGCGCTCGAGGCGGACGCCGACACGAACATCATCTCGACCCCGTCGATCGTCACGACCGACAACGAGGAAGCGAGCATCAACGTCGGGCAGGAAGTTCCGTTTGTTACCGGCTCGTTCACGAACACCGGCGGCAATACAAACGGCGGTGTAAACCCGTTTCAGACGATCCAACGCGAGCAGATCGGCGTCAAGCTGGCAATCACGCCGCAGATCAACGAAGGCGACAGCATGCTGCTGAAGATTTCGCAAGAGATCTCGAGCATCTCGCAATCGGCGGCAAGCGCCGTGGACCTGATTACGAACGAGCGCATAGTCGAAACCACCGTTATTGTCGATGACGGACAGATTCTTGTGCTGGGCGGGCTGCTCGAAGACACGCTGCGGGAGAGCGATCAACGCGTGCCCATACTCGGAAACGTACCGCTGCTGGGCAACCTGTTCCGCGCTCGCAAGACCGAGAAGCTCAAAACCAACCTGATGATCTTCATTCGGCCGAAGATTCTGCGTGACTCGGTAACGACAGCAGTCGAGACCAATCAGAAGTACAACCTGATCCGTGAGATTCAGCAGGGTCGACGCGACGATGCCCCGGCCCTGATGCCGGGCGCGGAGCGCCCGATGCTTCCGCCACTCGAGGAGCCTGCCGCCGAGGGGCAGGACCAAGAACAGGAACAGCCCTGATCGATGGCAGCGGAAACGGAAATCGTGCTGGAAACACCGGGTGCTGAGGCGTCGGAAACCGCCATACCCGAGAAAAACCTGCCCTTCTCGTTCGCGAAGCGACACGGTGTGCTGATTCGCTCCTACGAAGACGATGCGGCGGATGCCGTCTACCGGACCGGCACGTCGCCGCTGAGCCTCGCCGAGGTCCGACGCTTCGCAGGTGTGCCGGTCAGGTTCGAACGCGTTTCCGACGAGCTGTTCGACAGCATCCTGCAAGCCTCGTACGAGCAAGGCAGCCAGCAGGCAATGCAGATGGTCGATGGCCTGGACGACGAGATCAATCTCGACAAGGTCGCCCAGGAGCTGAACGAACCCTCTGACCTGCTCGAGAGCGACGACGATGCCCCAATCATTCGCTTTATCAACGCCGTGTTGACCGAAGCCGTCAAGGACAACGCGTCAGACGTACACATCGAGCCGTACGAGAATCGCCTGGGTGTGCGTTTCAGGGTCGACGGTGTCCTCAAAGAGGTCCTGCAGACAAACCGGGCGCTAGCGCCACTGGTCGTCTCACGCATCAAGGTCATGTCAAAACTCGACATCGCCGAGAAGCGGCTCCCGCAGGACGGTCGAATCTCGCTGAAGATCGCGGGGCGCGCCGTCGATGTACGCGTCTCGACGCTGCCCTCCGGGCACGGTGAGCGGGTTGTCCTCCGACTGCTCGACAAGCAGGCGGGTCGACTCAACCTGTTGTCCCTCGGCATGGTCGAAACCGCGCAGAAACGCATGGATGACATCATCCACAAGCCGCACGGAATCATCCTCGTCACCGGTCCAACGGGTTCGGGAAAGACCACGACGCTGTACGCCGCACTCGAGCGAATCAACGACAACAGTCGCAATATCATGACGGTCGAAGACCCGATCGAGTACTTCATCGACGGCATCGGCCAGACGCAGGTCAATACCAAGGTCGAGATGACCTTCGCGCGCGGCCTGCGCGCGATCCTCCGACAAGACCCCGATGTCGTCATGGTCGGTGAGATTCGCGACCTTGAGACGGCAGAGATCGCCGTACAGGCGAGTCTGACGGGACACCTCGTGCTGTCGACACTGCATACCAACACGGCCGCAGGCGCCGTGACGCGACTCAGGGACATGGGCGTCGAACCGTTCCTGCTGTCCTCGTCGCTGATCGGTGTGCTCGCACAGCGTCTCGTCCGCGTGCTCGACGACAAGACGAAGGTTCCCTACAAGGCAACCGAGTATGAGTGCACGGTACTCGGCGCCGACCCCGCCGATCCGCCCACGCTGTACAAGCCGGGCCCGGGCCCCAACGACGGCTTTGTCGGCCGTACCGGCATCTACGAGCTGCTTGCGGTCGACGACAATATGCGAACGATGATCCATGACGGCGTCAGCGAGCAGGAACTCGAACGCTATGCTCGCAAGCATTGTGCGAGCATTCGCGCGGACGGTCGACGCAAAGTCCTGTCGGGCATCACGACACTGGAAGAAGTTCTCCGCGTCACTCGCGAGGACTAGCGGACTCGGGCAATGGGTGCATACGAATTCGTAGCGCTGGATAAGTCCGGCAAAGAATCCAAGGGTTTGATCGAAGGCGATACGCCCAAGCACGTACGACAGCTGTTGCGCGAGCGTCGACTGACACCCCTGCAGGTCACCGAAGTCGCGAAGAAGGAAGCGAGCCGCCAGAGCGGTGGCTTTTCCCTGCGCCGCGGCATGAGTGCCGGCGAACTCGCTTTGATCACGCGTCAGCTCGCGTCACTGTCTCAATCCGGACTGCCGCTCGAAGAATCCCTGCTCGCCGTATCGCAGCAGAACGAACAGCCGCGGACCAAGAGCATCCTCCTCGGCGTTCGCGCCAAGGTCATGGAGGGCCATACGCTCGCCGATGGCCTGGCCGAGTTTCCACAGGCCTTCCCGGACCTCTATCGGGCGACGGTAGCCGCCGGCGAACAATCGGGGCACCTCGATGTCGTGCTGGAACGACTCGCGGATTACACCGAGTCGCGACATGAGCTGAAACAGCGCATCACGAACGCGATGATCTACCCTATCGCGCTGGTCATCATGGCGGCTGCGATTATCGGCTTCATGCTGGCCACCGTCGTACCGCGCATCGTCACGGTGTTCGAGAATACTGCTGCTGAACTGCCGGGACTGACTCGCGGCATGATCACATTGAGCGATTTCCTGCGGAACCAGTGGTTCCTGCTGATTATCGGCATCGCAGCGGCCGGCTACGGCGTCTGGTGGCTGTTGCAAAGGGAGGGGCCGCGCCGCCGATATCACCGCTTGCTGCTTCGGCTGCCCCTGACGAGCAAGCTGACGCGTGGCATCAACACGGCGCGCTTCACGCGGACGTTCAGCATTCTGGCCGGCAGTGGCGTTCCGGTCCTCGAAGCGATGAAGATCTCCGCGGCCGTTATCGAGAATGTGCCGATGCGAGAAGCGGTCGTCGAAGCCAGTTTACGCGTTCGCGAGGGCGGCTCTATCAGCCGCTCCCTCGAGACCAGCAAGCTGTTCCCGCCGATGATGATCCACCTGATCGCCAGTGGCGAGGCCGGCGGTAAACTCGAGGAGATGCTGCAACGCTCGGCCGCCGGTCAGGAGCGTGAGGTCGATGGCCTGATCGCTGCCCTGCTCGGCATTTTGCAGCCGCTGCTGATCGTTTTGATGGGCGCAATCGTGCTGACGATCGTCCTGGCGATCCTGTTGCCTATCTTCGAAATCAACAACCTGATCCAGTAAACGCGTCGCCGACCGGGCGCCCCTGCACCCCGGTTGATCAAAGCACCCTGAATTTTGCGATTTGCGCGGTTGCGCCAGCTTTTTTTTCGCGGTATATCGTCAAACGAGACTCAAGTTTCCAGCCTTCTGAGCGATATGCTTTTTGTTGCAAGGGGATTCAGCAATGATGGGTGAAACGGGCGACACGACTGAGGAAGTTGACGATCTTGATTCAGACCTTGAGTCTGAAGAAGAGATTATGGGCGATGACGACGATGACAATGCGGAGGTCATGACCGCGGAGATCAACGTCGAGGAGCTGGTCGCCAAGATCGACAAGCAGGACGGGAATGAGCTTGAACGCAAAAAAGCCGTGAAGCGCAGGCTTGACCAGATCGAGGAACATCGCAAAGAGATGGAAGATCTGGATTCTACGTATAACTTCAACCTCGACGACGATCTTTAGGCGCAAAGACCGCTCAGACCGCCTCCAGCGTCGTTGAGCGTCAAAACGAATGTGTCAAGTTCATTCAGTACGCTCCGCATCCGTTTTGACCCTCGCCTAGCTGGCGACGCCCTGAGCGATCTCTCAAGCTCTTCTCGTCAACTGGCGACCTTCGCCTCGCTCCAACCAGAATGAAGCACTTCTGAGCTTTACCACGTAGGCAGACCCACCAGGGCATAACCGCGCCCGCACATCTGATTTGATATTCGCCTGGCTGGCGACGCCCTGAGCGATCCCTCGAGCTCTTCTCATTCCGAAAGAGATGAAGCGAATATCAGGCGCCGGGGCGAAACGCACGGATGACCTCTTCATTGGTTTCAAGTCGCGGTCCGTCGATGAGGTCTATGCAATACGGCACAGCAGGAAAGACCGCGTCGAGACACTCGCGGATCGCCTTGGGGCGTCCCGGCAGGTTGAGAACGAGCGTGCGTCCACGAATGCCCGCCGTCTGACGCGAGAGGATGGCAGTTGGGACATAGTTCAACGAGGTCGTGCGCATCAGCTCGCCGAAGCCGGGCAGCATTTTCTGGCATACGGCCTCG
>JAAUXY010184607.1_pt1 | contig 21641 bp, 5 predicted proteins | sample 7278121 | NCBI WGS metagenome assembly JAAUXY01 (sample SAMN14350117, study PRJNA611818) | marine sediment metagenome | isolation source: surface marine sediment (1.8m) | place: French Polynesia: Moorea | collected 2018-08 | reverse complement strand
TGTGCCGATCCGAGAGCTCAGGCGACGGATCCGCCGGCGCCGCTGGCAAGAGAAGGAGCTGGCGGTCGATCCGGCCTTCTTCACCGCCTTGACCACCGTCCTGCCGCGGATTCGAGACGTCCGCATCAGGCCCAAGGGCTACCGGGCCTGCAATGAGCTGGCGCTCTTCCGCTATGACGTGCTGCTCCAGCTCGACGATGTGCCGCCCGCCGCCGAAACTGCCGTGAACTCGATCCGATGGCTCGACGGCCAGAGGCAGCGGCTGACCCTGCCGGCCGTTCGCCGGCTACTCGAGAAACAAGCGCCCTCCGTCCTCGGCCTGCTGCGGGTACCGAACCGACGCCTGAGCAAAGAAACCGCGCTCGTCCAGCTGCTGGCGGAGTCAGCCGAGATCGGGGGTAAGTCCCTCGAAACCGTCGCCGATCTCGAGGAGGAGCTGCGCGGCAGACCGAGAACCGGCATCGACCCGATCGATTTTCTCGACCTCGCCCGCGAGAACGGCTATCGCGCCGAGCTGAGCTGGCTCGACTCGACGGCCGACGGCAGCTATCACGTGCTGTTGACCCGGCGAGGGCAGTCAGCCGTCAGTAACGGCGCCGTCAGCAACGGCTCGGTCACTGGACCGTTCCCGTCGCCGCGGGTCCAAACCCCCGCGCCCTGGAGCGTCTACGGCAACAATCCCTTGGGGGATCGTGTCGATCAGGCCCTGGCGGCGGACTTGCGCCAGCATCTGCGCCAGCGGTTACCGAGCTATATGGCGCCGGCCACCTTCGTGATGCTCGATCGACTGCCGATGACTCCCAGCGGCAAAATCGACCACCGGGCCCTGCCGCCGGCCGAGACCCGGCGGCCCGATTCAAGAGGATCATTCCAGAAGCCTCGAGGCCCGATCGAGACGGCCCTGATCGACATCTGGACCGAGGTCCTCGGTGTCGAGGGGCTCGGGATTCGCGACAACTACTTCGCGCTCGGCGGCGACTCTATTCTCAGCATTCAGATCGTCGGCAAAGCCCATCAGCGAGGATTGCGGATCACGCCGCGAGACCTGTTCCTGCACCAGACGGTGGCCGAGTTGGCCCTGGCCATGCGGGCGACGCGCCCCGCCACGGAAAAGCCGACGAGCGCCACACCGTCACTTCAACCGGCACAAGCCCGGCCGGTCGAAGAGATCCCCCTGCTACCGATCCAGCGCTGGTTCCTCGAGCGTCAACTGCCCGAGCCATGGCACTACAACTGGGCGCAGCTGGTCAGGCTTCGCCAGCGGCTGACGCCGGAGCTTCTGGCGACCGCTGTCGCCCATCTGGCAGATCATCATGACGCTCTGCGCATGCGCTTCGTTCGCGAGCGCGACGTCTGGCACCAGCGGGTATCACGCCGCAACGACCGGCCGGTCAGTTGGATCGACGTCGAGCGTTTGACCGAAGGGGATGCCGACGCCGCGATCGACGCCGCCGCGGTCGACCTGCAGCCGAGTCTGGATCTGACGGCCGGCCCGCTGTTCAGGGCGATCTGTTTCGACGCCGGCGCTGAGCGCTCTCAAAAGCTGCTGTTTCAGGTTCATCATCTGGTGATCGACGGCATCTCCTGGGCGGTCCTCTTCGAGGACCTCGAGCACGCGTGCCTTCAGCTCCTCGACCGACGGCCGGTGTCGCTGCCGCCCAAGACCGCCTCACTCAGGCATTGGGCCGAGCATCTGGCCGCCGATGCTCGGTCACCCACAACCCGTGGCGAGCTCGAATTCTGGTCGAAGCCGAGAGCGGCGACGCTACTGCCGAGAGACAAAGCCGGCTCCAATACGATGGCCTCGGCGGTGACGATCACTACCCACCTCGACGCTGAAACCACCCGGCAACTCCTGCAGCGAGTGCCCTCCGCCTACCGGACCCGGACCCTGGAAGTCGTGCTGACCGCGCTGGTTCGGGCCTTCAAGCGCTGGACCGGCCGGCGGTCGCTGAGGGTCGAGCTCGAAGGCCACGGACGAGAACCTGATCTGATCTCAGGCGCCCAAGGCCTGAATCTGTCGCGCACCGTCGGTTGGCTCGCTACCACCTTCCCGGTGACCCTGGAAACAGGCGACTCCCACGACGAGCGCCAAGCGCTCAAAGCCGTCAAGGAACAGCTGCGTCAGCTACCCCGACGCGGGATCGGCCACGGGCTCTTGCGCTATCCGCTCGAGCACACCCCTGGCGACACCCAACTGGCCCGGTGGGATGATCCTGAGGTTGCCTTCGACTACCTGGGCCCGCTGGACTCGCCGTTCTCGAGCACCTCTCTCTTCGAACCCCGCGAAGCGCCGCCCTGGGTGCTCGAAACCCGGCTGGGTGAACGCGGTCATGTCTTCGAGATCCACTGTGGCATTCGCGAGTCGCGCTTGCTCATGGAGTGGACCTACAGCCGTGAGCTGCACCACGCGTCCACCGTCGAGGCGCTGGCCCACGGCTGTATGAGCGAGCTCAGGACGCTGATCGCCCATTGTCTATCGAGCCGTGCCGGAGGCGTCACGCCTTCCGACTTTCCGCTGGCGCCCCTCGATCAGGAGCAACTCGACTCGATCGTCGCCGCCTCGCCCGACCCCAGAGCCATCGAGGACATCTACCCGCTTTCGCCGATGCAGGAAGGCATGTTGCTGCACAGTCGGCTGGCCGCGGGATCCACGATCTACTTCGAGCAAGCCAGCTGGGAGATCGGCCCCGACCTCGACGTCGCTTGCTTTCAGCAGGCCTGGGAGCTGCTCTTCGAGCGTCATGCGATCTTGCGAACCGGCTTTGCCTGGCAAGGTCTGCCGCGGCCCGTGCAAATCGTCTGGCGAGGCCTGGCCTTACCGTGGCAGGAGTTACCGTGGCAGGAAGATGACTGTTCCGCCGAAGAGAATCCCCAGGAACGCTTCGACGACTTGCTGAAAGCCGACCGCGGACGCGGCTTCGACCTGACCCGCGCACCCTTGATGCGTCTGACTCTGGTGCGATTCCGCGAGCGACACGGCGACGAGCGCTATCGCTTCATCTGGAGCTCCCATCACCTCTTGACCGACGGCTGGTCCACCCCGGTGCTATTCGAGGAGCTGTCCGAGGTCTACCAGGCCCTGTGCCGGGGCAAAGCGCCGCGCCTGCCGATGCCAAGACCCTATCGGGACTTCATCGCATGGCTCCAACAGCAGGACCTGGTCGGCGCGAAGTCCTTCTGGCGGCGTCGATTGGCAGGCTTCTCGGCCCCGACCTTGATCGCGGCGAACGCGCCTCACGCTCCGACCGGTAGCGGCGCCGAGCCTTCAGAGCTAGGCCTTCGCTTGTCGGCGTCGGCAACCGCCCGGCTCGAGCGATTCGCGCGGTCCCGGCGAGTGACTCTCAACACCGTTGCCCAGGCCGCCTGGACGCTGCTCTTATCAGGGCATTGCGGCACCGACGACGTCGTCTTCGGAGTCACCCTTTCCGGCCGACCGCCGGCGCTAACCGGCTCCGACGCGATGGTCGGAATGTTCATCAACACACTGCCCGCACGTTTCGAGATCGACGGTCATCAGCCCCTCACCGCCTGGCTGGAACGGTTGCAGAAGCATCAGCTGGACCTCCATCAGGTTCAGCACAGCCCGCTGGTCGAAATCCAGAAATGGAGCGAGGTGCCGTCGCCGCAACCGCTGTTCGACCACATTCTGGTGGTCGAGAACTATCCCCTGCGGGGACAGCGCAAATTGATGGAGCTCAGCGACCAGGGTTCGTTCAGCCATACCAACTATCCGCTGACCGTCTACGTGCTGCCCGGCGACCAGCTCCAACTGGCGATGAGCTTCGACGCCGAACGCCTGGGCCGCGCCACCGTCGGCCGGCTGCTCAATAGGTTCAGGCATCTCCTGAGCGACCTGCCGGCGCACGCCGAAGGCACCGTCGCCGAGATCCCCGCCATGGATCGCGTCGAGCGCCATCAACAGCTGGTGGAGTGGAATGACACCAGGGCCACCGCCGCCACCGAGGTGCCAGCCACCTCGGTCACGGTGCCAGCCACCTCGGTCACGGATCTCTTCGAGCTCCAGGCCGAGGCTCGCCCCGAGGCCATCGCCGTGGCCTCCGCCGAACGCGACGGGCTCCATCTCAGCTATCGGCGGCTCGAGCAAAGGAGTGATCGACTGGCCCGTCGCCTGACGGCTCGGGGAGTCGCCCCCGACCGGGTGGTGGCGATCGACCTGCCGCCCGGAACAGCCCTGCTGGTCGCCATCCTGGCGATCCTCAAAGCGGGTGGGGCTTGCCTGCCCCTCGACCGGCGACACCCCGAACGACGGCGGCGACTGATGCTCGAGGACTCACGGGCGGCCTGGTTGCTGAGCGATGCCCGGGGACGGGCGATGGCCGGAGTCGAGACCCTCCGCCTCAACCCAGACGGCTCGATGATCAGCCCTCAAGTCGCGAAAACCTCCGTCCGGCCGGTGGCCGGAAGGCCGCATAACCTGGCATTTGTGGTCTACACCTCGGGCTCCACCGGGCGACCCAAGGGCGTCGCCATGGGCCACGGCTGTCTCTCTCGCTTGATCTCCTGGCATCTCGCCCAGCCGGGGCTCCGCGAGCCCCGGCGAACGCTGCGCTTCGCCGCCATCGGTTTTGACGTCCTGTTTCAGGAAATCTTCGCCACCTGGTGCTCAGGGGGAACCCTGGTGGTGATTTCGGATCGCCAGCGCCGCGACCCCCAAGCCCTCGGGACACTGATCGATCGGGCCGCCGTCGAGAGGCTCTTTCTTCCACCGGTAGCGCTGAGTCAACTCGCCGGCGCGACGATCGAATCCGATGGGGCGACGCCCCCGACCTCGGCACGCCCCCTCGAAATCATCGCGGCCGGGGAACAGCTGCGACTGACGCCGCCAGTCGTCTCGTTCCTGCAGGCACGGCCGGGCTCCAAGCTTCATAATCACTATGGCCCGTCCGAGACCCACGTGGTCACGGCCCAGCGGGTCCCGGCGTCTTCGGTTGCCCCGCCGATCGGCAGGCCGATCGACGGCAGCCGGGCCTACCTGGTCCGTGCCGATCTGAGCCCGGCGCCGATCGGAGCGATCGGCGAATTGCTGATCGCCGGTGACGGCCTGGCCAGGGGCTATCTCGCACGCCCGGCGCTAACCGCCCTTCGCTTCGTACCAGACCCTTTCGATCCTGCCGGTGGCCGCCTCTACCGAACCGGCGACCTGGGCCGCTACTCGCCGGACGGAGCGATCGACTTTCTCGGCCGCGCCGATCGTCAGATCAAAGTGCGAGGACACCGCGTCGAGCCCGGAGAGATCGAAGCGGTCTTGGGTCGGCATCCCGCGGTTCGAACGGCAGCCGTCGTCTTCGGGCGCCGGCCGACGGACGAGGACTCACGCCTGGTGGCCTACGTTGTCCTCATCCACGACCCGGCCAATCCCGGGCGAGGCCAGCCGCGCCCCCAAACGGCGGGGGGGCTCCGCGCCTTCACTTCCGCTGGGCTGCCGGACTTCATGGTGCCCACGGCCTGGGTTTTCGTCGACGCGCTGCCCCTGACGCCGAGCGGCAAGGTCGATCGGCTGGCGCTGTCCCGGCGGCCGATCGCTGCAGCCGAATCCCAGCCAGGCGACCCGCACGGCGTGCCCAGAACCCCGATCGAGGAAATGCTGCTCGAGATCTGGAGGCCCTTGCTGGGCATCGGCGAAGCCGGTATTCACGACGACTTCTTCGCTCTCGGCGGACACTCCCTGCTGCTCACCCGGGTCGCTTCCCGCATTCGTCGTTCGTTCGGCGTCGAAGTACCCCTGTCCAGCCTGTTCGACAAGCCGACCGTGGCCGAGCTAGCCGCCGAGCTCGAGGCCGCTCTCCAGTCGTCGCAAGGACCCGACTCGCCCGCCGACCCACCTCTGGAGCGCCAGCCGAGATCCGGCCCGCCGCCGCTCTCTTTCGCCCAACAGCGACTCTGGTATCTCCATCAGCTGACTCCTGAGAGCCACGCCTACAACCTGCCGGAAGCCCTGCGTTTGCGCGGCGAGATTGACATCGCGGTTTTGCGTGGATGTATCGCTTGGATCGTCCGGCGACACGAAATCCTGCGCACGACTTTCACCAGCGGTCCAACGGGGGAAGCCCGTCAGATGATCGGTCGCCCGACTCCAGTCGATCTGCCGGTGGTCGATTTGAGACGCTTGACCTCCAGGCACCGGCAGACGGTCGCTCGCCGGCTCGCCGCGCGGGAGGCGAGGTGGACGTTCGACCTCGCCCGAGGGCCCCTGTTGCGAACCACCTTGATTCAGCTGCGCCAACGCGATCAGCTCCTGCTGATCAACCAGCATCACATCGTCTCCGACGGCTGGTCTCAGTCGATCTTCAACCGCGAGTTGGTGACGCTCTACGCGGCTGTCGTCTCCGGGCATCCTCACTCCTTGCCTGAGCTTCAGATCCAGTACGCCGACTTCGCCATCTGGCAGCAGCGGCGCCTGTCCAAAGACCTGCTGGAAGCCCACTCGGACTATTGGCTGACCCAGCTGGAGGGCGCCTCGCCTCTCCGGCACCTGACCGATCGACCGACGACGATCGGGGACAGAGCGACCCGAACCGATCCTCCCGCCGGCAGCCTGGATCTCACGCTTCCTCCGAGTCTGGCTGAGGCGTTGCAACTTTTCGGCCGCGAGAACGGAGCATCGCTGTTCATGACCGTGCTCTCGCTCCTCGTGACGCTGCTCGCACGCCATAGCGGGCAGTGGGACTTCGCGGTGGGCGCTCCGATCGCCAACCGCGGTCGCCGACAGCTGGAGGACCTGCTCGGATTCTTCGTCAACATGCTGGCTCTGCGCGCACCCGCCGAACCGGAGATCAGCTTCCTCGAGCTCGTCCAGGAGGTGCGAAGAGTCGCTCTTGAAGCTTATGCTCACCAGGACCTACCGTTCGATCGGCTGGTCAAAGCGCTCGACGACGGGCCGTCCGCCGGCATCCATCCGCTGTTCCAGGTGGTCCTCAGCCTGCAGAACACTCCTGATTCGGAGGTCGAGTTGCCGGGCCTCACGAGTCGTTCCGTCGATCTCTTCCCGCCGAGCGCCCGCTTCGACCTCGAGCTCCATCTATGGGAAGACCATGGGCAGCTGGAGGGAGTCTTCGCGTATCGAGCGGATCTCTTCGATCGTTCGACCGTCGCCCGGCTGGCACACCACCTGAAGCGGCTGGCTCGCGGCGCGACGGCTCGTCCTCGGCAGAGGCTTGCCGAGCTGCCTCTTCTCAGTCGCGCGGAACGTCATCAGTTGTTGGTCGCGACCCGCGCGAAGCGTCCCCGGGCCGCGGCGTCTCACCCGGATCACGGCAACGACTTGCTGAGGATTTTCGAGGCCCGAGTCCGCGAGATGCCGGACGCCCTGGCCATTGTCTTCGACGCTGGGGACAACCTCCTGGCTGTGACCTACCGGCAACTCGACCGCCAGGCCAGCGAGCTGGCGCGACGGTTGCGGGCCCTACAGGTCGGTCCTGAAGATGCGGTCGGGCTCTGCCTGGGCCGCTCCGTCGAGTGGATCGTCGGCATGTTGGCGATCATCAGGGCGGGTGGCGCCTACGTTCCGCTGGATCCGACCGCGCCTCGGCAGCGGTTGGCTCAGATCGCCAGGATGGCGCGAATCGACGTCATCATCGCCCGCCGCCGGGATCGCGAACGCTTGCCGACCACACTGGCCGTCTTTGTCGACGCCCTCAGCCCGGCCGAGCCCCGAGAAGACACCCACCGCGCACCGATCGCTCGAACGAATCGGCTGGCCTACATCATGTTCACCTCGGGCTCGACCGGATCGCCCAAGGGCGTCGGCGTGACTCATCGCGGCGTCGCCCGCCTGGTCACGGCCACCGATTACGTCCGATTCGGCTCGCGAGACCGAGTCGCCCAGATCTCAGATCCGTCCTTCGACGCCGCGACCTTCGAGATCTGGGGGGCGCTTCTGGCCGGCGCGCGGTTGACGATCTTCTCCCGCGACCTGGTCATGGAGCCGCGGGAACTGATAGCCGCCATCAGCCGGCAACGGATCAGCGTCATGCTGCTGAGCACGGCCCTATTCAATGCCGTGACCCTGGACGACCCGGCGGCGTTTGCGACCGTCGACCAGATGTTCTTCGGTGGCGAAGCGGCGAATCCGAAGAGAGTGCGCGAGGTTCTCGCGGCCGGAGCTCCGCGACGACTGATCCATGCCTACGGCCCGACCGAAGGCACCGTGATCGCCACCTGGCACCCCGTCCATTACGTGCCACCAGAGGCACCCGCGGTGCCGATCGGTTCGTCGATCACCGGCGCTACCGTCCATGTCCTGGATTCGACCCTGAGGCTGGCACCCGCCAGGACCCCCGGGGAGCTCTGCATCGGCGGCGAGGGCGTCGCCAGGGGCTACTTCGGACGGCCGCGGCTCTCCGCTGAGCGCTTCGTGCCGGATCCCCTGACCGGCACGCCCGGCCCCGGCACACCCGGCCAACGTCTCTTTCGCACCGGTGATCGGGTGCGGCGCGGGGCAAACGGCGACCTGGTGTTCCTGGGGAGACTCGATCACCAGGTCAAGATCCGTGGTTTCCGGGTGGAGCCAGGGGAGGTCGAGGCGGCCCTGATCCACCATCCCGCGGTTCGCCAGGCTCTGGTGTTGGATCGGGAGGTCTCAGGCGATCGCCGCCTGGTGGCGTTCGTCATCGTCCGTCGCGACGCCGATCCTTCGGAGCTCGATACCCGACTGCGAGCTCACCTCGCACAGCGCCTGCCGGACTACATGGTGCCGTCGTCGATCGTGATCCTGGACGCGCTGCCGATCGCGGCGCGCGGCAAGATCGACCGCGCCGCCCTCTCCCACCTGGCCGCGCAAGCCGTCCACCGCCCCGAGCCGAACGCGCGGGCCGTCGGACCCCACGGCGGCACCGAGGAGCTGCTGATCGGTATCTGGGAACGTCTGCTCGAGGTGGAGGGCATCAGCAAAGAAGACAACTTCTTCGAGCTCGGCGGGCATTCCCTGCTGGCCACCCGAGCCGTCTCCGGGATCCGGCACGCCACGGGCGTCGAGCTAACCCTCGCGGCATTGTTCGAAAACCCGACGGTCAGCGAGCTGGCCCGTCATCTCGAAGCGGAGATCAGAGGCCCCCGGAGTCGCCCGGTCCTGTCTCCGTCAAGCTTCCGCCCCTCCCCCGGCGAAGACAGCCCGCTGTCCTTCGCTCAAGAACGCCTCTGGTTTCTGCAATTCCTCGACCCCGAGAGCGCGGCCTACAACGTGCCCCTGGTGCTCCGCCTGACCGCCCCAAGGGGCACAGACGGTCTGCCGCTTTCGGCCATCGAGGCAGCACTGCGCGAAATTCTTCGCCGTCACACCGTCTTGCGAGCGGTATTCCCGACGATGGGTCTCAGGGGCGGCGGCAAGCCCAGGCAGAGCTTGCTGCCGAGCAGCGAGCTGTCACCCCTCCTGCCTCGGGTGGATCTCAGCGCTCTTGCGCCGGTGGCTCGGCAAGCCATCGCCCGGCGCCTCGCTGCCGAAGCGGCGATGCGGCCCTTTGACCTGGCACGCGGGCCCCTGGTGCGCTTCCTGATGCTCGATCTGAGCCGAACGCGCCACGTCCTGATCTGCGTCATGCACCACATCGTCACCGACGATTGGTCTCAAGGGTTGTTCGCCCGAGAGCTTTCAGAGCTCGCCGGGGCCGCGATCCGGGGCGAAACGTCTCCTCTGCCGGAGCCGTCGATCCAGTACGGCGACTTCGCCGCCTGGCAACGCGCCGAAGCACGCTTTTCCATCGAACGCGAGCTTGGCTACTGGCGGAAACGCCTGGACGGTATCGAGCCCCTGGAGCTGACCACCGACCGGCCCCGGACGCCGAAGCATGCACCTCAAGCCGGGTGCCGGGACTTCGAGCTCGACGCCGCACTGACCGGAGCACTCGAAGACCTGGCGATCCGAAATCAGGCGTCGCTCTACATGACGTTGCTCGCCGCCTTCATGACTCTGCTCCACCGGGCCTCGGGTCAAAACGACATCGTCGTCGGATCGCCGATCGCCGGCCGGCGCCACCGTGAGCTCGAAGACTTGATCGGCTTCTTCGTCAACATGCTGGCGATGCGCGGCAACATCTCCGGCGCGGCCACCTTCCGCGACTTCCTGCGACAGATCCGACGCGGAGCGCTCGAAGCCTACGCACACCAGGATATGCCTTTCGCCCACCTGGTCGAGGCCCTCGACCCGGATCGGGACCTGAGCCGCAACCCCTTGTTTCAGGTCAGCTTCGCCCTGCAAAACGCCCCGGAGTATGAGTGGCAGCTGCCGGGCCTTGACATCCGTCCCATAGAGCTCGACGCCACCGCCGTGCGCTTCGATCTCGAAGCGCATTTCTGGGAACACCAGGGCCGACTCTCAGGCTCTCTGGTCTACAGCGCCGCCCTGTTCGACTCGACGACCATCGCGCGATTAGCGGGCCGCCTGCAGACTCTGCTCGCCAGCATCGCAAGCGATCCCGACCAGCAGATCGATAGCCTGGATCAGCTGCCCGAAGCAGAGCGCCATCAGCTGCTGGTGGAGTGGAACGACTCGGCGACCCCTGAGCCCGGACGGCTCCTCCACCAGCTCATCGAGGCGCAGGTCAAACGATCACCGGACGCCACGGCGATCGTCTTCGAAGGTCCCTCGTCCACTGAGGAGCGGCTCAGCTACCGCGAGCTCGATCGCCGGGCAAGCGCCTTCGCCGACCGCCTGCGGTCCTCGGGGGTCGGGCGAGAGTCGCGGGTCGCCGTCTGTCTCGACCGCGAGCCGGAGTTGATCATCGCCTTGCTGGGTGTGCTCAAGGCCGGCGGCGCCTATCTACCGCTCGATCCGACCCATCCGGCCAAGCGACTCGAGCGCATTTCAGCCGACGCTGGCGCAGCAGTGCTGGTCACCCGCGAGCCCTTTCGACGAAGGCTCGAGGGTTACTCGGGCCACGTCGTGCCGCCGCCAGATCGGGTCGAGCCCGCACCCCAGACGACGGTCGACGGGCCGACGTCGATCACCACCGCCCATGCGGCCTACGTGATCACCACCTCGGGCACCACGGGCGTGCCGAAGGGCGTCGTCGTCAGCCACCGTGCGATCAGCAACCACATTTCCTGGATGCGGGCAGCCCTGCCGTTCGCCTCCACCGACCGCGTGCTGCAGAAGACGCCGATCGGCTTCGATGCCGCGGCGTCTGAGATCTGGCCCGCCCTGGCGTCGGGAGCGCAGCTGATCCTCGCCCGTCCCGACGGCCATCGCGACGCCGGCTACCTGGTCGAGGCCATGCGGCGCCTCGGGGTGAGCATGCTGCACGTCGTGCCCCATCAGCTCGGGATGTTGCTCGATCAGCCGGATTTCGATCGATGCCGAACGCTGAAACGGATCGACTGTGGCGGCGAGGCCCTCGAGACCGAGCTCGTCGACCGCCTGAGGCAAGACGGGCCGCAAGTCGAGCTGGTCAACGTCTACGGCCCGACCGAGGCGACCATCCATGCTGCCTACGGCACCTGCCAGCTCCCCGAAAGACGCACGGCAGCTATCGGGCGCCCGATCGCTAACGCCAGAATCCATCTCCTCGACAAAAGCCTGACGCCCGCATCGATCGGTACGCCGGCCAGGCTCTATGTCGGCGGCGCCGGCCTCGCCCGCGGCTACGGCGCACGGTCGGGCTGGACCGCCGAGAAATTCGTGCCCGATCCATTTGTGAAGGGGGCTGGAAGCCGTCTCTACGACACCGGCGATATTGCCCTCCACCTCACCGACGGACGTCTGTTATTCCTTGGGCGGGCTGATCGCCAGATCAAGCTGCGCGGCCATCGCGTCGAGCTCGCCGAGATTGAGGCGACCCTCGCCCGTCACTCGGCGGTGCGACGGGCGGCGGTCGTGGTCGCCGAAAAATCCCCTGGAGATCTGCGCCTATGCGCCTTTGCCGTCTCCTCGGAGCCGGTCTCGAAGGCTGGTGCCGGTGGGATACCGAGGGCAGGTCGGGTCACGTCCGTTATCGACTTCCTGCGGCGCGAGCTACCGGCGTCGATGGTGCCGTCCACCATGGTCTGGCTACAGCGGATGCCGATCACGGCGTCCGGCAAGGTCGCCCGGGTCTTGCTCGAGGACTTTGCCACCTCGGGCTCAGCGGCCGACCGTGTCCGAGAGCTCGAGCCTCTCTTGGTCAACGCCGAGCAGTCGTCATATCCGCGGGCCGATGCGAGGCCCTCGGTATCCCCCCGGACCCCCACCGAGCAGATCCTGGCTGAGATCTGGGAGCAGGTGTTGAGAACGACTGACCTCCCCGGCATCCACGACAACTTCTTCGAGCTCGGCGGCCACTCGCTGTTGGCGACGCGGGTGGTGTCGCGAATCCGCCGTCTCTTCGGCTTCGAGCTACCCTTGCGCTGTCTGTTCGAGAACCCGACCCTGGCCGGCCTCGCGACCCACCTCGAGACCGACCGACCGCGCGCGACCGCTCAGGCACCGGCAAACATCGAGAGACTTTCGCCCGCGGCTCGGGCGGAGGCACCGCTTTCCTTCGCCCAGGAGCGGCTGTGGTTTCTGCACCAGCTGGAGCCTGAGAGCTCCGCCTACAACATGGCGGATGCCTGGCGTCTCGACGGCCGCCTCGACGTCGCGGCGCTCGAGGCGGCACTGCACGAGATCGTGCGTCGTCATGAGACCCTGCGCACGACGTTCCCTGCCGTCGGCGGTCAGGCGAGGCAAGTCGTCTCCGACGCGGCGCCCGATCCCCTGGCGCTCATCGACGTTTCCCGGATGGAAGACGCCGATTGCCTGGCCCTAAGACTCATTCTCGAACAGACCCACCGACCGTTCGATCCCGAGCGAGGCCCTGTCCTGCGCTACTTGCTACTGCGCCTCGCACGACGTCGGCACCTGCTCTGGATCGGCATCCATCACATCGTTTCCGATGGCTGGTCCCAGGGAGTCCTCCGCGGCGAGCTGATGCGGCTCTACTCGGTGACGGTAGCCGGTCGACCCTCACCATTGGCAGAGCCGGCGATCCAGTACGCGGACTTCGCGGCCTGGCAACGTGCCTGGCTGGCCGGCGAGGCGCTCGAGACTCAGCTCGCTTACTGGCGCCGACAGCTCGACGGCCTGCCACGCTTGAGCTTTCCGACCGACCGACCGCGGCCGGCGGTCCAGACCTATCGCGCGGCGTCTCAATCGCTGATTCTGAGTCCTCGCCTGACCTCAAGGCTGACCGAGACCAGCCTCGACGCCGGGGCTTCCCTCTACATGATCCTGCTCGCCGCCTTTCTAAACCTCGTCCATCGCCTGACCGGTCAGCGGGATCTCGCGGTGGGCTCGCCGATCGCCAATCGTCACCGGGAAGAGGTCGAAGGACTGATCGGCTTCTTCGTCAACATGCTGGTGCTGCGTGCTGACCTCAGCGACCCCGCCGCCGATCGGCTCGATTTTCTGACCCTGGTGGAGCGCTGTCGCGACGTCTCGCTCGAAGCCTACGCCCACCAGGATCTGCCGTTCGAAAAGCTGGTCGAGGAGCTGGATCCGGAACGCGACCTGAGCCAGAACCCGCTCTTCCAGGTGACCCTGACGCTGCAAAACGCCCCGGACTCGACCCTGAGGCTCCCGGGCCTCGACGTGTCGCCCCTCGAGCTCGAGGTGTCGAGCGTCCGCTTCGATCTCGAGCTCTATGCCTGGTCCGGCGAACGCCTCGAGCTCGAGCTGGTCTACAACCGCGACCTCTTCGACCCCACGACCATCGCTCGCCTCTCGGGCCAGCTCGAGCATCTGCTCGAGTCCGCCCTCGCCCACCCGCGGCAAGCGATCTCGACCCTGAGGCTCGCGAGCCGCGCTCAGAGGCAACAGCTGCGGGTCGAATGGAACGACACGCTCACCCCTTTCCTCAACCCGAACTTGCCGGCTCACCAGCTGATCGAACGCTGGGCGGATCGCACCCCGGACGCCCTGGCCCTGATCTCAGAGGCAGGAAGGCCATCACCCAGCCCCTTCCAGATGACCTACCGCGCCCTTGATCAACACGCGAATCAGCTCGCACGGTACCTGCGAACGCTCCGTGCCGGCCCTGACGTGCCGATCGGCGTCTACCTGGAGCGCTCCGTCGACGCGGTGGTCGCGGTGCTCGCCATCCTCAAGTCGGGCGGCGCCTACCTACCGATCGACGCGGCCTACGGCCGCGAACGGCTGAGCTACCAGCTACAAGATTCGCAAGCGCCCATCCTGGTGACCCGCCACGAGCTGCTGGACGACCTGCCGATCCGTCTCGCCGGGGTGACGATCGTCTGCCTCGACGAGCATCGAGCGGCGATCCGCCGCCACCCCCCGTCGCGTCTGCCAGAGGGCCCCCAAGATCCACGGAGATTGGCCTATGTCACCTACACCTCCGGCTCCACCGGTCGCCCAAAAGGGGTGATGGTCAGCCACCGAAGCCTGGCCAACGCTTATCTCGGTTGGGAAAAGTCCTATCGGCTCCCCGCCGGCGGGCGTCACCTGCAGATGGCGAGCCTCTCCTTCGACGTCTTCTCGGGCGACCTGATGCGCGCCCTGGCCTCGGGCGGTACGCTCATCCACTGTCCGCGCGAGCTGCTCCTGGTCTCCGACGAGCTGGCGCGCCTGATACAGCGGCAGCGGGTCAGCCATGCCGAATTCGTCCCTCTCGTCGCCAACGCCCTGGCTCGACATCTCGGCGACGAAATGCCCGGCGACGAAACGCCTGGCCCTGGCGCCCTCGCCAGCACGCGTCTGCTGGCGGTGGGCTCAGACGCCTGGTCCCGCGAAGAGCTCGCGGTCCTGGCTGCCGCGGCCGAGCCCGGGACACGGATCATCAACTCCTACGGCGTCACCGAGGCTGCCATCGATTCCTCATTCTTCGAGGCCGGTCCCCCTGCTTCAATAGCGAGTGCTTCGGTTCCGGTCGGCCGGCCGTTTCCCGGCACCCGGCTCCACATCCTCGATCGGCAAGCGGTGCCGGCGCTGACCGGCATGCCCGGGGAGCTGCACATCGCCGGGATCGGCCCCGCCCGAGGCTACTTCGGGCGCCCGGCGCTGAGTGCCGAGAAGTTCATCCCCGATCCATTCGCCGCGGCAGCCGGCGTGCCCGGCGCTCGCCTCTACAAAACCGGCGACCTGGCCCGCCATCTCCAGGACGGCCATCTCGAGCTGATCGGCAGGGTCGATCGTCAAATCAAGATTCGGGGTTTTCGCGTCGAGCCGGGCGAGATCGAAGCCGTCCTCGCGCAGCATACGGAAGTCGAGGAAGCAGCCGTGGTCGCGGTCCCAGACCGAGACGGTGACGATCGCCTGATCGCCTTCGCGGTTCGGCGCCCCGCCGCCCCGGAGCATGAGAGGTCGTGGCAGGCCGAGCGGGTCGCCCAGTGGCGCTCCGTCTACGAGGGTTACTACCGCGACGAGCGCCAGCTTCAGGGCGGTACCTTCGACATCGCGGGTTGGGTCAGCAGCTACGACGATCGCCCGATCCCGACGGAAGAAATGCGCGAATGGGTTGACGGCTCCGTCCAGCGCATCCTCTCCCTGAGACCTGGCGGCGAGGCGAGCCGCGTGCTCGAGATCGGTTGCGGCACCGGCTTATTGCTCTTCCGGATCGCGCCGCGGTGTCAGCGCTACCTGGGGACGGACTTCTCCGGATCCGTGCTCGAGGGCCTCCGAAAGACGCTGCAAAGCCATCCCGTGCCGGGGGTCGAGCTGCACCAAAAGCCGGCGACGGATTTCGAAGGCATCGACCAGGAAACCTTCGACATCGTGATCCTCAACTCCGTGGCCCAGTACTTTCCCGGGATCGACTATCTCAGCCAAGTCCTGGAAGGCGCGGTCGACGCCGCCGCCCCTGGCGGCAAGATCTTCATCGGCGACGTCCGCAGCCTGAGGCATCATCCAGCGTTTTGCGCTTCGGTCGAGCTCCATCGGGCCGACGACAGCGTCAGCGTGACTGAGCTTCGCGAACGCGCCGAGCGACGCCGGTTACACGAGGAGGAGTTGCTCGTCGACAGCGATTTCTTCCTCGCCCTCGGTGGGCAGCTGCCGCGAATTCACCGGGTTCAGATCCTGCCCAAGCCCGGCCGGCACCATAACGAGCTCACCCGATTTCGCTACGACGTCGTCCTGCATCTCGATCCTCCCATCGCCGCGACGTCTCCCGACGATGGCATCTCGGAGCCAACCCCAGTCGATTGGCATCAAGCCGGGCTCCGTCCGAATGATCTGAGCCCTCTGTTTCTCGCGGATCCCGCTGGCCTCGTCCTCACCCGAGTGCCGAATCCTCGACTGGTAACAGAGGCCGAACTTCTCGGGCGACTCGAACGCTCACGTATCGAGGGGTCAACCCGCACCGTCGCCGAGCTCAGAGCCCTTCTGGCCGACCTGCCGAGCCAGGGTCTCGAGCCGGACGATCTCGAGGCCCTGGGCCGCGAGGCCGGCTATACCGTCGAGCTCAGTTGGACCAACCCCGGACCTTCCGGCGAATACGACGCCCTCTTCCGGCGCCCCGAAGTCGATCCCGCGTCCCTGGCCGACTGGATCGGGGATGTGTCAGAGGTCGCCCGCCCCTGGAGTACTTATGGCAACGATCCTCTGAGGGGCCAGGCAGCCCGCCGGCTGATCCCAGAGCTCAGAAGCCAGCTTCAACAACGCCTTCCCAACTACATGGCGCCCTCCGCCTTCATCCTGATCCAGGCCATGCCGCTGCTGGCCAGCGGCAAGATCGATCGCTCCACATTGGAGCGCATGGCGACCGATCGCATCGCCGCCGGGCACCTGGCCTCCGGCGCTCCCGAGCAAACCTCACGGGAGCTCTCGGGCACGGAGGAAGCCCTGGCCGAGATCTGGTGCGATCTATTGGCTGTGGATCACGTCGGGTTGCACGACCCCTTCTTCGAGCTCGGGGGACACTCGCTGATGGCGGTTCGCTTGATGGCTCGAATTGAGAAGCGCTTCAGCGTCCAGCTGCCCCTGGCCGCCGTCTTTCGCGCACCCACGATCGAAGCCCTGGCGACCGCGATCGACCAATACCGACCGTCCGAATCGTCTTGCCTTGTGCCGATTCGCCCGGCGTCTCCCGGCCGCAAGCCGCCGCTATTTCTAGTGCACCCGATCGGCGGCCATGTGCTCTGCTACGCCGATCTCGCCCGCCATCTCGACGCCGGCCGTGCCGTCTACGGCCTCCAGGCCCAGGGGCTCAACGGCAAAGCCCCATTGCACCAGGACATCCCGACCATGGCCGCCGCCTACGTCGAGGAGATCCGCAAAGTGCAACCACACGGTCCCTATCACCTTGCTGGCTGGTCCATGGGCGGGCTGGTGGCCTACGAGATGGCTTGCCAGCTGAGCACCGGCGGTGAGCCGGTCGGCCTGCTGGCGATCATCGATTGCGGCACAGACAATCCCAGCTGCCTGACCGATAGGCATGAGGCCCTGAAGATCTTCGCGCGGGATCTGGGCTTCCCGCCTGAGACGGTCGCCGATGTCGAGGCGCTCGAGCTGAAACAGCTCCTCAAAAGTGGCCATCAAATCGGCGTTCCAGATCCCGATCTCGACCTCAATCGACTGCGTCAGCTCTACCGGGTGTTCGCCAACAACGACCGAGCTATGAGCCGGTATCAGCCCTCCAGCTATGCCGGTGCCCTGACCTTGATTCGGCCGTCGGATGACTGCCCGAATCGCGACCACGATCCAACATTGGGTTGGGGCGATCTGGCGGCTCGAGTCGTCGTCCGAACCACCCCCGGCGACCATTTCACCATCGTCCGGGAGCCTCACGCACGCCACCTGGCGAAAGCGCTGGACTCGAGAGGGGTCGCGCGACTCGACAGACGGGAGCGGGTTGCGGAGTCCTTGGGGACTTCCCAAGCACAACGTTCCGATCACGATTGATAAGATCATCGATCATGGCTGCCGACCTTCGTTCGATACCAACAGACTTCGACCAACTCGAACTCTCAAAGTGGGGTCTTGATTGGGGCGACATCAGTCTGATTCGCGATCAGCTGAAGCTGACGCCTACAGAGAGGCTCAGATCAGCTCAGAATTTAATAGACTTCGCGAGCAAGTACAGCGTACGTGGACGTGGACGCCCCTCTCAAGATCGCCGAAATCCTCCGAGCTCTGAACCGACATCGGGTTGAGTTCATCGTAGTAGGTGGTGTTGCCTCGATCCTCCGAGGATCGCCCCTCATGACCCAGGACGTCGATGTCGTCTACTCCACTTCGGAGGACAATATCCGTCGCCTCGCCAAGGCCCTAAGAGAGCTGAAGGCGCATTACAAAGATCCTGCAGGCCGTTACATAGAACCAGACGGCTCGCGACTATCTTCTATGAAGCTAAACCTCCTGCGAACGAAGTTTGGCCCACTCGATGTGCTTCAGAGCATCGGCGATGGTCTGGGCTATGGCGACCTCCTCGAGAGGTCTGACGAGCAGACGATCGAAGATTTTCAAGTGCGGGTTCTGGATATCGAGACCCTGATCGAGACCAAGGAGTACGCCGGAAGGCCCAAAGACCAGCTCGGCTTGCTTTATCTTCGCCAACTTCTTGCGGAGATCAAACAGCTGGCAGCTGACGAAGCCGACTAGCGCCAGATCGTCGCGCGACCCAATACCGGGGGCTGGTGGCGGAATAGTTTGGCCCTCGAATATTCCCGAAGGGATTCACCCGCCACGCGGACGCAAGTAGGCCCGATCTCAGTCCACCCAGCGCACCTTTCCGGCAATTCGAGGCCCGATCTCGAACGTCGCCGCAGACTTTCTTTGCACCTACCTGCAGAACGGCGACAGGTTTCGCGTCTTATATAGGTAGCGCTTGTCATAAGTGCAGGCCAGCGAATCGCTGGCGATTCGGCAGAACCAGCGAATCGCTGGCGATTCGGCAGGATCAGCTGGAGACGGACATGGGTCGACCCGCGCGCTACATCCCTGAGAACAAGAACGGCGTCCTCGTCGAGGTCACCTGCCGTGCTATCGGCGGCAGGGCTCTGCTCACCCCAGGTCCCAATCCCTTCAAGTTCAACGAGCTCGTCGCCGGCATCCTCGGCCGCGCCCTCGAAATCTCACCCCGGCTCGACCTATGCTCGGCCGTCTTCTCGGCCAACCACTATCACCTCCTCTGCGCCGTTCACGAGCAGCAGGATTTATCCCGATTCATGGCGCACGTCGGATGCAATCTCAGCAAAGAAGTCGGCCGACTGCGAGGATGGAGAGGCACACTGTGGGAACGCCGATACGACGCCATCGTCGTCGGTCCCGAGGCCGAATGGAATCGCCTCAAATACAGCCTCAGCCGCGGCCCCAAAGAAGGGCTTATCGAAAGTCCAGTCCTGTGGCTCGGGATCCATGCCGCCAGACATCTCGTCCATGGCGAGCCCCTCGAGGGTGCCTGGTTCAACAGATCCAAGGAATGGGCCGCTCGCAATCGTCAGCAAGAGTACGGCACCTACGACTTTGCCACCAGATACGCGATTCGCTTCGCACAGCTGCCGTCGCTCCGTCATCTCACACCCGAAGAATACGAGGACCGCGTCGCCGAGCTCATCCGAGAGATCGAAGACGAGTTCGAGAAGAAACGCGAGGGCAACCCCGTGGCCGGTGTCGAGAAAGTTCTGAGCCAGAATCCGATGGAGCCACCGACGCGGGTGACCAAGAGGTCGCCCAAGCCCTTGGTTCACGTCTCCTCCAAAGAAGAGCGGGAGGACTTCCTGACCGGCTTCCTTGCATTCCAGGCGCAATATCGAATCGCCTCAGATTCCCTGCGTCGAGGTAACTTGAAGGCTGCCACCTGGTTCCCCTGCGGATCTTATCCACCGGCTCTACCGTTCGTCGGCACACCGCCGCCGAGACGTCCACCGTGGCCGCCGACTCGCCCGATCAGGAAGCTCGACTCCGGAGACGTCGAACGGGGCTCGATCCCGATCGTCGAGATCGAGCCGACTTTCGAACCCAGGGCGCGCGGCCAGCCACCCTGAGACGTCGCACTGGCTCGTCACCGACCCCAGGCCCGGTCAGCGTCGAGCTTCCTTCAGCGGATGGATCATTGGGCCTCTATCGCTGGCGCTACAGTGCGTCCTGGTGGAGGTGCGTCTTGCTCGATCTTCACTCGGTGCCAAGAGCTCTGTCAGGCCACCACTAAGCTCTTCAGAGCCGGCTGTTGCCCTGATTTCGCCTTCTGTCGGTGATTCTCGGCGGAGACCGAGACGATCCAGAGGATGTAAGTCCTGACATTTCAGCTATTTAAAAACGCCTGGCACCACTTTCTGGAGGGCCAGAACGCACGTGCAGCGGGCGTTCTGGTCCGGCTCAAGCGATTTGTTCTGCGGTTTAGTCATTGGTCTGGGTTCTCGGCCTTACTTAGGTCATCAATTCGGAATACTGATTTGTTTTCCTAAACTCGGCGAACTGTTCTTTCTCGTTCAAAAATCTCATAAGTTTTCTACTTTCGAAGAATCCCGCATTGCTGTTTGATTTTTTCAATGCCTCGAGGCATTGGCTATACTCTTCCTTTTGGGCTAAAGCACTTGCCATTGCATAGTGGCTATACCAGTCCTTCGACTTTAAAGCTACCGCGAGTTTACCTTCATGCAATGCCTTCTCGAGTTCTCCAACCCGCCCGAACGCTAGCGATAGCACTGAATGTACGTAGTAGTCGCCGGGGTCTGCCTCGACGAGTTTCTTAGCTTCGGTTAAACTAGCATCATTGTCTTCGATATCCCTGTATGCCCACACAAGACTTGAGAGAGAATGCTTGCGCTGTTGAATCTGATTATCACGCTGAGAATCCTCTGACCTAACGAGCATCATCGTCACCGCCAAGATGGCAATGGCCAGTATCATAACTGTAGTGATATTTAATTTGCCAACTGACAACGGAGGATTGGACAGAATCGGAGTTTCTACGCCCACAACATTCTTCCCTCTAAGATCTATCTCGATTGGACGGTCAGAGTCGCACTCGAGAAGAAATGCGAAATCAAGCCTTTCTCCTGGATTTAGGCCAGAAGGTACAGAGATCTCTGTGATCACATCTGTTTGCTTGGCGGCATCATATTTGAGTGTTTTCGACGAGGGCGTGAAAGTCTTTTCAGTTAGCACACATGTGGCGGGTATAGTTATGATGGCAAGGACATTTTCGGCAACTCTACCACCGGAATTCTCGATGAAACCCGAATGAATCTGAACTTTCGCCTTGTCACTAACGAACGTTGCCGGTGGCACAGTCCCGAAGACTAATCGCGGATGGGTAGAAGAGACTCTGTCCGAGATGATATTGACGCCAAAAATCAGGAGGGCTGTGCCAACTCCAGAAAAAAGAACGGTTAACCAATTAACGGACTTCATTATGGTTGATCCTCAACTTGCCTTAGACTTGATGTCCGAGAAGACTCATGACTTGATGTCCGAGAGGGCTCATGACGACTGAGAGACGCAGAACTATGTTGAGCTGAGCGACTGGCGTAGCCAGCTCGCTCCAGCGAAGTGTTAGGTGGCCAGTTCATCGATTCGTGCTCGATGTCAACTACATTTGTGCGTGACGACAATTAGACTTGTGCATGCGAATTCGCCCGTTGACGACGTGAGATTTGGGCGCCTGTTCCGTTTCATGCCCGTTGGCAGAGCCTGTTTCACCCTCGATGGCATGGTTTGAGCGCAGGTTGAGGCGGCAGATCTGAGAAACGAGCGAGGGGTTGGGCAGCCCCTC